>Ga0056128_1003025_pt1 | contig 20356 bp, 12 predicted proteins | sample WorMetLIZISLAND2_FD_71113 | JGI IMG/M metagenome (GOLD analysis project Ga0056128, IMG submission 71113) | Marine gutless worms symbiont microbial communities from Max Planck institute for Marine Microbiology, Germany - Olavius geniculatus... ... | reverse complement strand
ATCATTGGTCGGGTAGTGAAGTCCTGGCGGCAGTACAGACGGCGACGATGAGTTGATGGCGATTAGCACGGCGCCAGCGTCACTGCTCAGTGTCTCGTAGTGACCGATGAAGTCGTAGTCAATCTGACACGGCAGACAGACGTTGGTCTGTGGACGCCAGTGCGCGTTGAAGCCGGACCTGCTCGTCGCCGGGTCGACCAAATACCGCACAAACTCGCGAAACTGCACGCCCTGCGAGAAAAATAACATCTCACACTTGATACATGTTTGAGGTTGGTACTGACAGGCGCGCTTTACAATTTTGGAAGTGGCGTAGGTGGGATGCTCATCTCCTTTTTCGTAGCCATTGAGCCGGTAGGTGGATAAACCACAGAGTCTGTGACGCATGGCCAGTGAAACGCCAGATCTACGGTTACCTTCCCAGCCGCAGGGCATCACCGCCCTTTGACCGGTACCAAATTATACTGCTTGGTGACAGAGGCACACGTGTGCGAACAACTTGCCCAAGGTCGTCACTTGGCAGTGTACCGGCTCGGAGTCGATCCTGAACCTTTTCGTCACCAGTCTGGCCCGTTACCGTTACATTATCAAGCCACAAGCATATTGGCATGAGCTAATGATACCGCAGCGCACTATGCGATCATCCACTGCTCGCGTCAGCAAACAACTAGACCCACAGTGCAGCCAGCAGACTCATGGCTGCTCCAATCAACCACAATAGGCCGTCACTCAGTAGCTCGTAAGCTACTGAGTCGATTTCGATACTGCCGAGGGTAGGAGGCTGAGTTGATCTAAGCACGGTAAATTACTAACTTGATCGAAGTTGATTGTAAATGACCCGCGCTGACATTCGAACCATAGCCTGAAAGTTACGAGTCTGAGACTTTAACCACAAACATACTTGCACTTTTTGTGCAGTTTCTTCATGGACCTGCGTTACGCAAGATCATATCGCAATTATTGTAATGATCGTAAGCGGCTGCGTCAAGGACGGTCCAAGTTTCGTGTTTTTACGCTAAGTCGAAAGTTTGACATAACAACCTTGTCGTGTGGAATGTCGCCCGGTTGTCGATAGTTTCGGATGATGCGTTTGGCGTAGAGACGTCGCGGAATCATGTGATTTGACTTGAGTCGGTCCTTAAAAGCGGAGACAAGTCGGTCAAATGGATGTCGAACGAACATAAATTTGAAGTAGTGCTTCAGACGGTACTCGATCTCCTCTGGCGTGTAACTTCACTCAAACATATACGTACACCTCTGTTCTACACCTCCACACACATGGCTACACGTACCCTGCTTGTACACGTCCGATCAGCGTAGTTGCCATACGCTGGGCCTCTCAGTACTTGAATGGGTGACTAAAATTTGCTTTAATTGGTTGACTGATCTGGCTAATTAAGTTTTGCTTTGTCAATCCCCCCGCGCCAAAAAAATTATGCGACCAGGCGTATACAATAATCTAGAGTTACATGTACTTCAGAAGAATTTAATGGTTAAACACAAATCGAAACTAGTAGGGCCGGCTAGGGCCCAACAGGTAAGTTAGTTGAAGACAAACAGACGACGACTTTCAAGTTATAGCTAACAGAATTCTATTCATGCAGTAAAAGTGTTAATTTAATGTTGACAATATGCATTGTCGTAAGAGGTAGATAGCGAGTGTACCGTGATAGACGTCGCAAGGGGTAATCGTCACGTAGATGTGCGTATACAGCTGACTGTGACAACTTGTTCGGATTTTTCGCTTTTACCTATCATCATTCACATAATTTATATAAGTTTAAAAAGATAATAACACTATTGAAAGGTAAAAAAAGCAAAGGCCAACGCTTGCTATAGCACTTCTTACCGTTGCTCAGAAGTGCTTCACAATCTCGGAAGTGGCAGCTGGTCGGCATGAGCTAATGATACCGCAGCGCAGTAAGCAGCCGTCCATTGCCCGCTTAACGAACAATTAAACCCGTAGTTTGCAGCTAGCAGACACACCACCACCCCAATCAGCCACACTAGGACTTCACCTCGTAGCCCGTAAGCCACTACTCATTTCTCGTCCCACGGAGGGTAGGAGGCTGAGTTCGGTGCTATATACAGCGCTTCTCACATAACTCAGACCAACAACGCTATACACTTTCGGAACTGGCAGCTACTCAACTCAACTCAGGTTTAATAAACACGTTGGCCTGGATGGCTGAAAGATATACAAACAAAAGTAGCAACTACATAGCTAATTAAGCATAACATGACATCGCACATAATTGGCACAAGCGCATTTGCATGGTGGTCATCCATTGCCCGCGCCAGCGAACAACTGGATCCGCGGTGCCACCAGCAGACATACCACCCACTCAGCGTGTTTAAGCTTCTATTCATTTCCCATATTGCTGAGAGTAGGAAACCGAGCTGACCTTAGGTAAATGAGTAATTTCGTGAATAATAAATTACAAAACAAAAAGCGCACGTATTGTGTGAGTTGATGCGTATATTATACCTTGCCGCTGGCTACAAGTAGAACTCGGCTCCACGTTGTGCTGGCAACTTTTGCTACACGGCAGTAGACGTAGCGAAGTCCGTCGTCGACCAATAGGGCGAATCCTCTTCTGCTGGCATTTTTGATTCTGCTCGCTGACCAACGTTCCTCCGAACGACATCCGTCACTTATCAGCTTCCGCCGCAACTCCTGCTATTGACAGTAAAACTTTTCATAGCAAACCAACATATGGCATCCGTTCGTCTCACATCTGTATTGTGTAAAATGTACGCAAATACGTTATCTTCACAGTCCGCTCCGAAAAAAAACTCTGCTTTCAGGATTTGTTACATTTTCGAAAATTCGAACGGGGTTACCCGGATCGAGAACGTTAAATGAAAGCCAGTTAAAATTCGCAATTTTTAACCATAAGTCGCAGTGCAGCATTTCAAAATTCAAAAATCGTTCAAAATGGGACAGTGAGGCCATACTATTTTGATCAATAATAGCAAGTTTGCAATACATGCCTGTTGACTGTATACAGCTGTTGTACCACTGAAGCTGTAAGCATCCGCACTTCTGTTATTGTCAGCTTCCGTTTCCAGCAAATAATTTCCTAATTCTGAATATCACATACAAAAGTTTCAGCAATCATCATCAGCGCAGCGATAAACTGTAGTCCAATGACGTTATGTTAAGCCTACTTGATTTAAGTAGGCTTAACTTAACGACAAAACCGTGTTTTGTCGCCCATTGTTTATCAGTATATGCGAATGGCAGTATTTACAGTGAAAACGGGCAGTAGAGTTTCAATAAAAAATTATTTTAAAAAATGGTTTTCGGCGTATGTTAAAATTTTGCATCGTGTTGTATGTAATGCCGCACAAAGCTGAAAAAGTATTTTTTGGAAAAGGTTTAAGTTTTAGATTTTAAGTGTTTAAAGAGTTCTTTAAAGGTTTAAAGTAGCATTTTCACTACGGCTGCGCGTTGCGTTGCGTTTAAAATAGAAACGCCGATAGTGTTTTTATTTTTTGTTTACTATCCAAGCGATAGTAATTGCGTTAATTAATTTTCGTTTTTCGGCCATATTAACTCATTAATACTTTTTTTACAAATTAATGTCTTTGCCCGTTTTAACGCGCTGCAACGCGCGTTGAAGCGCGTTGCAGAGCGTTGAAGCGCGTTAAGCGCGTTCAAACGCAACTCAACATAACGCAACGCGCAGCCGTAGTGGAAATGGACCTTAAGAGTGTTTTTGGTTGTAGTGTACAAGGAAGACAAAGCACAAATTTTAAGACTCAACTTGTGCACTATTATTCATGTAAAATCGTTTTTTGTTCAATGTATGATGCGATGTCAAAAATCAAAAATTACGATTAACATATAAAATTAAATCTAATGAATTGCACAACAAATGAAAAACCTGAAAAACTATAGTTTTTTAAAACCTAAAAAAATTTGGACCAGTTTTAACGCGCTACAATTATGCTGTATAGCGTCTATGACACGATGTGCCGTCTGTCTGTAGGACCATGTCCGTCCGTCTGTCACGGATGTATTGTGGCTAAACAATCCGAGATAGGGTCTAAATTAAAAAGTAGGTCACTAATAAAAAGTCGCATATTGGCTTTCAGATGACATAAAAATCATTGACTTTGGATGACCTTGAAGAGTCATAACGCACTATAATATGTCAATCGTGCGATATTGTGGCTAAACGGTGAGTAGTAGGGGTCAGCGAAAATACCATGGGATAGAGCGCTGGCGACTTTCTATAGACTGTCAATAGTAAGCATATCTTTATCTGCAGCGGTTTGGCCGCAATTTTCAATGGAAAATTTTAAGCTATAAGTGGCCGTATCTCGAAAACGGTGAGAGATAGAGCCAATGTTACTACCAATCACTAATAAGAAGTGGCATACGCTCTTTCAGATGAAATGACTATCATCAACCTTGGATGACCTTGAAAGTCAGTACCGCTATTGCGGCTAAGCGGTCGAGATAGAGCCTAGGCTGTTATTGATCACTAATAGTAAGTCTCGTACAGGCTTTCAAATGACATGAAAATCATTGACCTTGGACGATCTTGAAGGTCAATACACACTATTGTGGCTAAACGTTGCAGAATAAGGTCAAGGTTGCAACTGTGATCGCTAGTAAGAAATCGCATACGTCATTTCAGATGAGATAAAAATTTATCGACCTCGGATGACCTTGAAGGTCAGTACTGCAACAAGAACTGTATAGGCTGTAGCGCGTCTTCTCTAGCGACAGCTGGGCTTTCTTGTTTAGTCCTGTTATCGTACAATCACGTAGCTGACTTTTCTCCACAAACCGAAGGTTGTAAAAAGAAAACCCCAATTCTACAGACACGTAGCTCTTGGTTTACTATTGACTTGCGTCATGAAGTCTTTACGCGCGAGAGCCAGCATAGCTATAGCGCGTATTAGCTATGGTAATTCTGTCCTGGTGTCTTGTGTCTTGTGTCTGTCACGTCCCGGTACCATTCCAAGCCCAGGTGAGATAGAGACTTCGGGTTTTTACCTCGTGATAGCTTAAAGTCTGTAATATTTTGTGACAAAATTTCATGCGGCTGGGTGAGAGGGGTCCCCGAACGAAAGGAAAAGAAAGGCATCCCCCAAAAGACGTTATTTTACCGCTATTGGCTTGTCTGGTGCGAAAGTGGTTGCAAATAGGCCTAAGCACAGACATGCTGCTTATCATGACAAGCACTGATGACGAGCTTCTTAAGAATGTTTACATCGATGCTCTTGAATAACCTTGAACCCCCAAAATAAGGGTTTTCAGTGAATTTTACGCGATTTTGGTCTGCGGCACACATTTCAAGAGTGAATTGCGCCGAAATGCATGGAGATAGACCAAGACAACCCGCGTATGAAATTTTTAGCATTGAATGTAGATTTTAGCAGTCCAAGTCCGGACCCTTTAAGTGCAAGGAGGCCTGCGCACGTGGGTGTCAAACAGAGGTACCCTTTTAAAAATGGTTAGGCCTATTTATCCACTATTATCTTGTCTAACGTGAAAATGGTTGCAGAAAGCATAGACATGCTGTTTATTATAACAAGCACTGGCGACGACCTTCTTAGAAATGTTAATATCGATGACCTTGAATGATCTTGAACCGTAAAATAGGAGTTTTAGTGAATTTTTCGCGATTTCAGTCTGCGACACACATTTCAAGAGTCAATTGCGCTGAAATGGATGGAGATAGATCAAGATTACCTGCGAACAGGGATTACCATAATGCTCTTGCGCGTCTCATGAGCATTAGCTCAGATTTCTTGTTTAACAGTTGACAGGGGCTGGACGGATGCATATACATGCACATAGGCCTCTCCCTGTTTCATAACCGTAACAGAAGTCATATAAGGTGCCTCTGATTACTAACCCCACTGAAAATATGACAAATATAGGCCATAGCCACGCAAAGTAGCCTATATTTTGATCAACTAAATGGCGTTCATTTTTAGGCCTACTGATATCGCATAAAATGCCGTGTATGCCTACACTTTCAACTGGCGAGCACTTAAACGCAACCTACCAGATGCAGGCCAGGGCTGCGTTTTCTTAGACCTTGAGACGAAGACGTAGAGCAGGTAAGAAGAGACGAGCAGATATGCTACCAGCAACGTGACGACTAATGTCAACAACCGTTCATTGCTCATCGGAAACCTGCGGTCCTGATACGCCTCACCGGCTTCACCCTGTCGCCATTTAGCAACCGTACCTAATACAGGGGCTGAATCACTACACCGTGTCTCAAAAAAGGTTCTACTTTTGCTTTTTAAATAACTCCGTAAGAAATTAGCCGATGTTGCTAATTTTTAGCACGCAACGTCACAGCGAAGACTTGACGTAAATAGTTTAGCACACTTCACTTAAATACTGTTGCTACACTACCTGGTAAAATTCAGAAATTTTAGTTTTGCCCTTAACAACAATGAATTCATACTGGGTAGCGTATGCGTCGGCTCAGAAAATCATTGAGACCACAAAATCATTGAAAATTTGTTACTTATTTAACACTAATCGTATTTCTATTCACATCCTACGTCGACGAACTGAAATGACGCATCAACAGCGAGTGAGCTGCTCTGAGTTATTGAACGTACTGTTAGCAAGTGACGTCAACGTCCACCGCTTGCATTTGTGCTGGAGGACATTTTGTGCACACGCTGTAGGCCTAATACAGATGATGTGATGTAACACGTGACTTTTTGAGAGATAATAACTATTACTCGTGTTTGTCGCTATTCAGTTAATTATTTCCGAGCCGACGCATGAGACACGGTATTACAGTAGATCTTTTGACTTGTCGCAGACCTGTTCAAGCTCGGTTTAAAGCAGAATTTAAGCGAAACAGAATAGTAAAACGTGGATCTTACAACGTAAAATGCACAGCGTTCATGTAGCTTTAAATGAGTTGTAAAATAATGCGCTATTCCATTTTCACTCAGTATAGGAAAGTTGCTACGAAGACAGACTTCTGCGCCAGAGTTCTGCGCTGAGAAAAGAAATTAAAACAACGGTAAACTGCGACGTGATAAATAACAGGGGCTTAAATACTGCTAAAATATTACAGTTGAAGAAAACCAAAAAAACAAGAAAATGTAGAAAAGATTGGGGTTTGTGCTTTATCCAGTGAATGATGCTTATATGGTTCCTACTACTCTGCAGAATTCATTTTCCCTGACTTTTCCCCGACTTTCCAAGACAAAATAAATCGTTTTTTTCGACTAATTTGTTCGCGCAAAATACTAATGTCGGTTTTCAATTGCTTGCAATCACACCAAAATCAAAGGCGGCAGAAGAAATCTAAAAGTGGAAATACAAATAATCTGCGAGGGAAGCAAGCGGAAAAAATTTTGAAGTTAAAATTTTTTCTGCGTCTTTGTTAACTTTTGCACCCTGGTACTTTGAAATTCCCTGACTTACCCCGACTTCCCCTGATCGTAGAAACCATGTGCTTAAGTTCACCTGTCGATGCGCCGTTGGTGATCTAACGCATTCGTACACGACTTTCCAAACACTTTCAAACTAACACAAACTAAAGCTCTAATGCTGTGCTGCTGCTGTTGTTGTTGTTGTTGTTGCAGTATTGCTGTATTGTACCAGTGCAGCGTACCAAGGTCAGTCAAGCGAATAGAATAGCCTGCAGTAGCTCGCTGTTGTGTACACTAGCCTGTCTCGCACAGAACGTACACTACATTAAATATGTATAGACTATAGAGGCCAACTTGTATATAGTAGTCGCACCTAGTATCTACCGCATAGGTGGCAGCAAAGATCGGAGTAATTGGCAATTTTTCTAACTAATAAAAATCAAATTTCATAAAAGTGAAAATAACTGACATGGCTGCAGTGTAATTAAAAGCCATTAAAATGGAACATGATGCACCGACCGACAGCATCCTAGTTTCAAGTGTAGCCTACATTGACATCTCTCAACAAAAACATTAAAGACTGTGTTGCACGGCACAGTCTGGAAAATAGGCTTAAGCAACACTGCATTAAAATGCAGCAATCTATGTGTCCATATTACCATCCATTTGGTGCTATGGCGGCAACAGCAAACCATGTTAGACGAAAGATTTGTGAAAGAAAATAACGTTATTGAACTAGACATGCAATGAAAAATACAGTTGTAGGAAAAATAACTGGTTAGCATTGGATGATTAAAATTAAAAGTTTTTTTGCAAAATTAATTGAAAATAAAGTTCAAACACAATGCAAGTAATTAGTAAATTAATTACAACCGGTTTAATTTATTAAATTTTAACTGTTTTCAGCTAGGCGTGTTTTGAGCTACTGTTATCTGGACTGCGGCTATGGATTGGGAAAATCTGCCAGTCGAAATCAGTCAGGAAAACGTCGAACATTATAAGCAACTACAGTAGGCATTTTTGTTCGTTTAGGCTGCAGCGCATTGTGACTTTTTTTGCTTAAATTGCGTCGACTATAAGCACTTTTACTCACTCACTCACTCACTCACTGAATCTCAAACACAATGGCTATCGTACAGCAGAAAAATAACAAGAAGCCCAGCTGTCGTTAGAATAGCCGACCGTACTGGTTGTCAGTGACCTTCAAGGTCATCCAAGGTCGATGATTTTCATGTCATTTGAAAGCCAATGTGCGACTTCCTATCAATGATCAATAGCAACCTAGACCCCATCTCGCACCGTTTTGCCACAATAGCGCGTAATGGCCTTCAAGGTCATCCAAGGTCAATGATTTCCATCTAATCTGACAGAACGTATGCCACTTTCTATTAGTAATTAATAGTAACCTAGGCCATATCTCTCATCGTTTCTGGGATACGGCCGGTTTTCCATTGAAAACGCCCATTTTTCCTATCCCCCCTTCATTCAAGCCCCAATTTGAAAATGTTCCCCTTAGAGTAGATGGCTGAAATTTTGAATGCCCAATTTAAGACACGTGGCTAATTATTCGTGTAAAAGGCTTCCCCATACGCCCTACAACTTAGCCAAAATACATCCGTTACAGAGAGACGGTCGGACAGACGGACAGACAGACGAACGACAACAATGATAAACAGCTCGACTGTTACTTAAGTTCGGTCGGCAAAAATCTACAACCCTGTCATTTGTGAGAAATAAATAAGCCTAGCTTGAGTACTGAATATTACCAACAACAAGAGAGTTTCGAATCACGAACGTTAAATTATTAATCAATAAATAGTTAAGAGCGAATTTAAGTGTCACCGACAAGTTTCATTGACAACATATCGCACAAATGTACAAAATGACACAAATCAAACAACAGTAGGTATGTTACAAATAAATGTCTGCAGTTATGTTCATTTGCCGAATACTATACAGTAATTTGACAAACATAAAAACGTGAAATACCGAAGAATAATCTTTATTAACCACAATAAAGTACTAAAACAGTGCAAAAAAACGAGATAAGCATGACGAATAATGGCAGGAAAACGACGTACAGCCTCGGTAAAAAACACACAAAACAAGAGAGCCCTTTAGCGTTACGTCGTTACTAAAACTCCAAACAAAACGCCAAGACTTTTAGTGCAAAATTAATTTGAACGTCTGCAAACACACAGACTGAGCCGAAAAGTGACACCTTTTTAAAATATAAAATTATATAATGCCATATTTCATTGCAGTGAAAAGTACCAGATATGTTTAATGTTTATTGTTTAATCAATTGTAAACGCAAACTTGTAATTTTTCGTATCTTTTTAAAGCAGTCGTGTGGAAAGGACGGCGACACATTATGTCGACACAGTGCCTACTAGTCATCAAGCTGACAGAGCAGAGCGGTGCCGCGCTTGATCCAATGCTGGACTGGCTTGTCGCTGTTGAGAAGAATGGTCAGCACAAAGTTGGTCGAATGGCCGGTAGTCGACAGCACGCCCCGCCTCTCACTCGTCTTATACACCGGACACTTGTATCTGCCCTGCACCGTCCAGTAACGCAACACTTGCACACTAGATAAATATATCAGTTCTGGGAATAATTTTAGCGTTTAAAAAGTAACAGGTGAAAGTCAGGTAACTTGCTATGGCGTTTCTTACACGAGTCGCGACCAATCTTGGAAGCGGTAGCTGATTGGCATGAGCTAATGATACCGCAGCGCACTATGCGGCTATCCATTACCCGCACCAGCGAACAGTTGGACCCGCGGTTTGCAGCAAGCAGACATACCACCGCCCCAATCAGCTACATCAGGCCTTCATCCTGCAGCCCATAAGCTAAGTACTACTCATTTCCCGTTCCGCTAAGGGTAGAAGGCTGAGTTGACCTGAGCACACAGTGGGTTAGCAACTTGCTCAAGATTGTTTGCAAATGACCCACGGCGAGTTTGCTGGATGCTAATTATACACGGTGAACGTGGTGCATAAAAGTGAAACATACATGCTTTACGTAGGACCTAGATCAAGCAATCCTACAGTTTCGGAAACGATTAGCTTCGACCACTGCAGTAAAGAGTGGTCATGTTGAACACTTCACGAGCGTAGGCCTACTTTGCCGGGTTGTTACAAACAATTATTAACTTTTGAAAACAGTTAAATTAAAACACATCTTACAAACTGGACAGCATTATGTCACCCAATCAACGGCAATAAACTCCAAGAAAAAATCGTTTAGGCCTACTGATTTCACTTTCAACTAACGTTGAGGCACACATCGTCTTCCAGCAAAAACAAAAAATTTAAGCTAATGCTCACGAGACGCGCGAAAGCCTATAGCAGTTCCTGTTTGCAAACTGTCAGTCTATCTCCAGCCATTTCGTCACAGTTCATTCTTGGAGTGTGCGCTGCAGCAGAAGATCGCAAAATCAATAAAAAAACTTATTTTGAAAGTTCGGAGTTTTTCAAAGTCATCGATGTTAATATGACTGAAAAGCTCGTCACTAGTGCTTGTTGTGACAGGCAGCATGCCCATGCCTATCTGCAACTGTTTTCACGTAAAACTGGCCAACAACAGTAAAATAACGAATTTTACGGGGGTATCGCTATTTGATGCCCTCATGCACAAATTTCCTTGAACCTAGAAAATCGAAACTTGGACCGTCAAAATCTACGTTCAATGCTGAAAATTCATACGCCGCTTATCCATGTCTATCTCAATTGGTTTCGGCGCAATTCGCTCTTAAAATGTGTCTCGCAGCCCGAAATTGCCAAACAAATCCAAAAAAACCTATTTTAAAGTTCAAGGTCATCCAAGGTCTCACTGAATTCGGTGGCAATCGAAAGCCAGTGTACCACATCATATTAGTGATTAATAGTAACCAAGGCCCTATCTCGCACCATTACTGAGATACAGCAACTTATTGGCTGAAAAACGCAAATTTTTCCCACCCCCTTCTCATTTAGCGCCCTCGTTCGGAGTGACCCCTTTTGAATTTATGGAAAAGCTTTACGGTTCCTGAAACTAGAGTCTTCCGCACAGCCGACGAAGATTTTATGGTCCTAGCTTGCACAGTTTTTGACTGATCCACCCGTGTGACAGATGGACAGTCAGACAGATAGACAGAACTGCGACGGCTAAGACGCGCTGAAAGCAGTAGCTGTTTTCGCGTGTAAAACAAGAAAAGCCCAGCTAACGCAAAGGGGAACGCGCGACAGCGGTGCATGTTTGAAGGCCCACTGCGAACAAATCTAAGCTCATTGATCCAGCAACTGACATTGGATACAATGTATTTACATACGCCAGATGGCGCCACCGTCTCGCGTGAATGCTGACGCTCTTGAAACGTGTGTCGCAGGCCAAAATCGCCGAAAAAATCCATAAAACCCCCTATTTTTGCGTTCAAGGTCATCCAAGGTCATTGATCTCGGTGGCAATCGAGAGGCAGTGTACGACTTCCTATTAGTGATTAATAGTAACCCAGGTCCTATCTCGCACTGTTATTGAGATACAGAGACTTATTGGCTAAAAATCGCAAATTTTGCCCACCCCCTTTCATTTAGCGCACTCGTTCGGGGTGACTCCCTGCCAATTTATGGAAAAGCTTTACCGTTCTTGAAACTAGAGTCTTCCGGGCAGCCGACGGTAAAAATTGGGTTATCCTAGCTTGCACCGTTTTTGACTAATCCACCTGTGTGAAGGACGGACGGACAGACAGACAGACGGACGAACGGACGGACGGAAAAATTGCGATGGCTAAGATGCGCTATAGCAGTACCTGCTGTCGCGCGTAAAAACGAAAAACAGACCGTGTCATGAATCTTGGACTTTTTGCATGGCTTCAGCCAGATAATGGGAAGCACATCGTACAGCACTTTCGGATACTGCTCAGCTAGCAACCCCCTACACAGAATCACAACACCTAACTTAATCAATTATTAATACCATACATTAAGTTGAAGTTAATATTAAATGCAGATTTGTATAGCGCCATAAAAACCTAAGATAAGAATGAAAAGTTCAACGAGTCTTCCGCACATCGCAACTGATTGACCAAACAAAGTAGGCTTAATGTATTGCGTACACCAAGTTGACATGTTAGCTGTAAAAAATTTTTTGTCTACAGTGAATTTGATGTTCCGTGTGTAAATGTGTTAAAACGCACCAGAAAGCAATGGTTCTATTCTGATTACACAATGCGTAATTAACTTTATTTACGCCAACTGAAGAGCCGACATCGGCAACCTATTCCTACGGTTTATGTCCCCGCTAATGCTGGTACTCATTGCACCTACCCAAGGAAGGATGGCCAGACTGAGTTGACTTGTGTGGCTAGTTGCATATTGAGATGGTTTACCCGTCTACTACTAACCAGAACTGGCGTAGAGTAAGCCTAACTTTGTTCAGCGTGGGCAACGCGTTAAGCAGAGGTTAATGACCACTACAGTAAGTCACGAAGCATCGCAGTGTATAGTTACTAATTTATGATCGAGAATGCAACGTAAATTTACTTTTCGCGGTCCCAGCGCGCTCCGTCGACGAACAATCCATGCACATAGGCACCGTCGTCAGGCGAAGTCTCGCTTTCATTCTCCATCAATAACTGTGAACACAGACAAACGAGGCAGCACTGCGGAGAAGCAGATTCGCAGGCACCTAGAAGACGGAACCAACCGGGTCGTAGGACTTTTGACCGACCAGTCAGCGGACACGACAAAACAGCTTACACTTTATACAGCACATCATTGAAAAAATGTGAAATGCAGAAAGATCTAGTCATTCAAAAGCATAGGCCTACTAGAGTACCTTGCTGAATCGTAGCAAAGCAAACATGAAAAATGGAAAATTTTTTTAGCCACAAACCAAAAGATATGCATAGAATAAATGTAAATAATGCCAGAAAGAGCTATCACCGATCAAGCTGCCACCTAACAAAACAGACAAGTCAAGTGAATAAATGAATATATGCATACAGTAAGTACAAGACTAAACCTATCTGAACCACAATAACACACAAATGCCTTCAATTATTATCACAATTTAAACCAACCTCAAAGTCAAAAGCAAGTAGATCAATAGGAATTGTGTATTTCCGTGCAAAATTTTGCATAACTCCTGTTAGAAATGCCTGGGTAAAGAAAAAGCCGGAAACCCAGAACACACTAGGCTTGTCATCGTTGAACCAATTCTGCAAAAATAACAGCAAATATACAATCTAATATCTACTTATTCTCCGTGTGCCTGTAACATGTTTAATGTGCACTCGAAAAGAACTAGTAATAACATGTAAAATGCATTAAAACTCAAAACCAATAGAATCACACGTATTAAATAGCCATAAATTTGACATGTATCAGGATCTTAATTATTCACAATTATTTCAAAAAACCGACCCAACGTCTTACATATTTCTATTCCACAAAATGCTAGATTCTAATTAAAACAATACCACATTTCTGCAAAGCGCATAATAGTATAAATGTTTTTTATTAAACAAGCTGATTTTCTGTGCTCTAACACAATTTATTCGCCAAAAAGTACAGACAAAACAGCACATGCGCATTAAGCGGTAGTGGCAGAACGACAAAGCAGTACACTGCACTAATAGCTGGCCTATTGGAGGCAACTGCAAAATACGAACCAAGCACGTAAATAAATACATTTATTTACAGATGCCCTAGACTGTTAATTTGATAAGTTACGACTAAAACGCACGTCGGCAATATATGTCCCTGCTATATACCTGCAGGAAGTCGAGACGTTCGATGAGGTCTGTGACATAGCTGCCGAGTGGCTTGCGCGACGGGTAAGATCTCTTAGCCCACGCTGCAGGTATCTTACCGACCAGCAGACTGTTGGCCAGTGCCTCGAGGTCGTCAGACATCACCACGAGTCCTTTGATCGCCATCAGCAAGTTCTGCAGACTGCCGCGGATGACGCTTGTCAATCTGTAAGTACAGTCAGTTCGGTACAGTAGGCTACGAGAGTTTATCGTCACCCAATGTTAGTCTATAGCAAAACTATCACGAACAGACTAATGTAATGTAAGTTAACGCCATCGGTCCTGCTCAACAGTTTGATTTAAGACGACCACAAAAACAGGACGATGATGATGATGATAAGTTTTGGACAACTGTTGGTAGCAGGTTCCAAGCTGCAGGACCAGACACGGAGAAGCTGTGAGATCCATAGCGTGACAGTCGATAGCGTGGCAGTCTCGGGCCACACAACGTGAGCACGACGAGAGTTGCAATCATCAGCACGAGTTTCGAGTCGCGTTTGCAGTAACCCGAAGTTCCACGCGATAATTTTGTGTGCACTCTGTGAATTCACTAACTTATTCATTCGCACGCTATCCATCTTCCCGTAGTTACATTTTCAACGCAGTTTACACCACAATCCACCATTATTACTAGCCTACATTCTCTACGCACAATGCAAATATGCCAGCAAATAAACTTCATCTGTCGAGTGGTAAGTAACACTGTGTGATACCATTATGACAGGTGACGCGCCATAGTTTTAAGATGGGTTTCCTAAAAAAGGTCTTAAACTTTTTGACCTTTAGCTGTAAGTTTAGCAGAAACGACTGATAACCTGTTGAAACGATCCATCTCCTGCACTAGCACCGTGTTCATAGACTCGCTGTATTCTACAGGATACTTTTTCAACGCCAGCTCAAGATCAAAATCTTTCGGCAACTGAACAACAGACATCATCAAACACCGAGATGATATCTGCAGTAACTGAATGACATGGAATTCGAATTAACTGCGCACTAATTCGTGTCATCTTGACAGCGATAACACCCAAAACTGCAGACTTTGTTATAGCAAACAAGTTGGTCATTGTAATCATTGGGTTTGCTATTATTGTGTTTGTAACTAGAAAACTATGTTAGCTCAGTGTGAACACATTATGCAGCCGTCCACCTGATCTTCCACCTGACCTTTGATCACCTCAACAGAAAATTTTCGCACCGGTTATTTTTGCCCCAAGACAGGTTTAATCAATTTTGGTTTTCCGTGCCTTTTCATTTTCAAGTTAGGGACCTGCATGGCCAGACAGATATGCCTAAAACCTGTAATGCGACCTATTAGGACGGCCGCATAACAAGTGACAATGAGTGATTAATTTCTTTTGCCAGTTCTTTTGCATATTGACCTTACAAACGAAAAAAAATGGCAGAAAAAGTTACAAATGACTGCTATCGTGACACTTAATTAGTCATCAACAAAGCACCTGTTAGACAGGCCATGTTGTGGAAAACTGTTTCAATTTTATCTGCCATAACCTGCCGCTGATGACAGACACGAGAAATGTATTAAAATCTAAAAGTCCAAATTCTAATTTCATCTACAACATGTTGTACTAAAAATCCAGGACAAATCGAAAATGTGCGGTTTATAAATGCACAACCGTATGCATAGCAAGTCCCTATCAATTCGAAAGCCGACCACAAATCCACAGGATACACGAAAATGTTGTACATCTTGTTCTACAAATCCGAGCAAGTAGAGTTCGGGCTCTGATCACCTTGACGAGAATGTTGTTGGCGACTTGGTAGAGCACGTCGTCGGTCTTGCCGCTGCCGCCTCCCTCAGCCCTATCCTGAGTCAGCAGAATGTTGTCACAAAGCAGCTTCGTCTCCTGCAGCTCCTTGGAGATGTCAACGTTGTCGTGCATGCCGAACACCTCCGGCAACTGCGTCGTCGGCAGATTCTGATGCACACACAAACACAAGCAGCCCAGTCAGTCAACCGATAAGTCGGTCAGCTGGTGATAAAATAAATGCAAATAGATAGATAGACAAATAGATAAACGAATAATTTAATTAATTAAATAAATCAACCAACCAACCAATGAAGTAAATCGATAAAAATCAATTAATTTATTTTTACAGCGTAAATCTTTAAAAACAACCATTGTGGGTAAACACATTATCTTTAAGTGACAACTGAAAACATTCTTATTGCCCGAGACTTTTTACACTGTCTGCGATTTGTTGCAAAATCAAATTTTACGAAATTCAAAAATTTTCAAAATTCGCAAATTATGAGAAACGTGAAAAAACGAACTATAATAACTTATTAAAAATTTGGATAAATTCGTGACTTTTTTCACAAATTCTAAAACGGTAAGTCACGAATTATCAAATGCATGCAGCGAACACAGAAAAGACCTTGATGAAGTCGATGTAATCGTCGTAGGTGCCCTTGGACGGCGCGTGGTAGATTCCGCTCAAAGAGAACTTGTACTTGACGTCATCGACGATGCGCGGGGTGTAGAAGTCGGCGAGAATCGTCAGCAGACATCGTCTGTCCCAGTCGTCGGTCACACGTCCGCCGTAGTTACACTCACCAGTCAGGTAGGTGATTGCGTCGTAGGGCACCTCGTCGTACTCGTTGATAAACATCTGCAGTCACGATAACGTCGTCCAGTAGGCCTACTAATAATGAAGTCAATTTATATACTGCGCTTACAAGCAAAAGACCTCAATCAAAAAATAAATGTGTCTTTAATTGCGCTTTGAACTGTTCGCAGTTTCTAGTCAAAATGAAATGTTAACGAAGCCAGGATATAGCAAGAACGAAAACAAAAACACTTAAATAAAGAAAAGAACGAGACTAAAAAAATTCTGAAACGAGAACGTTTTTGAGTCTTAACATTGCGTTACCGGAACTTTTTATGCGCGATAGCTAGCACGTATTAGCCGTCTGTTCGTCTGTCATGACCCGGTACCGATTCAAGCCCAAATGAGATAGAGACTCAAGGTTTTTACAGTATGATAGCCTAGAGTCTCTAGTATGTTTTGTTACTGCTGTTGACAGTTACTGAAGCAACTACGAGCTAACTGACTTATCTGATATTTTACTTCTGGTCCAATATGGTGCGGAAAAATTGCCAATAATGTATAAAGTGTGCTAGTGCAAGAATTATTAAAATCGATCAACAATTGTCAAAGCTGCAGATAAAAGTTTTGGGACACGGTTTTACTGCTGACATGACGTTGTAAAGCAGACTGCACCTGCAGCTGACGGACAGAAATACGTAGATCGGACTCGTTGAAACCGTACGCAATGTTCCAGCCGAGCGGACCGAACTTGATTCGCTCTTGAATCAGCGCATGGAAGAAACACAAGCCGAACAGCAGCTTCTCGAATTGCTACACATCAGAATGCATCGCAATACAGTGTATACAGTACAAGCAATACCACCAGAAGTTTATAGCAAATCAATTCATCAATCACTCATTCCCTCAATCAATTAACGAATAAACTATCTTAATCCCGGTATAAAAAGCGCCTGAAAATAATAAGTCAAAAGTGGCAGCGTATACAGCTCAGTCCGCTGACGCTGTTGGCTTGGCACAAGGACGAGCCTGTAAAATGTTATCTATCAAAGTTGAGTAAAATTAAAACCAATCAGTGACGACACATTGTTCAGCCGTCCTCTGTTCATTGACCTTTTAAGCCAAAAATTGACAAACCAGTTACTCGTGGCCTGAAAAACGTTCACACCAATTCTGATTTTCCAGCGAATTGTAGTGATCGGGTTAAAAGCCGTACAGATTGGAAAAATGGACGGACAGACAAGCAAGACCGGTAATGCGGCCTAGCACGGCTGCATAATAAAAGTATCAGCCTTTGCTTCAGCCGTCAACTGTTGATCTACTAATAACGCATCGCAAATGCGCACATTTTCGATACGACTAACGCCAAAATACTAGCAATGTTTGACCTTCTCTTTGCCGGGGCATCCGTCGTAGAAGGTCGGGTCACTTATAGGATCGTTGAGATAGGACTGTAGCAGGTTCTGACGCAGTCCTGTGGGAGGCTCATTTGTCATCTTGACTCCGTTCTGCAGAACTGTCACTGGAAACTGCCACCACAATCAACAGACATGCACTCAGTTTATTTCACTTCTCACAAAAACTACCTGCAACAGCTTCCTTCGTCCGCAGAATACAAGAAGCTCAGCTGTCGTTATGGTAGCCGACCGTATCTGCCCTCACCCAAAAGCCAGCAAATGTAAACGTAGTTTTCTTATAATTTTTAAACGCAATTTTCCGGCAAAGCTTCTATAATAACCAAAATATTAATCATAAGCAATTCACAATGCAAGTATTTGGGTGCAGTTATTACTCCGTTTGGGGAAATAGAATGTTGTAGGTGCTCCGACTTGGTACTACAGGGTAGCGTCGAGCAGCCCTATTTGGTTCTTAAAACAGTTTTTTTCTGGTAAGACGTACGGTTTAGCCATACTGTATACGTTAGAGACAACAAACGACAGACAAACAAACACACACAGACATAAGCGCGATTATTTGTATGGTCAATTAGAAACCAATATTAGGAGACAGTTTATCAAACAAATCAGAGCACTGCGACATAATACTTTTAGCTGCACTAGCCAAAAAAGCTACTCACTCATTACTTACTTACTTACTATTTAGTAAAAAAACTGCAGCAAAAAAGAAGTGTTATCAATTTACTCCTTAGATTGCGTGTTACGCTAGTGGTGTAAGCACAGGCAGAGAACCTTGTCCGATGGATAGCTAGTGAGCCACAGCCTGAAGTCGGAGGACGTGTTGTCGGGAGTAAACTCTTCGCAAATCTTTTCGAGCGTCGTCATCCATGACACCGCCAGGTGGCAGTTCTGTAGCAACACCCACGTGCCGTCGGTCTTCGCCTGGTTTATCATCCGGGCAGCGATTGGACCCTTGCAAACAGCAACACCGCGTCGTACGATGCAAGATCCGTAAGAAACCGTGCACAAATACGCATTTTATGCTACCACAACTCTGACACGAGTGCTACAGTTTATGTTCAAGAAAAATCAATATTTTTTACTGCCGTACGCCTAATAAGTGGGATATGGAACCCCCACTCTAACATTGGGGGATAGGGTATGCAGAGCTTTATATCACTGCAAGTTATGCCTATGTTTGGTTCCGCGTGGTAGGTTGGACTGAATACGTCAACTTTCAAGCGCACGTTGAAAATCAACTTGTTGTATCATATTCTCTATCACAAGTTATTCATAACTTTTCCTCATAAACCACTTTTTCTATTTTCATCATTTTCATTTTTTTGTGCAGCCGTCCTAATAAGCCGCATTAAGGGTCTAGCTCGTTTTTCCGTCCATCCGTCTATCTGTTCGTCCCGCACGGGCTCAAAATTTCAAAAACTAAAATGCGCAAAGCCAAAATTAGCACAAACTGCCTGAATATCCAGTACGCAAATTCTCAGCTCAAAAGATCAAAAGTCGAGCAGACAGCCGCACAATACGTCGGCTCTCACTGGACCGACGTAGTTTTCTACTTCCTACGGATTTGTTGTGTCTGTATTTTGTGCAAATAAACACAGTTATTTTACAACCTGCTTTAGTTCTCCTATTTCTCATAGTGTTCGGAATGCTGTAAGTGCCCATAAGCTCACTGCACTCAAGCGTGACGACTGATAGCGTCTCGCGTTTGTACATCACTCGTGCGTCTATGCAGAACACGTCGCCGATCACGGCCATGAAATAAGTACGTTGCAACCCAATCTACAGTGTATTATGCCTCGCTACTCTTGCATAGTACAATGTACATTGTAAACTGTGTAGAAACCTTTACGTATCAACAAAGCACTCTGCTTTACCTGACCCTGTCCGAGGGAGATGGAGTTGAACCTGGCGCCAGAGAAGCCCTTGTCAGCAGCAAACTTGAGCAGCGCCATGGTGGGATCGGCGCCCGGAGACAAGATGAAGATCAACGGAGCGCAGCAGTTCGAGTCCATGAACGACTTGGCCAGGTCGAACGGAGGAGGCTCAACGAAGTTCTTGCCGAGCTTCTCAGTGACGAAGCTCGTGATGGCTGGAACAACCTGCATACGGCGTCATCATCATCATCATCGACAACCGTGGGCTCAATGCCCGTTGGTGTCTGACGCCATTCTTACTATCGCTGCCCACCGCTGCCTATCTAGGG
>Ga0056128_1003024_pt1 | contig 20356 bp, 16 predicted proteins | sample WorMetLIZISLAND2_FD_71113 | JGI IMG/M metagenome (GOLD analysis project Ga0056128, IMG submission 71113) | Marine gutless worms symbiont microbial communities from Max Planck institute for Marine Microbiology, Germany - Olavius geniculatus... ... | reverse complement strand
CGCAACGACGAAGTCAGAAGGTTAACCAAGCAACCCCATCTCTCAGCCATAGTCCAGTCAAGGCGCCTGTCCCTGTTTGGACACATTGCACGAATGCCTGATGAAACAGATGCAAAACAGGTCTTAACAGCTTCCCCCACAGGAAACTGGAAAAGACCACTGGGACGTCCTCGTATTACATGGATGAAAACCATTCAGCAGGATCTGAAATCCAGCGACCTCAATATGGACGACGCAGTTGATTTGGCTCAGAACCGTCCACTCTGGAGACTGATGTCTACGTTCGGCGCTACGCACTCTTAGTGGTGCTTGCCAGAAATGATGATGGATGATGAAATATTGAGTCCTGCGTTAAGTGACATTCTGTTAGCAACAGCGTAATAATTTGGTGATCACCCATCACCACTAATGGGGTGTTTACACTATCCAACAAACGTCCAGCAAACGTCCAGCAATGCTGGACGTTTGCTGTATCGTGTAAACACCCTTGTCGAGCCGCGTTGGTTTTTAGTCAGCTCGTCGGCCGGGATGTTTAGGCTATGTCGCTTGTGTGAGAACAGGTCGACGATTTATTTTCGCTTCAGATAGCGAGCTTTTTCGCTGTTTGTTCGAGTGTGGTGGCGATTATTTGTCGACTTATTTCTCCTGTCGTTGTTTATAACAACTCCGTCTTAGTGTTGCCGGAGTTCGTCTACGATACGAGTAATATAAAAAAAGCGACACATAGACTAAACTGACCGTTAGCGGACGTGAGCATGCTGGCAACTGCGGACTGTTCGACTGCATCGTTGATGACCAGTAGATGTGCAGCTGGGTGCAGTGCCCGACATTCCAGTCCAGCGATTGGCCACTCCACTTTATTGTTCACCACTTTGTAGCAGCCATTCACTGGCTCAATGTACGTGAAGCCGTCAGGACATTCTATATACACATGACGCATTCACCTGTCTCGATATAATTAATAAACGCCAACGCTCACCTCGTAGGCTCGTACATTGTAATAATACGATATGCTTATGTTACTGACAGCATAGGTATATCTTCTTTCCGATTTTCGTGGTGATGTGCAATATACGCGTGGTTAGTGGTTTGTATATCAAAGTGCGTAAAAAGGCTATTAAAGGTCATCCAAAGTCACGATTCTGGTACCAATCAAAAGTTGGCATTCGACTTCCTGATAGTAGAAATGACCATGGGAATGGGATTTCCAATGGGAATGGGAATCCCATAAGATTCCCATAAGAATGGGAATTGATGTCAAAATTAGGAATGGAAAAGAATAGGAAACAACCTGCATGGGAACGGGAATGGCCCTTATTCCCATGGGAATAAATTCCCATCGGCGGATGCAGTATTGGGCTTATATTCTGCTTAAAAAACGATAGATAGGCCTATTGTTTTACGGTCAAATTCGAGTACCATGAAGAGTATTTTCTGTAGTTTATGACTTTGTGACGTTCAGTAATGCATAGCATGATGCTGACTGTCGTGATCAGTTTTGGATTCAACGACAAACGAACGCTACGCCAAAATTGTTTATGCCCCAACGATGAAACGATTGTTCGAGAATGGGAATGGGAAGGAATGGGAAAAGCCTAGTGGGAATCCCATGCGAATGAAAATTGGTTACAAAATTGGGAATGAAAATCGGAAGGAATGGAAATCGACTTCATGGAAATGGGAGGAAATGAAAATGTAAAAATTCATTCCCGGTCATCTCCACCTGATACGGCGACTTATTTGTTAAGAATTGCAAATTAGGCCAATCCTTTACTTTGTCTTTTTTAACGCCATCGATTGGGATGATTCTTTTCGACTTCGTGAAAAACCTTTACAGATCCTATCCTATAGTATGCAAAGTTTTTCAAGAAACTAACAGTGAAAACTTTGCGATCCGAGCTCGCTGCGTTTTGACACAACACAGCAGTGTGTCACCCACACAGACCGACAGACAGACGCCTCTGTCATAGCTGTAAAAAGCCGCGTAATTACAAAGATCTCTGTATGGCGCGGCGTCAGTCGAGACTTTAGGCCGCTTTAATTTTGCAAGTAAAGTTTCTTTCGATCAGGGCTTCTAGTGAAACAAATAAATGCCGGTACGAAAACTTTCCCATGCCGAGCGGTGTGTCCGTTCCAGATCGAGTATAAAGTACATCTATTCTGTAGCTGTCTTAAACAAGTAATTTGAGAAAAGCTCACGTGACGCGCGATAGCAGCGGTCCTGCCACCTGGGCAATCGTGTACACATGCAATAAAGTAATAATGCGTTTTGAAGAAATACCCAAATTTGAAGCCTCCGTAAGAAAGAATCCTTGAATTTAAGAGCTCGAAATTTAAACTGTTAACAAGAAATATTTTAGATTGTGATTAATCTAATGCACTCCTCGCGTGCATTGTTTTCTTTTTGTATTCTTTTAACTGCTTTTTAGTTCCTTTCTTTTCACACCGCAAATGACGGTGCCGACAGCGTCACCTCGCCGACAGCATCAACCGTGCAACTGACGTCATCATGTCACGTGACCCAAAAGGTCAAACTCGTGACCCCATTATCTTTGAGGCGCCATATCTCTATAACGGTGCTAGATAGACGCATGGTCTTGTCCATAGTGACCATGCGTCTATCTAGCACCGTTATGGAGATATGGCCGTTTGAAGTTCTTCCAGGAAGGCTCTTCCAGGAACAGAGGTCGGTCGTTGGTCGGTCGTCGGTCGGTCGTTCGGTCGGTCCTCAATATTACACTGATCTTATATACTCCTCTTCGCTACGTTAGAAACTTAGCGCGCGAGGAGTAAAAAATGGACGTTCTATGCTAAAAATTTCATGAGCGTACGCAGGTTTTCCAGGTTTATCTCCAGTCATTTCGGCGCAATTCACTCTTGAAATGTGTGTCGCAACCCGAAATCACGAAAAATTTACGAAAATTCCTAATTTTGGGGGTTTAAGTACGTTCAAGGTCATCGTTGCTAATAATCTTGAAAAACCCGTGACCAATGCTTGTTACGACAAGCAACATTGTGCCTATCTACAACTGTTTTCACACTAGAAGAGCCAATAGCGGCAAAATAACGTCTTTTTAAGGGATGTATCCCTCTTTGACGCCTTCGTTCGAGAAGAACCTCCTCACCCAGGGGCACAAAATTTCGTCGCGATAAACTAGAGTCTTTGGGGCAGCGCATACTAAAAATTTCGTGATGGTACAATACAGCAGTGTGACGGACAGACGGACGCCCAGGCCATGGCTAAAAACGCGCGAGGAATCGTTATGAAAACATTACTTTTCCGAGTTTGGGTACCTCTGTCCGTTCCGGAGATATTCGCGGTCAAAATCTGAAGTTGTAAAACATAGTGCCAAATATTGCATGTTCTTTGTCCCCCAATTTTTTGGAGAGAGCCTCTCAAATTTTGGGACCTGTATGCCCGATGATGTGGCAAAGATTCACGGCGATGGACCTATCGGGAGCTCGGAGATCTTGTGGCGAATTAAATTTATTAACTTTAGTTTTATTATGTAACAGAGGCTCAAAAATGCAAACGTAATAGGCCTATAAGGTGACTATATACCTCTCGTAAATACTTTGACTTCTTTCATGCAGATAGCGTTGGCGGGCGAAAATTCTTTCTGGATGATGACGTATCGGAACGTTTCTCCGGTCAGCGGGAATGTCACTGATGCGGTTTCGGAAGGTGCAACAGTACCGTTATACTGAACGTAAGGGTATTGCTTATATACAGGAGCCGTCGTAGCAGGATCGGTGTTCGTCAGACCGACTACGAAATTATCTAGACGGTGGGCTGCAATAACAGCCGACAAATGTGTCCAGTTTCTCGTCCATCATAAAGCACTGCTGTTATCATGATAGAATTCAATGCACTGAAACACAGAGAAAACACGTTGCGACAGTTTGTGTGTCAACTTTGCGTCTTTCATATTGTTCGGATTCTTTTTGTACGATTTGAGCTACACTTTTAGTAAAAATTTTGTCTTCAGATTTCAATAAGCTCTTATGATATGCAGTTGCGGTATTATTGTTTCTACAGATTATTTGATACAGTTATTTGATGGCATAGTGAAGTAGCTTCAGAGGCAGTGGCAGAAAATCAAAGTTACTGTCACTTTTGGGCAACGGTAAACAAATGAGTTTTTACAGTTTAAAATTAAATACCGACGCAAGAAAGACAATTAAACAAATAAATCTACTAAACATTAAACGATGTCATTATATTGTTCAAACGTAACGCGCAATTTGCTGTCGACTTGTTAAACAGCTTTTTGCAGATTTGCTGTAGTTTTTCGAAATTTTGTGAAATTGTTGTACAATGCCAAATCATACAATATGATAAAATACGAATTTGCAGTTAAAAATTAACAAACAAGCTTGTCAGTTTAATCAAGCACATAAACTAAAAAAGGCGAAATGATAAAATAAAAATAAAATGAAAAAAAAACTAAAATAAAAGTTCAGTAATGTTGTCAAACATACTTACTTACTTAGCACTTAGATCCTCCGGTCTTTGACAGGACGATGGGCAGCAAGTGTTTGCCATCTGCTTCTGTTTGTAGCCACAGCCCGGACGCTGTTCCAATCGACTCCTCGGTCCACCAGATTTTCTTTAAATGTAGACCGCCAAGTCTTCGTTGGACGGCCTCGTCGTCTGCCACTACCACGGGGGGGGGGTCCATGACATGGCGTGATTGGCTGGTCGTCCAGGTGGCATCCTGATCATATGGCCTGCCATCCGAAGTCGTCTCTCTGCTACAATGTCCTGTAATCTTCGCTGCCCAGTCTGGCTTAGCACCTCCATGTTAGTCGCGTGGTCCTTCCGTGTAATGCCCAGAATCTTCCGTAAGTTGCACTGGTGAAAGACGTTCAGCTACCTTGACATATTCTAGCTGTACTCTTCCAAGTCTTGCTGGCGTATATGGCTGTAGAGACAATGAGGGAGGTGTAGAGGTCCAGTTTAATTTTAAGGTTAAGTGCGCTGGATCGTCACACGTTGTCAAGTCGTCGGAAGACTGCTGCTGCTTTTGTCAGTCGAGTGTTGATATTTGCTTCAACATCTCCATCGCTAGATATTACACTTCCCAGGTAGGCGAATCTTTCTACATATTCTATGTTCCCTTGTGCAACGGCTATTGGCTGTGGTGATGCGTGCTGGGTGATTCCCATGGCCTTCGTTTTTTCTCGGCTTATATTCAGTCCAACTTGTGCACTTTGTTCCTCGAGCTTGGTTGTCATCTCTTGGCATACGTTCTCTTTTTCCGCCACTATCGCTATGTCATCAGCGAAGTTCAAGTCCGTTAAACGGTTTTGCTTCTGCCAGACGATGCCGTACTCCGGCTTGTCCATGGTTCTGCGCACGACGAAGTCAATGACTATGATCAAGAAAAATGGTGAAAGGATGCAGCCTTGACGAACCTCTGAGACAATCTCAAAGAACACTGTGTACCAACTTGCAGTCTTAAAACAGCATCTGAAGTTGTCATAGGCCTACAGTGCCTTAAGAATGTTAATGAACCGGTCAGGAATGCTGTAGTATGCCGGAATTTTCCACAAGGATGGCCCGTGTACACTGTCAAAGGTCTTTTTGAACTCGATGAAGTTAATGATGAGGTCTTGTTGATGTTCTAGGTTCTGTTCAATGATGTTGCGCAAGATAAATATTTGTTCAGTGCATGAACGCCCTCTTCTGAATCCCGCTTGCTCATCCTGTAGGGTGCAATCTACTGCATCTTGCAGTCTGTTTAGCAGCACTCTGCTAAAGACTTTGCCGGGTGTAGAAAGTGATGTGATTCCTTGCCAATTGTTGCAGTCCTTGAAACTTCCTTTCTTTAGCAGCTTGATAATCACACTTTTCTTTTAATCTGCTTGGATCGCCAAGTCCTGCCATATATCATGTTAAATTGTTCAGCCAATTGTTCTGCTAATGTCTCCTTGCCATGTTTGAGCATCTCAGCAGATATCTCATCTACGCCTGGTGCCTTGTTGTTCAATAGGCTATCGACTGCACGTTGGACTTCTTTAAGGACGATGTATCCCTCGTAGACCTCGAGGGAGTCCGCCATAACAGTGTCCCCGAAGTCTGGGGTGAACAAGGGTTCAGGATGGTTCAACTTCTCTTCAAAGTGCTCAAATGTAAAAACTGTCTGAAATCAAAAAAAGACTATACAAAGAAATGAATAACAATAACTAAAACTGCAAAAACTCTGGAGCGAAAAAAACCGTGAGCAAGTCTAGATATCCGTGAAATTAGTCTGACTTTAATAGGCTGCGTTTGGGTTAAGATGCTGTTATTCCGCATCACATTGACAACCAGCTTATTTTAAATCACCGACAGCCACAACAGATGCAAGACGGTAGTATTAAATCGACTAACCAAAGTTGGTGTTGGCGTCATTTGTGACCTCCACACTAGTTACATCCATTGCTGTGCCAAGATCGACTGCCCACCATGGTGTCAATGAAGTCATGGCTGTACATGAATGTGTATCGAGATCGCCGTCGACAGCACGGCCAGCCACGCGAGTCGAGTACGTGCTACTTTGCATTGCCGGCTGATTCAATGCGACGTTAGTTCCTGCTCACAACAAGTGCACTGCACTCGTCAATAATCTGCAAAAATTCACTAAATATTAGAGTCCGCCCGGGTCGTAGATCGTAGATCGTAACGCCGTTTTCCTCTTGTTGACATAGGGATCTGTTCCGCTGATATTCGCGTCAAATTCTGAAGTGGGCCGAAATCGCGTCGAGTTTTTGACGTTTTCTGCCCTCGCAAATTATGTTTAAAATGCGGACCCCAAAAATTTGTACCTATATCATCATTCCCACCTTATGGCACGTCACGTGGCAAAGTTTCGTTGTCAATTAATTAGTTTTCCGATTTAGGATATTTTCATCTGGGAACTAAGAAGCATGCAAAATTTGACGCGATTTTGGACAACGTCAGATTTCAATAGCAAATATCTACAGAAAGGACGAACATATCCAAAATTGGAAAACTAACTGATCGACAAAGACTCCTCCTGCGTTCGGCAAATAAAATGCAATTAACTTTGGTCCACTAACTACGGAGACCTAAGGGTGGAATCATGCCCACCCAAATAGATTTTTTCGAAAAACCATATTTCGGATAGTAAGGGGTGCTGCGCCCTAAAATTTTTATATGCGCTAGAAAATGACCAAGTCTTGTTAGCGCACATCCCATTAAGCAAAAAGGTCTACATAGCAATTTTTAATGGGTAAAAAGTTGGCTTACAACTTAGCGTATTATAAGTAATTTAGCGGTTAAGTAAAAATAACTCTAAGTTTTTCTGCGCGTTATGCGCATGCTAAGGCATTTGAGTTTGGGTCACGTCATTTAGCTAAATTTTCCCTTCAATTTTTCCGTCAGTCGGACTTATGACGCCAGCTCCGTCCCAATTTTTAGTGAATTTATGTAGATTATTGATGAGTGTACTTGTTGTGAGCAGGAACTAACGTCGCATTGAATCAGCCGGCAATGCAAAGTAGCACGTACTCGACTCATGTGGCTGGCCGTGCTGTCGACGGCGATCTCAATACACATTCATGTACACTCATGACTTCATTGACACCATGGTGGGCAGTCGATCTTGGCACAGCAATGGATGTAACTAGTGTAAAAGTTTATTGAAATCTGAGAGATGAATTTTCACCAAAAATGTAGCTCAGGTCGTACAATGTGAAGCCGAGCAGTTGAATAGGCGCAAATTCAAAGCATCACTGTTACAGCGTGTTTGCTCTGCATTCTGGTGCAATGAATTCTAATGATAACAGCAGTGTTTTTGTCAGACGAAAAACTGGACACATTTGTCGGCTGTTACTGCAGCCTACAATCTGGATAATTTTGTAGTCGGTCTGACGAACACAGATTCTGCTACGACGGCTCCGGTATATAAGCAATCCGACACGATTAGTATGATGGTACTGTTGCACCTTCCGTTACATTTTCGCCAACTATACAGAGACGTTCCAAGTCCGATTTGCCATAACCCAGAAACAATTTACATCCGCCAACGTTATCTGCATGAACGAGGTCAAAGTCTTCACGAAAAGTATAATTCTGATCACCTTATGGGCCTATTACTTATGTATTGGAAGTACTGCCGCATAATAAAACTGCGTGATGTTATTAAATTAAATAATCCTACTAAACGCGCGCTCTGTGTAAAATATTTAGTGTACATAACAGTAAAAGTGGACGGTCCGAATAAGAAAAGAGACTTAAATTGATCCAGCTCTAAGATAAGGACGTGACCGTGTTTGTTGTCACAGCTACAGTGTCTTAACTAATGGTAAGGTAATGTGTTTGTTAGGCCGTCCGTACGTTATGGGGTGTTTACACGATCCAGCAGACGTCCAGCAAACTTCCAGCAAATGTATTCAAAATACACGTGCTAATGCTGGACGTTTGCTGGATCGTGTAAACACCCTATTAGTAACAAAAGGTTTTATGTTTTACTGCTGTTTATTAGGCCGCTCGGAACGGTAATTTCCAGCAGTCATATGATACACCACAGATGTTTTCTTCTTGCTAAAATTTAACTCGTAGCAAAGTCACGTGGCTTGAACTCAAATGCATTAGCATACGCAGAACGTGTATTGTCGACTTAAGCTCAGTAAACATTAGCCACGTAATATCTTGTGTTAGTGGACCAAAGTTCACCAATTTTTGTTCAACGGAAAATGGATCATAGTTGATAGCGCTCTTTTCCGCTTGTCGATATTGTTGTCCATCTTAAAGATATTTGCGGTCAGTCTAGGTTTGCCTCCGCAATTTTTTGAGGTGCTGCAGTCCCCAAAATTTCTACCTATATTATTATTCTCACCTTATGTCATGTAGTGAAGTTTTGTAGGGTGCGGTAAAATAACAACTTTTAGGAGGTACTGCTGTTAAAAGCCCGCGTGCGCAGACCTCCTTGAACTTAAGGGGCCGAGACTTGCACTGTTGAGATCCGCGTATTATGTAAAAAAAAATTCTACGTGCAGGTTGTACTAGTCTACTTCAGCAATTTTGGCACCATTCACGCTTGAAATGTGTGTCGCAGACTAAAATCGTGGAAAAATTCAATAAAACCCCTATTTTGGTGTTCAAGGTTCTTTAAAGATAATTGCTTTAGGTGCCAATCGAAAGCGCGTGTACGATTGTCTGTTAGTGATTGATAGTAACCTTGGCCCTGCCTCGCACCGGTTCTGAAATACGGCGACTGATTATCTAAAGAAATCGCAAATTTTCCATACGTACTCCTTTCATTTAGCGCCCTCGCTCGGGGTGTCCCATTTTTAATTTATGGAAAAGCTTTCCGGATCCTAAAACTCGAGTCTTCCAGAGAGCGACAGTGGAGATTTAGTAATGCTAGCTTGCGCCATGTGGCAGACAGACAGAGAGACAAACAGACAGAATTACGACGGCATATACACGCTATATAGCATTGCATGCTGTCGCGCGCAAAAACGGCTAAACGCAATAGCCATGCAACGTTACCAAATAACTGAAAATAAATTACTACGTAACAAAAAATATTGGACATTAACACAATGACGGCGATCATTACCAAAACAAGCGGACAGGTCGCTACGCTCCTTGTCCGCTTGATCTTTGCCATAGATCGGCCTGCGGCCTCAATTTTCGGCTCTTCGGGCCCCACCTCGGCCTGCGGCCTTGATACACAGTATGCGCTGCAGGGTAGCCGCTAGCTATAATGATGCTGATGATGCGTCACCGAGGTGCTGAAGTAAAACACGAAGGACTGCAGAAAATACCGCTTTTTTTAATTGTTATTGTTTACGTTATTTTGATTGCCTATCGAGCAGAGTCAGTACGTGCTAACGTATCGTCGGCGGATCCAGGAGTTGCATTTGGAAGGCAGGAAGGCAGGAATGCCGAAGGAGGCGCGAGTCGCCGAAGGCGCCAAGAAAAGCGGGATGTGGCAATAGCCAGCCACCGAAAACTGACAGCAGGAGTGAGTTGTTGGGAGAGGACGGTCATGGGCGGAGCCTTGGCGAAGAACGCTTTTGGAGCATGAAAAAGTCAGTAATAGCAGGTATACATTTCGTTAGTTTTACTGCACACATTTATAATCACTGCATTAGCAAAGCAAAGCAAAAGGCGACTTTTGGCATCTTGGGGGCACGCTTCCGCTGCACCCCACACCCCCCTTAAATCCACCTGTGTATCACATACCACATCACAATTATCACATAATAAATTTGACAACTTTGGTACACAGATGGCCACCGGTTGCGACTACAAAGTCCAAGAAAAAACTTAGAAATGGGCCTAACTTATGCAAAAACCTAGCGAGCGCAGCTCCTGAGCTGACTAATAGGAAAAAGCTATAGGAAGAATTAAGGAAGAACGTAAGGAGATGTTATGATAATTCCTAAAAGATTAGAAAATTTGGTAAATTGGAAATCTGGAGTCACATTTTCGAAACTTCTTTGGAATTTCTAGATCATCTCACATAGGAAGATCTTTGGAAAATGTCTTACGAAAGTCTCGATAATGTGGACCCTGGCTTCCAAACTTACCGGCACTAGGACGACTAGGGGCGTCGCCGCCACATACTTCAGCGACGTCAGCCCGCAGCTGACTGAGAGATGTGCAGACGTCACACGCGGGCTCCTGTGATGATGACGCCAGCTGAATCACGTTCACAGCTACGACAACGCACACGAACCACCACGCTGCCATGCCGATCGCTTCCTGCAACACGTTTGAAATGCAATAAAAGACCAGTTATTCGTCGCTAACAGCAGAAATATCGATCACTAATTTTACTAGACCGTTTTACTACGTGCGTTCAACGTGTTTTGCGCTTGCATCAGCGCCACAATTGTACTCTTTGGTACAACATTTTCGACTAATTTTCGAATTTTTTTATATTACGCTGCCGCCGCCGGAAATTTGCGAAAACATTTATTTTCGGCTAGCCATACATAATAACTGGCTAGCCGGCAGACTATCAGTTAGCAAGCCGATAGGTCTGAGAAATTTGACCTGAAATCGAGTGTATAATAATAGGCCAACTCACCTTGACAATTAACTAGGCGATGTGGTGAATTCTAGTGGATGTACGTTCAACTACTGTCTCGCAAGTGGTGTCAGCCGCATGCGGCAGGCCAGACGGTGGGTTTTTATAGATTACCTCGGCTGAATGGATCAACCAGACAGCATTGTCTGGTTGATCTACAGAAGCAGATGGCAGCACAGGGTGCGAGGAATATGCCGCCCAGTTCTCGGTAAACCGCGTAAGGCAGCATATCGAGGGCAAACTACAATAAACTATAGCTATTCTCAGTGGCGGATCCAAAGGAGGGCGGCCGTGTGCCCCTCCCTTGCGCCCCTATGCGTAAGTGAACACGTTATATCCTCTGCCGAACTGTTAGTTAATGAGTTCATGTATTAGAAAAATGATTAAAATTGGTGCCACCAGATATCATATTTTACGGCTAAAATGTACCAAATTCGATTTCGGCTGGGACTTCGCCCCAGAGCCCGCTGGGGAAGCTTACATCGCTCCCTCAGATCCCCTAACTGGATTTTAGGGGTCCTACTTCTAAAGGAAAGGAAGGGAAGGAAACGGGAAAGGAAAAGAAAGGGGAAGGAAAAAAGAAAAGAAGGAAAGAGAGAAAAAGAAGTAGAGGGGAAAAAGGCGAGAAAGGACAGGCCCGTCGAGACAGAGGGGTAGGGGTAAGTTACCCCGGGCCCCGCGACGTTTGAGGGGCTCCGCCGTCGTTCAGAAATAAAGTAAACCAGAATGCGCCATGTTAAAAAAAATCAAAAAAATTTTTTCGCTAGAATGTTTCCCCGCACCCCGCTGTGGCTCTCGACGGGCCTAAGGAAGAATATTCCGCCTCTCTCATTGCTTAAAGCCTAGGTCCGCCACTGGCAATCTAATGGCTAATCTAACGCAATAAGATTTGGTAGTTACCACATGGTTGTATACGGCCGAGGTTCACAGACAGTGCGACAACAGTGTTGTGACCTGCAGCGCACTAAATATTTCTCAAAATGATAGTGTGCTATATAAATGTTCACTTATTAGTCCGCCCGGAAACGATAGTTTTCGGGAGGGCTTATGTTTTGCTGGAATTGATTTTTTATTCATTTTCTTTTTTCCCTCGCGTAATCTCCGAGGTCCGTGGGCAGATCGCCGCGAAATTTTGCGTCATGCTAGGAAGTATGCTCGATTTTATAATCCCGGTCCGAAATTTTGGGGGTGCCTCCCCAAAAAATTTTTAGGGGCCAAAACATGCAAAATTTGGCCCGATTTCGGTCGACTTTAAAGTTCGGCGGTAAATGTCTCCAGAATGGATGAAGATATTCAATAGCGGTGAGTTACTCGATCGACAGTAATTCCTCCCGCGTTAGGCGAAACAAGTCCAGTAAAGTTTGGTCCAGTAACCTTGGAGATCTCGATGTGGAATTGTACCCACCCAAATCGACTTTTTTGGGATACCATATTTCGGCCCCTAGGGGGTGCTGCGCCCCCAAATTTTTACACGCGCTAGAGAATGGCCAAGTCTTACTAGCGCATCCCCCACCGGGGACGGGGTCAGGTCAGGTCAGGTAGTCGCGTAGTCGTGAGACCGTAGCGTCGCTCTTCCACCGTGACCGCGCTTAATAGCCAGCTTCTATTGATCAGCGGGTGGGCGGTTGTTGTCTCTTCGTAGTTGGTCTATCTACCTGCCACGTGGACGACCGGGACATTTTTTTTCAAAAGGGGGCCAAAAATTGGCTTAAAATGCAATAAAGAAGCGCTTATAACTTCGGAGTTAGGAGGTGTAGCCCAAAGAAACTTTGGCACTTGGCGTGTCTCTAGGTTGGGGTTTAACGCAAGTGCAACATTTGGGGGCACCGCCCCCCTCCCCCTTAAAATTTGGGAGGGCAAAAAACGTTCAAAAATCTGATCTGTGCGATTTACGACAACTTTCAAGTTTGAGCGCAAATGTCTCTGGAACCGATAAAGACAGCGACAAAATATAAACGGCGTTGACGAGAACGATATTTTTCGGCGTTGAACAAAAAATTGGTGAACTTCGGTCCACTACGAATAAAGTTATAAGCGCTCATGTTGACCTACCCTAAGTCGACAATGCACGTTCGGCGTATGCCAATGCTTTTGAGTTCGGGCCACGTGACTTTGATGCCGGGGAAATTTTACCTCCCCCCAATTTCCCCCAATCGGACTTAGGGCGCCGGGCGGACTCACGTTGGGCCTTGCCCCAAATTTCTAGTTATTATTATTATTATTATTATTATTATACTCAATTCCCGAGGGTAAAAAACTATTATTATTATTAAGGGGTAAGTTAAGACCATGTAGCATGTGTAGCCTATGCTCGGGGTACAGTTCACAAGAATCTCGGTCAGTTGGTTTCGCGTCGTTAACTGTGAAGGTCTCGGTCTTTGTCTCGAGTATTTCGACAACAGGTCGTGGTAACAAAGTGCAGATAGGCCTAACTGCAGGCTTCAAGTACACCATCATTAACGGGAAACCACAAAAGTCTGAAAATGCCGTGGCTTATAAATTGTTCAGTCAATTGCGGTAATCAATCGTTTACTCTCACAAAATAGTCCTCGAAACCGCCGCCGTTCGCCGCCGCCGATAAGCTAGCGGTTTTAGCAAGAAATAAGATCAAAAAATGAATGTGTTGTGCTCACATTTCTGCAAGAAGATCCGCCAGCGCGAGTGCGCGTATCTTTGTCAGTCGTCAGTTCTGCAGTGTAGCCTACTATAGGAGTCACTAAAATGTGACTCCATTGAAAATTGTAGTCATCGTTATGTCGTTACGAGTCAGTCATCATAAGGTTGTTGCTTTTGGGTCTCAAAAATTACTACCATCAACAGACGTCTTAACGTTTTTAAAGGTTAAGCCATCCGTTAATGCTTCAGAGTTTAGACCAGCTGTTAAGGCCTTAGCAAACGATTCGGGGATTATCACAAGAACATATTACACGCGAGATAGTGTTATTTGGCATTTTACTGTCCGAAACAATCAGGCATAAAGCTCTTACGGAAGTCCAAAATAACAAACCTAAGTTCGAACAAAATTTGCAGTTTCTGTAAGTGGCAAAAAAATTTCTGCCTATAGGCTACGGTACGTCGATAATGTCGTTACGTCATCGATTTGCGTTAGTTTTTTTTGTGTTTTCACCAGAACCTGGCGGTACTTAACATCAGGGCGGGCCGGACAGGAGGTGACTATCGGCGTTTCGACTGACGTGTAGGCCTAACTACAGCCGGTCGCTGAAAACGCAGCTGACAAACAGGAAAGAACATCATGAATTCATTCGAAATGCGAGATGCGACGAGTCAATAACAGCAACGACCGTGCCTATAACACCAACTTTATATCGCAATCCTGAAAATATCGTACATATACATACACAAGTCGAATATTCGCCAGTGTACAAACAAATATAAGTCTGCTAGGTGAGTGCAACCTTACTGTGTTCTGTTATCTGTAAAAATAAAATTCGGAACTATTTCCAGGCTAGCTAGGTCTATTGTCTAACATCTTCGAAACTATCAAACAGCTCTAGGCGTAATTTTAGCTAAGTGTGCTTGTTAGGAACTTTCTATTAGGCCTCCTTTGTCATTTTGTACCTGAAAATAATAAACGATGTCAATGTCGTCCAAAGTAAAAAAAATAGTAGATTTGTAATGTCATAAAGTTCGTGTAGCTTATTATTTAAGCTCAGAAAATTAACGATTAATTTCGCCATTAATTATTTTTACTTATTTAACAGTTAGCAAACCGGTAAATTTCCGATTAGTCACGTTTAGAAAACAAAAAAAGAGAAGCAGAGAATGTAAAGATTTTAGTCTCTATAGTCTATACTACTCAGCAATACTGTGGATTGTGGATACAACAAACAGTGGCTAATTGAGTCTTAGCGCAAAGCACAGCTCTGTACGTCCCGTTTTATATGTTTTACTGTACCGTGCAAAAACTAGTGACGATTTTACGGCATACAGTAGCGTCAAACACGAAGTCTCCATGTAAGAGTCCAATTATTGTTGATCACGTCAGATAGGCCTAGATATCAAATAGGTAGGCTAACAGCAATAGCATATGTAAAAGGCTGTTCAACTTCATAGTATCAAAGCAAATGTTCGAAATGTTGTCCATCAGTTTTTCACACAAGCGCGCAGCCGTCCACGCCACTGGTCGATTGCATCGTCAATAGCATGCTGCTGCGGACCACACAGCAACCAGGCGCCGCTTTAGATCAGCAACGTACAGTATGAGCATGCGGTAAACGCGCTTTTGCACAACGCCACCGACTTCAGGGTCCACTGTATTCTGATCCAGACTAGTCGATGTTGCGAGATTCTAGTTCAACGACAAAGTGAACCTTGACGAAGAGTCATACTTGATGCATAATGCTGCACTGCACATATACCGCAAAAATCGTTGCTAGTTTTACCAAAAACACTAAAAACATAATTAATATACAAAAAGCTTAGCAGTCGCTAACATAGCCGACGGTACTGGTTGTCAATGACCGTCAAGATCATCTAAGATCGATAATTTTTATCTCATCGGAAACGGCGTATGCCACTTCCTATTGGTGTTTAACATTGGCTCTATCTCTCACCGTTTCCGAGATAGGGCCAGTTTTCTATTGAAAAGCGCACATTTTTCCTACCTCCATTCAACCCCAAATTTTAAATTTTTTTCGTTGCACTAGATTGCTGAAATTTTGCATGCTTAGGTTTGAGACACATGACTAATTATTCTTATAAAAAGTTTTTCTTTACAACCTAACACTTAGCCATAATACATCCGTTACAGACGACGACAGAAAGACAGACGATAACTCGTACCATAATTAAGCTCGACCGTTACGTTAAGTATACGGTCGGCTAAAAACGAGATGTGGCGGTCTGCGTACGCGGTCATTTCAAATTTTCTCAGTTATGCTTTTTTCCAAAATTAGCACAATCGGATGTCATCACAAAAATAAAAAGGGTCACATTTTTTAAAGATACAGGGTAGATGCGTTGGTTGATGCCGATCGAAAAGATCTCGGGCATCCGTCTTTTTTCGTACCGGAGGCCTACATAACGTTTTTTTCTTTTGCTATATTGTCCTTATTTATGGAAAAAAATCTCATACAGGTGATAGAAATTCACGGTAGACGGGGGTGTAAATAGTATTACGCACTGCAGTTGTGTACATACAACTCATGTACGACGTTGTCACGTGTCCACAACAAACGATTTATCTTGCGCCGAGTGCCAGCTGAGCCGGTGCTCCGGGCGAGCGCCGTCCTATATATATGAGAGGACCGGCTGCGGAGCCTGAGCATACGCTGAATATCGACTTGACTGCAACGATGTTACCGCATAATGCTGTTCTGGCTTGATGCGATCCTAATACACTGCGTCTTTACAATCGTAAGCGACATTTCAGTAGATTTTATAAGCACCGGCTCAGTAGCCTGCAAAACAAGCGTATAGAGTGAATTAGCCATTCGATAAATATGTTTGTGATAGGCGCATAATTTGACATCTTTTTCTAGCGAATACATGTAGATACAGTTTGTGGCTGCGTAGACCAGGAAGTCAACCTGTATAATAACTAATAAGTAGGCTGCTGATAAATTTAACGCTGGCATTGCTTGCAGGGTTCCGTAAGTCCAGGCTGCACTGGACGACCTACCTGCAAGCTTGGAGTGGCTGAATGGCGCAAATAACGAGCAACGTTCAGATGCCTGCCGTCGTGCCGCGTCGACGCGATGTCTACCTCACTCTGATCAACCTCGGCTGTGTCTACTTCCTCATCAACGTCAGCTACAGCGGACTGGAGACGCTGCAGAGCACGGTCAACGCTCAGGAGGGTCTCGGTACGACTAGCATCGGTGTACTCTACGCTTCACTCATCGTCTGCAGTCTGCTCGTAGGTCCGAGCGTCGTCGACCGACTGCATGCCAAGAGGACCCTGTACGTGGCGTGGTCGGCAAACGCCGTGTTCGCCGTCGCCAACGCGTTCCCGCGCTGGGAGACGCTCGTGCCGGCGTCGGCGTTCGTCGGCGTCGCCATGGCGTCTGGAAACATCGTCTACGGTCTTTACGTCACGGGGCTGGCCCAGCAACTCGATCCCTTTAACGCCAATGGTCAGTGAGATCTTTTTTTTCAAAATGCCCGAGCGGCAGAGTCGGATTTCTTTAACTTTCTGCAGAGTTCCGCATAGTTATGCAGAGGCCTACAATCTTGAGCGAAAGATTCGCACAGATAGCTCTGATGCTGGCAGTGAGTGTTACAGGTCTACATGCCAACCGCGCTCGAACGTTTAAGTTGCAATTCAGAATACCTTCCGGAAAAAACGAAACAACACTTCGCTATTATTCTCAGCACCGAGGCCTAATAGAAACTTGAAACACACATTTGTACCGTTGTCAGGTGATCGCAGACTGTGAGTGTTTGCTGTGTTTTTAGACGTCACGCTCGCACATCATTCTACCCCGCTCGGTTTCCTCTCCCCTCCATCAACATGCAATTCTTAAGCTCCAAAACGCAAAATACCAAAAGAGCATCGCGTAACTTCCAGTCTTGGCACCAGCAAGACGGCACTAGCACTACAGACCGTCCAGCATCCGTGTAACTGTGCAGTTGTCGCGCAAGAGTTTCAGACGCTTGGTTTTGAGCGCGGAGTGTTTACGTATGGGCGGCTGGCTGTTGTGTGCGTCCTGCGGACAGATAATTCCTCCACCGTGACGACGAGGACAAAGAACGACGTCAGCGTCAGGCGGAGGCAGCAGAATGCGGTCGTGGGAGTCAATAGCGTCCTGCTCGCTTTCCTCAACACCGGATCGGTCGTCGGAAGTCTTATCGGGTCGCTGATCATCGGTTCCGGCCAGCTTCCCGGCTTTTCAACGAATCAGACTGCGGCGATCAACATGAGCGTCTGCGGCGTCGGTCACTGTCCGTACATCGCCGATCACATCAAGGCGTTCGCGTCACCCGACCCACACCTCGTCTTCGTCGTCGGTGCGGTCTTTCTGCTGTGCGTCGGCGCCGCCGTGGCCCTCACCGTCGTCCTGCGTCCACTCCCTTCAGACCGCCGACCCTGCTGTAACCACAGAGGTCACGACGCTGAGGTCAAAGGTCAAGATGCCGCCGGAACGGTGGTGTCGGTGAGGGGGAGAATAGCCGGAACGCTGCGACTGATGACCGACATCCGACTGCTACTGCTCATACCGGCCATTGTCATGATGGGCGTCCTCACGTCGTTCGCCGTCGGCGCCTTTAACCAGGTGCAAAACAATATGATGTCGCTTTAGCTCCTCGACTTCGTAATCTGATCGATTTGTTTGTTTTTGCTGTTGCTTTGTGTTCACAGAGTTGACATAACGTCACCGGACGACAAAAATAGTCGCATGCTTCTCTGACAACATGGATTGGATTCAGCAGTTTCGACCAGCTAGGCTCTGTTTTTTGCACACACCAAAACAAATTCGTTGCATAAGCTTACAGTTAACGTTTTGATTAATATAATACTGCAATATTTGCATGTTGGGCTGATCTATTTTGTTTCCTCCGCGGGTCATGCTAATTCATGACGCCATTCACGCCTGTTTACGTGATTAGGCGTTACGCCTGCACGAACCTATCCATTTTGCCTATAGGACATCATGTGACCTGGGGCCACAGTTCATCTTCCTCCAAATGTAAAGATGTCCCCAATTTGCACTTGTAACTAACGCTATTTTACGCAATAATTTTTTGGTGGAGACCCCTACAGGGTGAGCCAAAAAATGGCACCATTTATTATACGCCTCATAACTTCACCAAATTTTAACCGATTTTTAAAATTCTTTCATTCTCAGAATCAGGAGACAATTTGTAATAAAACTTTCACTACAGATCCCACCACGCCTCAAGTGTGTCGCTACACTACCTCGTGAAATGTCAGATGACGCACTCAAGCGGACGACGCCACTGACCGGTTGCGTGATCAACGTTGATCGAGCCTGGCATGTGGCCCCCAAACAACCCAGACTTAAATCCAGTTGATTATGCTGTTCGGGATGCTCTTCAACATATGGCCTATCAATGTTGACGATTCACGACAGTCAACCAGCTAAAGAAAGCCATTGTCGCTGAGTGGGGCAAAGTGCTGCAGCGTTTGGTTGATCGCGCCATTGGCCAGTGGCGTCGCGGCTTCGATGCGTCGTTTAGCAGCAAGGCGGACACATTGAAAATTTGATGTGAAAACTGTAAAGATGTGATTTTTAGACAATAACTAAGACAACAAGCCCGTTGTTTCTGTTGTTAATTTTTTAAAATGTGTTGTTCCTAAAGTATTCTTGTTTTAAATTGTTATTATTAAGACACCGACATTTCACAAAGTAGTGTAGTGACACACTTAGAGTGTGGTGGGATCTATAGTGAGAGTTTTATTGAGAATTGTATCCTGATTCTGACAGTGAAAAAATTTTAAAAATCGGTTAATATTTGGTGAAGTTATGAGGTATACAAACATAATGCCATTTTTTGGCCCACCCTGTATAGATTTCCTGCAGCAGAGAGTATTCCGTCTGCACATACATGTTTGTTTCAAAATCCCTGGAGGTATGTGTTTATTGACTGGCAAGAACTGTCCGGCAAGAATTGGCAAAATTGGATGACATCTAACAAAGATCACAAAAAGAAGGATGACTTTTTCTGAGACACGGTATAACCTAGGCTCCTTCACCAATTAGTCAAGCTGAATATGATGCATGGTATTAACGTCTTTACAATTTCGAATGTTATCTAATGTGATTGCGGCGGCCCACAGTTTTGTCAAAGTTGACCAGTCTGTTTTAATAAAAAAAGTGATTGTCAGATTAAGATTTTTTGATTGCAAGATTGCGGGAGTGCAAAATGCCGAACACTGTTGAGAGCCAGGGGGCATTTACATGTAAATATATAACTGTGGCTGTGTCGATGTTTTTGTTGTTGTGTGGAGTTGTTTGTTTCATACCAGAACCCTGCCGCAGACTCTGCTTCCCTCGTAGACCCGTAAGCGACTCACCAGCCGTTTTCTCGCTCGCTCGTAGGTTAATCTCGCTCGCTTTACTCCCTCAGCGAGAAAAGCGATAAATTGCAAGGTTCCATCAGAAAATTTCAAGTCGATGCTTAAGGTTCTGCAATGTACAACAGGGGATTACTTTTTTGTCGCACCCTGTATAGGCCTATATCGAGTAGTCCTTTTATAATTTCCTAAATGATTATGATCTTTATTAAATCACATGGAAGTTGATTCCATACTTGGCTTCCTTTAAATTTAAGTGTGTGATACCCAAGGTAAAAACGATTGAGGTCTCCTTAAACATCGATCG
>Ga0056128_1003019_pt1 | contig 20363 bp, 9 predicted proteins | sample WorMetLIZISLAND2_FD_71113 | JGI IMG/M metagenome (GOLD analysis project Ga0056128, IMG submission 71113) | Marine gutless worms symbiont microbial communities from Max Planck institute for Marine Microbiology, Germany - Olavius geniculatus... ... | reverse complement strand
CCAGTTTCAAGACACATCTCAAAACATTTTTATTCTCCGAGTTTTTAGCACGTTTTTAATTTTAATTTTGATTTTATTTGTCTATTGTCGAACACTGTAATGTCCACTGTTCATTGTGTAGGCGGACACTAAGCCCACGTCACATCAAGCCAGGTGATGATGGTGGTGGTGATGATATGATATGATAGAGTAACGTCGTTGATCGAATGAAACGCGTTACCGCTACGCCAGGCCACCACCAGTGTTTGACTGGTAGTCGTTTCACTGTCACGTAATGACTTCGGGCAAGTTGGCCCTTGCCCCCACACTTCTCGGGCTTCTTTCTCGAGCTTCTTTCACCAAGCAGTGAGTACAACAGTTTACAGCAGCCTGCCTCCTGGCTTATGACTAAAGTCGTTTGTTAATTGTCTACAGAATTGCCGTAAATAACTGGATACGCTCGCCGTCGTATCCACATTCCACTTGTACATGTATAAACTGACGGACGGCTTGTATTGTATTGTAGCGGTTCACATAATTCTTGTATCGTACATAAGTGAATAAGTGCTTAGAGATTGCCATTGCAGCCAGCTCCAGCCCTGGTATCAAGTGTGAGATTACTTGTAACTTCACCTGTTAGGCTGTTATTGTGATGACAGTACAGTGGCAGCATTCATCTGCTGATTGCATTGACATCATTCTTCTTTCTGATACATGGTGCATTGATTTTTAATACTGTATAATTTATGTTGATATGTGCATACTGTTTGTACTAAATGATGCGTGTTGCTATAGCATTATTAATTAATTTATTAGTTATTTATTTCTGTATTCGTTTTTCATTTAAATCATTCAAATGATTTTCATTTAAAATTTTTAGCCTGGTTCAAAAACAAGTGACACATATTTTTAAATAATCACATTTAGGCCTAGTAGCTTTGTTTTGGTTTTCTGCCAAAAATTGTTGCCGAACTTGAATGGAAAAACCAACTGCATGTTTGGACACAGTGTACGACTGTACGTATTTAAAACATTTTATATAATCACGCGCTATCGTTGATTGTAGCGCGTATGATGGAGGATTTTTCATATGACATGGAGCAACGGCACAAGTTGGCATTCGACGCTAATTTTAATTATTAATAGCATTAAAACATAATGGCAATGTTACGGATAAACATTTCTCCATCGCAGACTGTTGTGATTATATACAATATGTAGTTAAGAACCAGTGCAACCTGTCGAGTTTGAAATCAAACATAGGCCTACAGACAATCTGTATTTGCTGCAGAGTACTAACATCTGCGCAATTGCATGAAATTAACGTTGCACGAGATCACAAAATGACGGGTAGCCAGATGGCTTAGTTTGCCGCACGAAGGGGACGTAGGGGATAAGTTACCCCGGGCCCCGACGTTTGTGGGCCCCGCCGTTACTCAGAAATATAAAGTACACAAGATTGCGCAGTTTTAAAAAGACAAATTCAAAATTTTTCTTCCCAGAGGGGCCCCGGGAGAATGTTTTCCCGGGCCCATGTGGCTCTCGACGTCCCTGCGGCTGTATAGTACGACATGGTACGACGATGCGGAAATTGCGGAATGCAAATATCTGTCAGCGACTCAGCAGTGACTTCATCACACACACAGTCTACTTTCATTCTTACGCACAACAGAACATCACAACGAACGATAGTTTTGTAGACGCGAAATATTTTACTTGAGTGCTATATGTGCTAACGTGAGCCATACCGCGTTATACCCCGTTTACACGATCAAGCAAACGTCGAGCTGGCTCGTCCAGCTAAAAGAGCCAGCTCGTCGAGCCAGCTTCATCGTGTAAACGGGTTATTAGACACATTGATGACTCGATACTGTCTGCGGTGTATGCCGCGTAACGTACGAAATACGCATTCTACACATACAGATATCTTCTGAATGCTGTTAATCGGCAGTAGTCGGCATCACTGCTCCGTAGTGTGGTTTAACGAATAACGACAACAGCAAAGTATAACTGTAGAGTGACGCTAAATGCTGGGAAAGTACGTGCCGTCGATACCGTACTTCTCATTTGATCGCTTTGGCAGCGGCGACTGTGAAGTCATCGGAACTGGCTTGCCGGTCAGCGTAGGAAGCATCGTGCTCATGTATGGCTGGTTGGTCGCCTGCAGATGATGCGCACACTCGCATTAACGTACCGTGAATGCAATTAACAACGCTCATTATAGTTTAATCGATCAACTGATCGATCGATCAAAACAGCGATTAAACCTGCTCAGTATAGGCTACTGAGCAGGTTTAACTGCTGTTTTGATCGATCGATCAGTTAATGCGCTACAGTTGGTAGGCCTAAGAATTATGGCGCTAACGTTGTATAAAATAAATGGTGACAGTATTTCGCCGAAGAAAATATATGCACGCACGGATTGCCTGTGAAATATTTTGTGCTATAAAATAGATAAAATGAAGAAAATAAAATTACGTGATGAGGCTTACTGGTATCGTAGTTTTTCACGAGTACGCTTGTGCAACAGCTCAACGGTCGATTGAATTGACTACCTGTTTAGGCGCCTCTCCATCGCAACAAACAATTGATACCCTTTTCGGATAAGCAAATATAAGTACATTCATGACAGTTATCTGCAAATGTGAATTGAAAAAGTGCCCCAAATCATCACAAAATGCCAAGCTGCCCATACATTTAAGTGCAAAGAAGTCTCAAATGATCGTTGTATCATTCCGCATGCAGATCTTCCAATGAAAATCTCATATGTGGTGTTTCAATCTGTCCACATTTCCACTGACCTATCCAACACGAGGCTCGGCTTGTCACTATTGCGTACGTTAAAGACTTAACGTAATGCGCCTTAAAAGAATGTAAGAATAGGTTTCAACACAATCTGCAGTGTATTATGTAAATGTGTTTGAGGCGTGATTTAACGAATCATAATGCATTACTGTGGACCGTGTTAAACGTACTTATTTCATGTCTGCGATGGACGACGTGTTCTGCCTGGACGCACGTGATTTATAAACGCGAGAAGCTATCAGTCGTCACGCTTGAGTGTAGTGAGATTGCGGGAGCTTATAACACTCCAGACACTATAATGAGATATGGAAACTAATAAAAGACCTGTGAGGCCCGAGCTCTGGGATTCTTCTGACGGTTCATTTTGTGTTTCTCAGCGCGCATGCGTCGACTGTGCTCCTGCAGCAACTGTTCGTAGTTTTCCAGCACTCGACTTTGTTCAAAGTATGCGTGTTCGATCAGCTGGGCGCAGGACAGTCGCTCCGACGGGTCCATCACGAAACAACCCTGCAATGTATAGCGCCTGACAATGTATTCAGTGCGTCTCGTTAGCTGACGTTACTTTTTCTTCTTTTCACCAAAATACACTAGGCCCCCTAATATTGCAACACGGACACGTCGTAAACGAAAACAAATTTACATAGTTGCATTCTCCATCTATAGGTTAACATAATGTATAAAAGCAAATGACTAGAGAATCAACCTTCATCATGTTCAAAGCATCACTTCCAACGGTAGAAAACTTCATTTCAAGCGTCTCCTACAAATGTGCAATAATTGTTTTAAATAACAGAAAAAAAGCATTTCTGTAAAACGCATCTTTTTCGAAGAGTGAAGACTCTTACGTCAGAAGTAAACGGCGGATTTTGAGCCTAGATCGCGGAAGTAAAAAAACTTTAAAACACCGCTCAAAACAAATATCTTTCGCAATGTTATCACACAACTTGCAACCAGTATGAGTATATACAATATAATATATAAAATAGTCAGCACATAAACCTAATATGTAAATAGCTACACAGTCAATACACCACTTATGTTCAAAGACTCTCCATATTATGGCAACAAAATTGTTAAGTTATATGCAAAAATAATGTCTATTTTCTATCAAACACAAACAGGCTATGTGCATAAAAATAACTACGCTGAAAATACACTGACCGTATATTGTGGCTTGGGAATAGTCACACCGCGAAAAAAGTCATTGTTTGAAAAAATTTCAATATGCCTTGGCAGCAATTCGCCTATCACAACAAATTAACATTGAATTACAGCTTGCAAATTTGCAAAATGTTTCGAATTTCGATTAAATAATCCAAACTATGTATAACAAATACTGTTTGTAAAAATAGTGTCAATAAGCTTAGAGTTATGAATAACAGAATAAGCCCTAATAAATAAAGTGAACATGAATGGCATGACACGTTAATGATGAAAAATAAGTATCGAAAGTACTACAAGTTATAATATTAATAAACGAACACGATAAATGCGTAAGAAACACAACAGACGCGACCAAAATTCGGTCAGGGGCGCTGCGCTGAATTTGCAAGAAATAAAACTAGCAAGGAAAGGCGGTGGAAATTGCAAGGAAAAAAAATGCAAAGAAAGGCCCCAAAATTCGCAACCCTGTGAATTTGCAACGAATGGAATTTGTAAGGAATGCGTGTCCTATAGCCTATTGACCGACTATTTTGTGTCTATCAGTTCCGTTTGCGGCAATATTCGGCTTACTATATCTGTATATATCATGTGAGCGTGATTGTATTCTCTTTTAAACATTTCACATAAAGCGTATTTAATTTTAATGGAGTATACCGAACTTCATAACCTTTACGCCTGCCAAAATCAACTGTACATTCAGACCACAAAATGATTTGAACGTCTTAAATTCGCTGATGATGTCAAATTAAAATAATGTCTGCACATTTATTTTCAAGTAACTAACATTAACAGAATGGGAAAATGTACTTTGCTATTAGTGTGATATTGAGTTAATAATTTCTGAACATTCATTAACATAGGCCTACATTAACCATGTGATAAAAAATGTAACCTTTACTTGCAAAACAGTTTCCTTGCAAATTCCATTCCTTCCAATTTCCATTCCTTGAATTTTCTTTCCTTGCGAATTCAACTTTATCTTTCCTTGCAGTTTTCGTTCCTTGCAAATTCCATTTCTAGCAAAGTGAGGCGACCCATTCGGACAACGAACGCTTTCATATGCTGCACCGGCTGCCTAGAACAGTCTGCCAGCGTCGCTTCAACATTATTAGCCCTTTGTCCTCCAATGATAAGACAGCATTATAAGACTGATGACTGTCTGGAGGATAACCCTACTCACTCACTCACTCAACTTTATTATTATCCGATACTCCGTGTTAAACGAAACCTTGAAACACTACTGTTTCAGCGAGCATTCTATCACTAACTTTTTATAAATTCGGATAATATTTCAGGTTTTATCGCAAGCGTCATTTTGAGTTTTATCTTGCAAATGACTGGTCATTTTGTAAGTGGTATTTGAATGACCGACTGATTGGTTGAATATAGACAGAAGCAGTCGCATAGGCTACCGAGCGTCTGGCTGATAAGGTAAAGTTGATCGACGTCGGAACCTCCGGGCCACAGCGGTCGACTGGTCAGCAGTTCAGCGAAGACGCACGCGATCGCCCAGATATCAACGGGCGGCCCGTACTGAGTGTCACCGACCAGTAGCTCAGGCGCACGATACCAGCGAGTGGCCACGTAGTCCGTGAACTCATCGCTCGTCTCTGCAGTATCCACAACTACCACGTCACAACAAGAATATAATAATAATTGTACTATAGGCCTACGACTTTAACTAACTAGAGAAAAATATATCGAGATTATCGACCCAGTGACAACATAGGCATACTAAGCGGCCGTGCGCACCGCGCAACCTTGCGACCTTAACGCTTCTGAACTGGGTTGAAAATTGGCATATTATCTGTTAGACCTTACTCCTGCCATGCAGGAAATGTTTACGCCAATTTTGTTTTTTTTCTATATACGTCCTCGTTTCTGCATTATGCACAATTACCATATTGCAACAACATCGGTGGGACTGCGTGATAACCTGATTGTGCTGGCTGTTATAAGCATTACCGGTATAGGTTTTGTCTGAAATTACTTAAATGTTTGTAATGTCTGAAATCATGCCTGACAACGACGGAAAGGCCAATCCTTCCACGTGACGACGTTACATGACAAATTCTCAGTTCACCGAGGAGTGTTAAGGCACACACAGAGCGACGTAAATAAACTGAACTGAACCGAACTTTTGACGAACTGATCAATGGGCAAGCAGTAATGTACTACAGCAGACACCGTCTAACGGCGTAGGTGCCTTACGTGACTACGCTCACGTACGCGTCAACTAATGACCAATAGGCTCGCCCTACTTGCCCACTAATCAGTTCGACAAAAACTAAACCGTCTAAGTTCAGTTCAGTTTAGTTACGTCTTTTTGACGCGCCTTTACTAGGCCTACTTACGGCAGCACGACCACCACAATCATTTTATATTGTCAGAATTCGAGTAGCAGCAGCCGACAAGACACGATGATTACCGAACGGCCGAGCGAAGCCGAAGTCGCAGAGCTTAACGATGCCTGACTTGGTGATGAGAATGTTCTCTGGTTTCACGTCTCGATGAATGCACTGAACAAACGAACCAACACTTGATACCAGCATTTCACTAGAACATGCATTCGAATTAATGCAGCTAAAACATAGACCAATACGAAAAAATATAATCTTTTTATGTCTAACTTCACATAATCTAGTTACGTGTTTCAAAAATTCAGTACCTAAACAGCAGCTGGTTGTGATAAAAAAATGGTGCTGCGCAAAAGCTGATAATGTCATAAAATTTTTCTGAGTGAAATTTTTAACGACAGTTTTATTTAAAATTTTAGGCACGAGATATTTATCCGGCAGACGTATCGATAATCGCTTCTATTAATACGGCAATCGGATAAATATCCGGTCCTACCCGGGCCGGCTATTTATCCCGCCGCCGACTTGAACGACCTTAGCCGGTACGTATAGGAGCAACCAACGACTCGTCGTAGGAACCGCCGCAGAGACACGACGGCAGCCGGCCAACTGATGATCTCAACGTTAGCAAATATGGAATCACGGATAGTCAGTCGCAAATTTAGCACTTCCTACAGCAGTGTTCAATTTATCACCAATATTATACGCTTAGTACTGGTGTGCATTATTGTCACATAATCTCTCAAATACGCTAACCCTAACCCTAACCACACCAGTACACTATTGAAATATGCAATCAAACGTACATTGTGCTGATGGCAAAAATGAACAGCGTGTAACGTTTGAAAGATGATCTTCTTCGTTAGCGGCTCTGGCACTCTAAAACCAAATAAAACATCAGACAACATAAAACGTTTGGTTAGACGAACTCGTATTTTTACGAACGTAACAAGGTTGTATGTGAAACCGCCGATCTTAATGTAAGCAATAAGCAGTGACGACTTGCCCTCGTGGGTGTCGTTTCATCTCGTCCAGAACAGTGTGATCAACGTATTCGAATACCAAATGAATTCGTTTTTTCTCCCTGAATACCTCAATAAGGTTCACTAAATTCGGATGCTTTAACATCTGCAACGCCATTTCACAACAAGAAAAAATACGATAACATAGTCCTTTAATGTGGGCGTACGTCTCTCTGTCTGTCTGTTACGTGCGGGCCCTAGCCTAAAATTGAAAACAAAAAGCGCGTAGTCTAGTCTGCGGCGCATTTAAAACAAAGTTATTGTGAACGTTACCGAGGGCAGAAGTAACCAGTGTAAATATTTTTGGCTACAATGTTTGAAAAGGGTCAGCGTCAAAACCTTTAACAAAATGATGCACGCTTACTTTCAGCTGACATATCGCGCGCCGGTCGGCCAGCAAAATCATGCGCACAAGCGGCTTCAGTTTAGCGCTCGCTGCACACTGGGCATAGTGGGCGCCTACGATACTCCGCAAGAAGACGGACGGACGGCCGCATACATGTCAGCACATAGCGTGCCGACATCTTTGCTTGTCAATTTGATTTGATTCATTTATAATAATGTTATAAGCATTGTTTCTTTTTGTGCCAGTCATCGCCATCAGTAGATTTATAAAGTATTAACAAGAGGGCCTGCACATTCTGTTTGCATATGCGTAGGCTATAGGCCTTCTATACGGACGGAGTGCGCACATAGTATGCTCACCGGACAAATACAAGACAATAATTTGCTCACCTGAACTAATGCTCACGCCAATAAGTAACAAAAAATTTGAGCTAATGCTCACGAAACGCGCGAAGCTTATAACAGTTCCTGTTTGCAAAGAGATCTGCCATGCAGCGACAGACCGAAATGGAGAAAGCTCGTCGCCCGATGTTCCGGCAGGAACTGGAGGAACTAAGGCCTAAAAAGTAAAGTTCGCAAATTGCCTTAATCTATCTTCAGAAATTTGGTCGCAATTCACTCTTAAAGTGCGCGACGCAGCCAAAAATTGCAAAAAATAATACCCCTTATTTTTGAAGTTCAGGGTCTTTTAAAGTCATCGATGTTGATACGGCTAAAAAGCACGTCACCAGTGCTTGTTGTGATAGGCAGCATGCCCATGCCTACTGCAACCGCTTTCACGAAAAACGGGCCAAGAGCGGTAAATAGCGACTTTTCTACGGGGGTAACGCTATTAATTCTGGTGCCCTAGTGCGCAGGTTTCCTTGAACGTAGAAGGTCGAGAATTGGACCGTTGAAATACGTTTAATGATGAAATTTCCTTAATGCAGCTTGTCTTGGTCTATCTGTAGTGAATTCAGCGCAATTCGCACTTGAAATGTGTCTCGCAGTTCAAAATCGCCAAAAATCCATAAAACCCCTATTTTAATGTTCAAGGTCATTCAAGGTCATTGCTTTCGGTGGCAATTAAAGGCCGGTGTACGACTTCCTATTAGTAATTAATAGTAACCTAAGCCCTATCTCGCACCGTTTCTGAGATACAGAGACTTGTTGGCCAAAAATCGCAAATTTTTCTACCCCCTCTCATTTAGCGCCCTCGTTCAGCATGACCCCTTTCGAATTTATGAAAAAGCTTTACGGATCATGAAACTAGAGTCTGTCGATGGTGAAGATTTAGTGATTCTAGCTTGCACCGTTTTTGACTGATCCACCCGTGTGACAGACGGACAGACGGACGGACAAACAGACAGACAAACAGTAGATATAAGGTGCCAAACCGTTTTTGCTGACAGATTGCGATGACTAAGACGCGCTATAGCAGTTTCTGCTTTCGCGCGTAAAAAGGCAAACAAATACGCTCAGAATTAAAAAAGTTTTTATAAAATGTGAGTTGGACACGAAATACTTTGCATAGCACAGTAGGCCTGCTTTGTGAATGTATATATTTTAGTCCGTCCGACGAAGATCAATAACTCCGTCCGCCGGCAGACTTATAGGCCTATGTTTCACACTTGACTGCTTGATGTATTTTTCTTGCACTTTTTGGCATTTTGCAACATTTTACGGCATTTTATTTTTTGGCATTTTATTCGGGCTCCCTTAGCCGGCTACACAGCTACATGAAATTTATAAGTACTATGCAAATTACTAGTTAAGCGGCACGCTCTTAAGCCCTGTTTATATGGAACGAACTAAACTAAGTGGAAGTTAGACCTACGCATCATTTGTTGCGCAACACGAACTGGCAGTTCAGTTTAGTTTGGTCGCTTCGTACACTTCTTCGCAAATTTCGCGCACAATGACGAGCACAATAATACAAAAATAGGTTTAACGCAATTACAGAAGCGCATAATATTATACAGTGCGTACCCTACTTTGAGCATGCGAATTTCTCGCATGGCGATCTTCTTGATTACCGGATCCTCTTCAGATTCGAAAAACTTCTTGACGGCAACGCGGACGCCAGTTTCTCTATTGCGACATTTGAAGACGACGCCGTACGCGCCTTCGCCGAGCGTCGCATGCCGTTCGTACTTGTCCATTGCTTCAACGATACTGACCCAGTATGATCAGTCGCCTAGCGGCGTGAATTATGAAGCTATTCTAGGAGATCTCGTGATCGACTGCGTTTTATGCCGACGCCACCGCACACTAACCGCCTGGTCGCTATAGCTGCTGAAACTGTTTGCTCTCTCAGATGAATAATTCAAAACTAAAGTCAGGCAATTACAGAAACGATCCAATATACTGCTTATAGATAGGCTAGCAAATCTTAACAGCTAAATAGTACAGCCTTCGGCTACATATGATGTTTGTTCACTACATCCCTACGAAGCTCAGTCAGTTAATGTCTTAGCTTCCCAGTATTAGCGACGAGCGATCCGCGTAAGAAACCCTTTACACGGTCACTCGTAGAATTTCTCATACAAAATACGCATCTCCTTTCTTAAACAAAGTCAAAATCTGCTGTCGTCGTTCGCTGACGCTGTCAGAAATAGCCAGACTAATTACGCGAAGCAACGTCAACCGAGAGCGTAGCGGAACTCTGTTAACGTGAGCGCATGCATACAAACTCCGCAGGTTGTCAGTCTCCTATGGCAACGTGTAAACGAGTTGTAGCGTAGTGTAGCTATATCACACCAACTGTGCCGAACTAGTCGGTGCTTGTTTGAAGTCGAACATTCTCTATTTCAGATTTCGCTCGGTCTCGAACGTCACAGTCACACGCACCCGTGTTAACTGAGAACTGGGCTAGTCTAACTAAAGCGAAATGCCTGCTTGAAGCCAACGCCCCCTGGCGTCCATCGATTGAGCATCAGGTTCAGGAATCATTTAACTTTATGCAGAAAGTGGGCTCTCTAGGCCTACAATTCTTATATTGTGTTGTTAGAAACAAGGCACCCTATAGCATTGTACTGTGTACTAACTGTAAAATGCATTTGAACAATAGTACGTGAAATCAATCCATCGTTTTATTTTTGACAACTTGATGAAGCTGCCGCCAAGTGATCGCACAATTCCAAATCGCTAAATTGGCGCTCAAACGGCTTTATTGTTATTTTCCGTTGTCGGTTGTTTCTGTAAACTTAGTCGCCTTGAAACGCTTTAATCGAATTTGCGGTTGTCAAAATTTTCAACGCTATACTTCCGGTTTTGATACCTATTCTTGTCGCTCATTATTAGAATCTTCCAGGAACACTTTTTAAGCTCCCTGTGGTCGAAAACCTTACGTTTACTGTTAGAATTTGGTTCTACTTTCGGAGATACAGTACTTTCGGTTTGCGTGGCTAGATTGCTATTTCCAGTTAAAAACCGTCAGAAAAATCGATTCACGTACTGTTGGAAAAAGCATCGTTTGCAAAGGTGTGTTCAAAGTGACATATATGAACTGAACTGTCGAAGTGCGCGCTGCGGCTTTCATTTCAGTTTATTTTATTCTTGTCGCTTTAAACACATCTTAAGAAAACAACTGGTTCCAACCTTCCGATGTAGGCTAACAACAGCTCTGCTACTCTAATCGTATACATGTACTAGCATTCATCCGATACGATTTATTCAAAAAAAAATGTAAAATATAAAAAATATTAGCAAAGAAACTGCCAAAATAAAAATTAACGTAGCACTGTAGCAGTGAACATAACTACAAGTCGTAACAAAAATTTTTGCAGTTGCACAAACTGCATTAGGTGGGTTGATTGCAGGCCTAGACCTATATCAATTACTTGAGAATTTTTTGTGGCAGTAATACGCTAGAAATTACGACATTCGGTTATGCTCTAGTATAGCCGAATCAGTTGCAAAGTAGTAAACTTTTTTGAGCCAGCGAGTGTCTGTTACAGCCTGGTAATACATACAAACCGGCTTTCGGGGTCGTTCATTGATTAAAACGAATTTCGTGATCTTTTGTTCACGTCTATAGCGTCAGTGGCAGTCATTGCCTTAAAGTTAGAAGTTAGGCCTACTATCGTGAGATTTTGAAAGGAATAGGCCTACTGCGCTGAGACTGAGTTGCTGCTACTGCTGCTGCTGCTGGAAATGCTAATGGTGCCGCAGAGGAGACTGCCTGCGAGCGGTTTTTATTGATCTTCCCCTAGCTCCGCCAAGCACTGCACGGTTGCTGCGCCTGCTGTAGCCTATCTATCTAGCAGCTGGTGCCACTCCCAGCCGATGCCCTCGTTATCTCTGATGGACTACAGTGTAGTCTCATTCTTCATTGTCTGACTGCTGTATGATCACGCCGTGATGATGACGAAGTTTGGCTATGATGAGACCCGTACGCTTTTCGTTATTCTGATCAGCAAAGTTACATCCGGACGTCGTTCATGGAAGCGAGAACGAGGCCGAACTCACTTGCGTGGGACGTTATAGTCACGTGACACGAAGTCAAGTTTTATTGCACCATAATATACAACGAGCGAACGAGTTCTGCAACAACTACGAGGCATTAATATGTCTCTCTGTCAACGGTAGGCTTTAACTACGTCGTCTGCTGTACTGTATTGCGCCGTGCTCTGACTGCGCGACCCGTAGAAATACATCTAGCTTGTTGAATGCATCTAGAATGCGTCGGCATCTAAGACTTTTTCGTCATTTATATGATCTTAATCATCATATCCACAGTAGCACTATTGTTGTTCTAGAAATAGTGATTCTTATATGTAACACGGTAAACCCTTCCGCGATGATGATGATGATGATGTACAGCGGCTACTAATGTGCAATGCACGTAGTAATAAGATATTTCTCGAGTTCAACATTGTTGTTTCCGTCTGCAAGTTATTAGATATTTCTACAGTTGTTACAATGTGCGCGAGGTTAATCCGATAGTTAAAGTTAACCTCTGGTTAGCAAACCGCAAATCAATCTTTAGAAGCATGGAGCAGAAGCAAGAGCGGTGGTTGGTGTGCGACTTAGGGGGGAAGGTTGCTGCTTTCTGGCTCCGAGGGGGATGGACGCCAGTGCTGCATGGGTAACGAAGTAGCAAGCCACATCTATAGGTCTAAGTGGTTCTTTTGTTCTTGACTCGTGAACTTTCTAGTTCGAAACGCAGTCCCAGCGCTAGGCGTGTGCAAGTATTTTGAATTTTATTAGTTGTCAGAATTATAACGTTGTTAGAATCAGTCAGCACTCAGCAGCATCTGTTCGTGTTGCAGCCGCAAAATAACCTTGGCAAGAAGTCGCTCGTCTGTTACAGTAGCTATCGTCTGTCTGTTTATCATTATCGTTTTGATGTGTTGCAGCTGCACCGGCTGTGTGGAACTGTCTGCAATCCTTGCTTCAATGTACTTGTGACACTGCGCCTTTTATACGGAACTTAAACATATTACTAATTCAGCGAGCGTTTCATCTCTGATTTAGTTTTTAAATTCGTACACTATCCTTATGTTTTATCTTAGCTTTCAGGCGCACATTGTACACCACTGGTCATTCTTGTAAGTGATTATTTTTAGGCAGACCGCTAAGTTTAAGGTCGGCCCTTTGTCATGATTGTCGTCCTCTGTCCATCCGTCTCTCCGTCCGTCACGGATGTATTGTGGCTAAACGGTGCGAAATAGGGCGTAAGTTGTTATCAATCACTAATAGGAAATGGCATATCCCTTTCCAGATAACATAAAAATCATCGACCTTGGATGACCTTCATGGTCATGACAACCAGTACTGTCGGCCCCATCCTAGCGGCAGCTGGGCTTTTTGTTTGATTGATTTTTTGATCGTTACAGTTACTGCACGGCGTACATCATAAGTATATGCTAAATGCAAGCGGCAAGCGGCAGTGCTGGCTCAGAAGGCACAGTCGGCGTCACCTGGCAAGCTGCGGTCGTGCAAGACACCGTGTGATGATGAGCAGTGGTGCGGCGCTCAGACAGCGACATTCGCTGCCGTCCGCCAACAGTCTGGACTCCGGTGAATCACCGACGTTTGACCCGGCGGCAGGGTTGACATTGCGCTGTCCGCTGGTCTACAGCGAGCTCACCGGACTGATGGACGTGCTGCGAACTCCGGCTGGAACTGCTGCTGCCAGACAGCGGAACTTTACGTTTTCATACGAGCGGCTCATGTCGAGGACGTCGGTGCCGGCGGACTGCAGCGATGCCGCTGATGAAGTCTACGAGGAGATAGGCGATGCTGACAACGAGACGCGTCTGGCGATGACCGTCAACAAAGTCAGTCCGCTGCTGACGGCTAACGTCGCCGTGTTGTTGGACGTCGGCTCGAGCGTGGAGGAGAAATGCGTGGCGCTCGATGAGCTGCTCTACCTCGTGGAAGGCGCCTGGTCGATGCCGGTCATTGGTCGCGAAGTCGCGTACCGTGTGTGTGACGTGCTGCGAGAACAGAACGGTCTCGATGTACTGCTGACGAACATCAACGGCAGGACGAGCGATGCGGCCGACACGCAGACTGAGGAGATCATTGTGCTCATGTCTGCCATCGTCCTCTCACAGGTAGGCCTTCTACACACTGCACTGCATAGATATAGGCATCGTTTTTCTACTATCTGTTTTATTTAAACTATCTGCAACTTCACATTCGCTAATGTTACCAGGGAGTGGGACGTCGAGAGCCACGAGGAAAACATTTTCGTGGGGCCCGTCTGGAAATTTTTTTTCTTCAAATTTTGCTTTTTAAAATGGCACAATCTGGTGCACTTTATATTATTGAGCGACTGCGAGGCCCCAAACGTCGCGGGGCTCGGGAAACTCTCTCTCTTTCTCGACGGGCCTGAATTTTACACGTTTATACGCTAAGCCAAACAGGGAGGCTTCGTAATGCAGGAATTAATAGCTGCCGCTGTCGATGTTCTATTTGCATTACATTCTATACGTAATGAGTGTAAGTTTATTACCACATCCAATATTGCATTCATTCACATGAATGGCTTTAGTTGATAATTCTGCCGCATAGGCCTATTAGGAATCGTAACAGCAATATGAAAGCATGATGGCGTTTCGGCACATTCATTGCATGAGTATAGCGTCTCATGCGTCAATAATAACGATCAAGGATCATATTTTGTCCACATTAAATGCAGTTGCATGTATTTTAGGAAGAAATAAACGGGGTGGTTACGGAATTATAGGAATTATATTAGCAATCGGTGGACAGCATACACCGAGGACCGCGAAAACGTGCCACTTTTTTGAATAGCTCCTTGAAACATTGGCCGACTTAAGTCTTTGGCATGCGACATCAAGAAGAAACTTGACGCAAATGACTTAAGTTTATATTGTCGCTACACTATCTTGTGAAATTGTCACATCTCTTTCGGTGTCGCTTGCCAAAAATTATTAAAATCGGCCAATGTTTCAGGGAAATATTCAAAAAATAAAAGTGGCACTTTTTACGGCCCACGGGGTAGGATGACACCTAAAGTGTTGCAGTATCAAGTATTGATGATGCCGATTGGACGAAACGTTCGATATTGTAAAATGTTTTTGGTAACGACTGTAGCAAGTTTCCACACGTTTACTTTACGGTCTACAGTGTATTATGCGACTGTAACGACACCGTGTTGAAACGTATTTATGTCATGACCCTGGTCGACGGCGTGTTCTGCCTGGACGCACGTGCGACGGTGTGATATACAAACGCGAGACACTGTCAGTCGTCACGCTTGATTGGAGTAGGAGTATGGGCACTTATAACACTCCAGACACTATAGTGAGAGATGGGAGGATTAAGTTGGTCATGAAATAAAGTGTCGGCTACAGCTGATCGTGTGGTTTGTGTGTGACGTCACAGGCGTTGTCCGTGCCCAACCGTGAGTATGTAGCACGTAGGGTTGATGCACTGGAGGCAGTGCTGCGTGTCGCTCAACGCGCAAAGACCAACAGCAAACTGCTCCGACCAGTCACCGGAATCCTTGACTGTCTCTTCAAGGAATCCGAGGAGGTCCTCAACAATAATCCACACACTTTTGAATAAGAACAGATCACAATAAACATTAGTGTAACTAATTTGCTTTTCATCTTGTCAAAATATCGTTTTGTTATTGTATTAAGGCGCTGCGGTTTATTAGTGGAAAGGCTGAGTGACAAAAATTGTTATATCAACATTTTTATTTTAACAGATTTTTAAATTTATATTCTGTAAAATTTGTTTGCAACCTTTGCAATTCGAATCTGCTAGCCGCAACTTTGTCGTTTTTTCATTAAATGGAAAGTTTATAAAAAGGAAAAGAATCTTAATAACGTTAATCATATCAACCATTTTAAAAAAATATTTTTATCGGCACTCTTATTTGTAAATTTGCAATCAAGCAGAACGAGTACGGTACAAACTACACCTCAAACGCTTCACTCTATGTAATGTTGCATCCAGAATTTCTCATAAACTAACATCAGTATTTCGACACAACATAGTGTAGAGACGCGTACAGCCTGAGACCTTAGTAATCTTTAGGCCTAGTTTTTATGATGAATGTGCCAGTGAGAGAATTTACATTTTGAAAATCGGTTTGTGGAGCTACGATTGAAAAAAAACTTGGTCGCATATTTTCGTGTCGTTTACGAACGTTTCAGTTCAGTTACATCCGGTGTGAACTGATTCGTTTCAGACATGCAGTCGCTTAATCAACATGGAGGGCCTGGACATCATTATTTTCGGCTGCAGAAGTTCGGATAGTTTGGTTCTGCGCAACTGCGCGTCGGCGTTAGCTAATCTGGCGATGTACGGCAACTCGGAGACTCAGCGCCAGATGGCGTCACGCAAGGCAATGGACTGGCTGTTTCCGCTTGCCTTCTCCGGAGACGATACCGTAGCATACTACGCGCTTATTGCCATATCAGCTTTGGCGGCAAACGTCGACCTCGAGAAGGCAGCAGTCAGGTCAGACGCCGCTTTGACGTAGTTTTGACTGTATTTATCAGTAAGTCATTGTGACAATAATGCGTATGTAATAAGCGAAAATGTCGGCTCAGTGCTAACATATTGCGGCTGTCCACTTAGCTATACGTACTCGCCCACCGCGCTGCGCAACATTAACCTATGGCCTTTCGAACTGAAAGTATTCAGTATTCAGTAACTCCTGCCTGAAGAACTTTCACACCAGTTCGGTTATTCATTATTCATGCCTTTTGTTTTCGAGTTTTGAGCCCTTACGAAACGGACACATGGACAGACAAACGGACAAGCAAGGCCAATAATGCGGCTTTTTATGACGGCGGAATAAATTTGGCGTGATATCCACGTAGAGTGTGATTATTTGCAGTGTTGATCAAAAGAAAATACTATTAAAACGATATCGGGATCTACATTATCCGGTGAATTCTAAGATGAAATAATAAATGCTAATATAAATAATTTATGAATATTATTATAGTACTAAAATATCTTGCACAGCGGCAGTAAAAATATGTTATCGCACAGTTTCACATGCGCAGCTGCGTAACGCCCAATTCACACCTACGAAACCGACGCGACTCAACTGTCGAGTGGCGTCGGCGTTGTATGTGTGATTATTGTGTGTAAGTTGAGGATATAAAGTTTGTTTTCAGTTAAGCAACAGCAAACAAGTCTCACGCCGATGTTGTAAATATAATGTATTATATAACGAAACCAACTGATGTTGATGTGCTGCAGATCGGGGACGCTGAAGCTGGTGGAGCCGTTCGTGAATCAGCATGACCCGGTTCAGTTCGGTCTCAGTGACAAAGAGCATTACCACGGTCAGTCGTCGGCCTGGCTGCGTCGTCTAGTGCCTCTGCTCAAGAGTCGATGTCACGAGGCCAGGATCCTTGCAGCCTTTCACTTCGTCGTCGAGGCGTCGATACGCAAGCGACAGGAAAAACTTCAGGCACGATAACGTCTCGCTCTCTAACGTTTTTAGGTTTAATTATAATTTTAGCTTTCTGATGCTGCTGTAGGCTAATCAAACTTACCTGAGTTGCGATGATTGAAACGTAATTCTGAAATGGAAGTAAAAACAAATTCAAAAGAAAAATAATCAAAATCCGTTTAGACTACGTTGAGTAAGAAGTGATAACATTTTCCATTCTTGCCATAGGAACTTAGGAAGTATACTTTTGATGAAAAGTGAAAGTGTACTGAACGATTTTTGGGTCTTGTCGGTAACAAAAACTCGATCAGTAATTAGCTCGTTTTCATCGTAAGTACAAGGTAAATAGGCAATTGAATGTGATCGCTGCAGGTATTCAAGGAAATAGGCGCCGTCGTGCCGCTGAAGAAGGTCGTGATGGGGAAAGTTAAGCTAGCGTCGAAGTTCGCGGCTCGAGCGTTGTCGATCATGGACGAATCTGTGCCGACCGTGCTGTCTCCGCGAGTGCCTCTCTGGACCACCGAAGATGTCAGCTGTTGGATACATCAGGTAAAACACCACACGCTACAGCGTGCACTGGTAGGTCTGAAACAGTGTGGACATTACTTCTGTACCGTCACTTTATGTCTGGCCATAACGTTCGAAGACTTACCTTAGTCCTTAAACTTGAACAGTCTGTGGCTGTCCAGACACCTGGGAACTCAGATCGATTTTTACTGATTTACTTACTTACTAAACGTACTCGTTTTTAAAACTCGTTGAACTTTGTTACTGAAACGTTTATAAGATAATTTTGTCGATAAAAGAGGGGACAAAGGCTTTTTCCTCCAACATTTTAAGTGTGGCCTCTTCTCCGGCCCCTATTCGAGTTTAATAGACAACAAAATGCTTGCAAGTACAAATATGTAAGCAAAGAAAACTGCCCGCTGAATAATTTTGGGTACTTTTGGCTTGCCGACTAAAAACAGTTGGCGCTGCCACTGAAAACAACTAAGTTAATTCATAACATTTTACTGCTTGCTTTAATGGCGCTCTGCGTTGAAATCAGTTTAGATATAAGAGATTTGAAGAGACGGAGATTGGCGTTCAGCGCTGACATAGGCTACAAGTTGTGTTTGTGAATGGTACCGCTACATTGTGTTGCAGATCAAAGCAGGATACGAGGTGACCAAGAAAATAGAAGAGTTGCTAGTAGATGGCGATTTGCTGCTTCTGTTAACGGAGAAAAACTTACAGCACGATCTCGGCGTTGACAATGCGATTACAAGAAAAAGGTTTCGTTACTGCTACAGCAGTTTCTTAATGTTGTTGTTTCTCATTAGTTTGGCATGTTTATATTATCTTTTTTCGCTGTTACTCATTTTCAACATTTATTGCGCTAAGCTCCAGTATTAAATAATTGTTTTGAATGCAAAAGTGTCTGTCAAGTCAACTTTTACCATATTATGCGCCTTTAATGACCTGTTATTTCTTGGTGCGTTGGCTTACACTGTACACAGCGTCGTGGGTGTTTTACTGTTCGACGTACTGTCCGCAGTAATGAAAGTGATGTCGCGAAAGGAAATTATCGATTTACAGCGTGCCGCCTTCATCAACAACACGCATTAACGCCGGCCGCAGCCATCTAACTCCCATCGCCATGCAATAGCACATCATTCTATTGATGCAGTAGGCTTATTCTAGTCAAGTTTATCGTTCCAGCCAAGGATGCTGCCTATACCACAGCCATTACAACGCACCCAACAGAAAGATACACTGCTTCTGCGTATCCTTACATTTTGGCGTCGCTTATGTCAGCCGCGTCCCTTCCCTTGCGCTGGTTGCGTACTTTCTTGCGTACACTGCATTTGATTCTTAACCTACTTGTTTGCGTACTTTGCTTGTGTTGACTGCACGTCACTTGCGTGTAAAAAGTAGGCTACGCAGAAGCGTCGCGTTGTGTTGGCTGCAAAACCAGCCGGGCTTCGGGAAACAGTCATAATGTTGAATGTTTGAACGTTGATCGACTGCTGTAGATTGGTGCGTGAGTTGGACAAGTTGCGACAAGCGGCTGACTACTCTTCGTGCGACACGACCGGACTGGCGGCGTGGCTCGGCGATCTCATGCCGGAACTGCGTCGCTATACCTATCCGATGCTCAAGGCGGGAATCACATTACCGCTGCTGCCGCAACTCTCCAATAGACACCTCATCCGAGACTGTCGGATCAACAACGGCGTGCATCGACTTCTTATCTCTCAGGCCGCCAGACGTTAGTGGCCAGATATTTTTGCTGGATAGATTTTTGCTCGTAGGTTTAGTGGCCGTGGAATGAGAAAAAAATAAAGTTGACGTCAGACGTAATGTTTACTTAATATTGTCCTAATACGTACAGCCATAATTCTACAAATTTGTGCTGCGTTGACAACGGCTAAGTAGACAAAGCTAATAAAACTTTGTTGCGTATAAATAATCAAGTAAAGGGTTTCGTCATGTCGTTACTTGGGTGTTATTATTGATGATGAATTGAAATGGACTGATCATATAAACCATGTGTATAAAAAAACTTATAAAGTATTGTAGTATATTTTATAAATAAAGAAGTATGCTACCCATTAAAGTACTTAAACAAGTCTATTTTGCTTTTGTGCACTCTCGTCTACTGTATGCTGTAGAAATCTATGCAAATACTCACAAATGTTATCTTGATAAACTAACAAAGTTAAATAATAAACTTCTGAGAATTATTCAAAATAAACCTAGAAAAACACATCTAACAGAATTATATGAAAATTACTCTACATTGCCAGTACCATTACTACACCAGCAAAATTTGAT
>Ga0056128_1003016_pt1 | contig 20373 bp, 15 predicted proteins | sample WorMetLIZISLAND2_FD_71113 | JGI IMG/M metagenome (GOLD analysis project Ga0056128, IMG submission 71113) | Marine gutless worms symbiont microbial communities from Max Planck institute for Marine Microbiology, Germany - Olavius geniculatus... ... | reverse complement strand
GCCCTTTACTTGTGTGCTACAAGCATAACAGCAAATATTTACCAGACCTCTGACTACAATCTGCCTTTCAGGTTGACCACTTTCCGGACCACATGACTTCCAGAAGGACAGGCAAAGATTCATCAATATACTGTTTAATGCTACGGTCGTTGCTTGACAGTGATTAAAAGCAGGCCAGACAATCAAATTCAAGAACTTTCAAGAAGTTGCAATAGCCCTGAATGCTACACTGCTGTACAGATGCACCAAAACATTAAATTAGAAAGAAATATTTAGGCAAATAATACCTGTGAATCTTCGGCAGCTTTCGTCTTTGATGTTTTGGCTTGTTTGGTAGCTTTTGTCGTCTCGACTTCAGTGGCACCAGTCTGCTCACAATTATAAATGCAATCATATGCTACAACTAGACTATGATGTCATGCATTTACTTTGTATGAACTGATTGACACAAATATACAAAATTACGAATACCGACTCACAAACACGACCCAATATACTACACCTGCCGGCGAAATCACATGATCACTTACTCGCAAATATTTCCGACTTCACTTACATTAATCAACAGCCAAAAATGTCTAAAGTCCGAAAATAAAGAAATATTTACGATCGTTTCACGCTTTTCGGCAGCTATTTATTGCTACTAACTATTTGCTATTTCACAACAAATCACACATGTGCACGCAATGCGATCTCTACGTCACAGTGGGGTATGGGTAATTTGCGGAAATGCGGAATGCGGAAAGTAATTTGCGAAACGAAATCTGCGAAATAAAGATGATTGGTTGACGGGCATGATCACATGATCAGCCCGATTCCGCAATTTACTGCCAACCGTCCGAGCTTGACGTGGTGGTAATTTGCGGAATGTATGGTGCGGAATTGCTGTAGCTAACAATGGAAAACGACGAAAACGGTTCAAGTTTTAGGATATTACAATTGCGAATTTTTACTTAGGCGCTTTTTTTGTATTTGTGCAGTTATATGTACATTTTTAATATTTTTTTCTTTTTTAGGCGATGTGACTTTCGTAGAAGTTTTTTGTATTGTTGTGTTTTTAAATTTTCATTAAACTAGGCATTATTTTAAGTATTTTAAGTAGGGTTAATATGTATATACATTTTTATATAATTAGTATGTCTAGAGTTGCAATGATGATGGTCAATGTATTTTTATTTGGACTTATAGTAATGTAACACTGCTGTTTCACTTGGCGTCCTCTGTTAGGCTATTATTAATCCGATGTACATACATTAAAGCATAAATTACACAATAATTAGCGATTGTAATCGATTATTTGATTAAATTAACAACAAAAAATTACAGACATGAAATAAATAAATAATAAAAATAAATATGAAATTTAATATTTAGAAGTAAAATATAAAAAATAAATATCAAAATGAAATAAAGTAAAATAACATAACAGTTTAGAAACATATACCTATAATTTAAACAATTAGCAAGCAATCAATAAATTATTTTAAAATAGTTTAAAATGACAAAGATGAGATATGACGGCAGCATATTTTAATCTAAGCATGAGATATCACGTACATTAGCCTACATTGCTCAGTATTTAGTAGCAATAAATGCCAAGTACAGCTGGGGTCGTTATCGATCGGTCGGTCGGTCATTCCGCATATTACCCACCATTCCGCAGCCTATTTCCGCAGATATCATTCCGCAAAGTACTTTCCGCATTCCGCATTTCCGCAAATTACCAACACCCGTCACAGCGTGCTGTTTACTTCAAGCATCTATCGACCGAAAACAATTATGACACCAACTGTACTGGATTTTAGTTACTTTAATTGCAATTAAATGCGACTACAAACACTAAATCTAACCCTAAACCCTAAACATAACAATAACCCTAACCCTAACACTATTCCTAACCATAACCCTAAAACTAGTCCTAATTCTCTTAAAACGATTATGACACCGATCGTACTGCATTTTAGTTATTTTCACTGCAACTGAATGTGACTACAAACCCTAAACCTAACCCTAACCCTAACCTTAAAACTAATCCTAATTCTACACCTAAGTTTGAAGATCTAAACATGGTCGTTCTCGGTTTTTAGATGCCTGCTCGTCTGATGTACATAATGTTTGATGTTACGTTACGTTATATTAGCGGGTGTTTACGACGTCGACTGCCATGACAGTCCAGTGTAATGTTTTGAAACCAACCTGTGTACCTTCTTTCTCGTCAACAACGGCTGCTTTGGCGTCGACGTTCTTTTTTCCCTTTTTGCTTCCTGCTACGGCCGGCATAACGGCGTCTATACTATGTGCTTTAAAAATATTAACAAATAATAAAATATAAAACAAACAATCACATTCGCTATAACCATAGATATATACATTAAAAAATTCAAATACCCGCGAATCCGCGAACACGACCACGAGGTCCATTTAATTAAATAAGTAAGCCTGAGCGTCAATATTCGCGTTCATGCACGGACGGCAAATTTCTTTTTGTGACGTTGAGTCACGTCTTTTGCAATCTGATAAGCTAGCGTCTGCATTAAGTTGATTCGTTTCGATTTGCAAGCGTATGGACAGAAACAACGGTTACAGATTCAGCGCTTTGTGAACTGGATATGTCACGATGATTAAGATTATAGGAAAGTGCAGTGGTGTAGCCAGAAATTTTAATTGGGGGGAGCTCGTTTTCCTTCCCCTCCCCTACCTTCCCCAATTTGTCCCTCTCCTTCCTAAGCTTCCTTTTCCCTTTTCCCTTTTCCCTTTCACCCAATCCGGAGCCCTCCCTCCCTTCCCCTGTCGGGCCTGTCCTCCCCTCTTTCCCTCTCCTCTCTTAGAAGTAGGACCCCCTAAAATCCATCTAGGGGATCTGGGGAAGCGCGGCCAGTCTCCTAAGCGGAATCAAAATTACAGGTCTAGCATAACGTGACAGTCATTTATCACCTGACGAGTTTCGTTACTTATTTTCATGCAGTTTAATATTTAAATATTTTGTGATGCAGGGAATTTCAAGGCTAGATTTGCCAGCGCGTAAAATGTTTTTAAATGATTTACAAAATGCTGTCCAGTTGCATTTGTCGGATTCCACGCTTGCAGATATAAAGTCTTGGAAAAGTGTATCGAATGGCGACACAAGTTTTTCGATTGTATGGGTGCAAGGCAATGTTTCGGTAAGTGGAGTGGGCGTGGCCCCACTCTCGGACTAATTTACCACATCTAGTTTATTGCATTTTTATTAGCGTATTCAGGTGTGGCCTACCGTGTGGGCGGAGCGAGCAGTGACTTAACTGGGTACTCCCTCCTCAGAACCCTTGTTATTGGTTCGCAGTCCATGCCACGATCTGCCCTCTTTTGGCAAATCTTGTATCCATCACTTATTTCTGTTTTTTCATAAAATTCTAGATTGGCAGTTATAGTTGCAGTTTTAGTGAGGTTTCAAAGAAGTCATTACAGTAATATAACCCTATAACAATGTCAATAATCTGCTGTGTTTGTTGCTGCAGGAAGTAAAAGGAGATGAATTTACACTTAACGATTTGACGGGGACAGCCAGAGTGCTCACTGCTAATGTACCCTCGGGTTGCTCTGCACCTTCAGCTGGTGAGTTCTCAGTTCTCACCACATCTGTCACAGAGATAACGTTTTTTTTGCTTCTATTCAGTGAAAAGTTTGTTTTTGATGACAGTTTTGATATTTTTTTGTGCTATTATGTAGGCTTATATGTACCGCTACATAAATATTTTGTGTTAATATTATATGGGTAACTATTGTTATTTAGTAGAGCTGTCAAATTAATGCATTAATTGAAGCGTCAATGCGTTAATAAATTAATGCGCGTTAAAAAAATTAAAGCTCGTATATACATTAACTTACTAAATTCTGCGAAACAAAAGTTCCAGTATTTCGTTACACTGTGGTTATTCGTTAATCAATTGAATTCAAGTAACTGTAGTTGCCGTTCCATCACTACTGTAAATAAATAATTATTCTGATGACAGGCTAATAGCTTTTTATGCTAGCTATCATGTCAGTTATTGTTAATTATATGTTTTAACATGTGTTTATAACTTTCTATATTCTTCAGGTGGGGCCCCCCAAACGTTGCGGGGCCTGGGGTAACTTACCCCCTACTCTCCCTCTCGATGGACCTGCGTGCGTTAATTACGCGTTAATTAATGCATTAAAAAAATTAATGCTTCGATAGCTCTATTATTTAGATATTTTTGTTTGTTTGTAAGTAAGTAAGTATGTGCATATTTAAAGCGCACAATGTCAGCCAGTGGCCGAATCTGAGGCTTTTGGCCGTTGATTTATTGTCCGTAGCCTGAAAAGCATCATCGCTGAATTTGAAATGACCTATGTGCTGAGTGAGACTTAAAACTCCCGTCACTCACAAGTGCAACATCTGAATTAAGATGGCTATTGGCTATTTTCTGGTATAGCATATTTTTTAATTTCCAGCGAGATTACAGTTAGCACAGTGTAGTTAATGTAAAAGAAGGCATTTTAGGGGATGCGATGAGAGTATATCGATGCCAGTAGAATATTGAGGGATTCGATCTTATGACAAAATTAGGCTTAGCTGAAGAAATAAAACATTAAATTATGTCATGTTATGTCAACTGTAAGGTAGAGGCAAAAACCAGACTGTATTTGAGCATCATTAACTTGTGGTAGAAAGGCATGTGATATGTCAAAATTTTCTGTATTTTGTCTAGACGAGTGTATAACTTGCGTGTAGGTGTGTTAGAATAATCCATGCCTAATTTACATAAATCTTTACCAACCCTGAACCTGACAATAAAATACAGATTTAACTAAATTTGCATTCATCAAACAGTAAAACAAGGTACAGGTTGAATTACATATCTAAACCTAGTGTATTTTGTTGCAATTGTTGCTATTTCACCAAATGACGAACAAACGCTCAAAAACAGCCTGGGTTTTTGGCCCACCCTGTGCATACTTTCAGCTTTGAGGTTTTGAAAGTAGAATGTCAGTGGCTTCTATCCCCCACACCAAATCTGGAATCAAAATCAGGCGAAAATTCAACCTTCTTTTTCGGGTCTTTTCCCTTTCTGTCTTCCCCCTCCATCCGCCCCTTTTTGCTTCCATTTTTCCTCCCCAATCCCCTTCCATATGCCTCTTTCACTCCGCATGTAGATTTCCCCATGGTTAGCAGTGAAAAACGTGGGGAGTTTTTCCAAGTTGTAGATTACCCAGTGCAGAATAGGGGGAGTTTTGACCTACACCCTAAACAAAACTCCCCCTTTTTTCGCTGGGTGCAAGCTGTACCCACCAGGTATAGGAATAGAAGCCCCCGTAAAATGAAAGTCAAATGCGGATATGTTTACAGGCTGCTACATGATGGTCATAGGACAACTGGAGTCCACAGGACGTCTGCCAGTCATTCATGCCATGAAGCTACATAACTTATCATCAAACGTCGCACTTCAGACATTGTGGCCTTTGGAAGTGCGCGACGTGCGACTTCACGCTAAATAATAATTCTCCTGACATTTTCCTTTGTCGTTCGAATATCTTGATCGACAGTGCTGATTTTTCCGGTTGTCGTCAATACTGCAGACTGAGCCAATCTCTGTGATCTTGTTGCGTAAAACAAGGACGAGAGTAATTTGGCGAAAGGCAGAATCACTACCGCGAGTCACCCATCTCCTTGTTTGTGTTTGCCAGGTGGTTTGGCTGCAATTTGTAATTGCATGTTTGCCCGGGGGGAGTGGGATTGGCCCCCAAACCTCCCCTTCCTCTGACGGGTCAGAGTACTCGCCTACAAAACGCAACGTGTTATTAGATGCCACAACTTTACCTGTCAAATGGCATGCAGATTTATCCAGCAGTTTAAGCAATGTGATGGACAGACAGATGGTCAAACCACGCTGTATAGCAACAGTTGGAATTGTTTGCAATGCAAGAGCAATTCCACCTAGTAAAAATCAAAACTAGTAGGAAAATACATCAGCCAAGTGCCGACATACTGTGCAGGCATCCACCTATCTTGACTGTGCTACTGTAATCCTGTCCTTGAGCTAGCTAGCTCTTTAGCTGAGAAATGACACACTGGTTACTGCACCGCAGCTGACATTCAGGCAAATTTTGGTTCTTTTACACTTTTTTGCTTTCGACTTTGAGGTCCATAAGGGAAAGACGGATGGACAATATGGCCTACCTGCATTGATGGCCACATAGCAAATGCTAATTTATTCACAGTATTCAGCTTTTCAAATGACAGTATGTCTGGCATAAATTGAGAATTTAAATTTTACACATCTTTTAAACACTTGCATTTTTTTTTTGCAAATTTCAAGAGTGTTTCTTGTTAGAAACGTGCAAAAACGAATGCTATAAATTTAGTTAATTTGCTGTGCTTTTTCAAATGAATGGTAATTCACGAATTCTCAGTTTACGTCGCACTGTCACAATATACTGTTTTACTACACCAGCTGTAATGAAGGCACGGTAGTGAATGTTAATAACTTACAGCTTGATCAATGAGCCGAAAGTGTTGTTTGTGAAACAGTTCTTGGTACGAAAGGGTGGCCACAAACCTAAAAAACCCATCTTTCTCAGGGCATTCTCTGGAAAACTTAGGGAATTATCTGGGAATTCTGTGCAAATTCAGGAAACAAAATTATAACCAACAAAACAATGTCACCAAATGCGGTTTCTGGGGTGCAAAATGCTGCAAAAATATGTTTGCAACTGGGGCTCTGCCCCAAACCAACTGGGAACCTTACATTTCTCCCCAGATTACCATTATTACAATTACTTTTTGTTGTGATAGCCTGTGGATTTGTATGGAAAATAAGCCTACAGTTCTGGAAAAACCTGGAAAATCCGTGAATTTTCTCTCCTAGTTTGTGGCCACCCCGTATGAATGTCAGTTGTCCAGTTCGCGTCAATCCATGACCAGCATTTAGGGTTAGTTAGGAGCCCTGATTGTTCATCGCTTGACATTCCTTTCAGCTGTGAGGATAACCCAGTGTTTTTCAACCTTTTTGCTGCAGCGGAACCCCACACAAGCGTGCAGGTCACTCACGGAACCCCATACATTGATCCGTAACCGTGAGTCCAGCGACATAAGCTGAGGGAGCTACAGACTCATTTCCCTAGCAGGGCACGACCCCCGTGGAAAAGACAAAGCAAACAAAAATGACTAATTCTAACATGAAATTTGACCGTATTAGTAGGCAGCAGTAAGCCTACGTTATTGTTTTAACCAAACGACGGGCGAGGCAGTTGTTGACGGCCGCTTATTATAGTCCCGCCACTAAGTCAGAAAACTTATCACGCAGACGCCCTGGGACAGATGCGTGCCTTTTAATTTTCTTTACCAGAAATTTAAAGAATTGGATTGACTAAGTAAATGATTAAACGATTTCGTTACCATAACCCTAATCAATCATTCTTCTTCTTTTTCTTCATTTCTGACAATGCACTAATCCTCGGAGTCGAGTAATGTCGTGCAGGCTTACAATCCAAATATGCCATGATTACTAACAACAAAAATTATTTAACACAGTATAGGTCTATGCAAAAATAGACGCACAGAATCGCAATTTCGAACAAAGGATTCAGTGCTGATTATATTTCTACGACATTGTCTGGCGTGATTTCGCACGCTAGGTTATTTGTCACTGGCCAGCTGCGGAACCCTTGGCAGACGCTCGCGGAACCCTTGGGTTCCGCGGAACCCCTGTTGAAAATCACTGGGATAACCTATCCTAGATACTGTAAGATATGTAGATAAGTTTGAATCACAACATCTGTTTATCAGTGGTCTTTTAGGGTGCTGGAAACTTAGGGGAGGGGAATTCTAGTCCAAGATCAGCCTGGATAGAACACTGTTCACGAAGTTCTAACAGTCTCACTGTTTGCGTCGAGAACAAACAAAGCCATGCATAAATATAAACATGAGAAAAAAAAATACAGCTAAGCCATGCAATAATCTCACTTCATATTTCTGAACTCAGTTCTCAGTCAAGTGTTTTCATTACTGGGAGGGGTGAACACACTGAGTTCATTTCCTGGCCCCAGCACACCGTCTGATTATGTATTGGTGGAGATGCAGTCACATATACAGTCTACATCAAACTTTTAAAAAGACTCCCTACAGGCAAAAAATTCAACTGTCTACAGCTGTTTTTTCTACGCCGTATTTCAATAAAAAGGCACCTTTTTCTTTCTATCATAACTCAGTCAAGTTGTAATAAGCAACAAAGCCGGTCATGATTTCAGCATGACTAGAAAATGATATTTAACTAACCGCCAAATTGTGTTCAGATATTTTGAATTAGTATTCTTTCAGCTGCACCTGCTCAAACTTCTTCTGTGTAAATAAATACGTTGTCATTCAACTGATGTATGAAAAAAGAAAAGGGTGCTTTTTTATTGAAACACCGTGAAGAACTGGAATTCTGTAACTAGTCTACATAGTCACTTGTCAGTGCACAGATGGCATTCTGTCATTGTCTCGCTGTGACCCGCACAGCAGCAGTCCTGTTGTCACTCACAGATTGAGAATGCAAATTTTAGAATTTCTAAAATTCATGAATTTTTACGAATTATGAAATGCCATAAAATTTTCACAATAAAATTCACCAATTCCCTGTTGGGTAATAACACGAATTTGTAAAACTACTTTGACTTTCAAACCTAGAAATAGTTAAAGCCAGAAGGCAGGAGCATTGTTGTATTGTCCAAAGTGTTGACTAACAAAATGCAGTGCCATCCTACAAAATGTTAAACAATATTTGTCTTCACCACCTGGTACCTGCTGCTGTCAAGTTAGACAAGTACCTTTAGTTAACCATTTCAGTATATATCAGTCTAGTTAATTCAGCACCTCATCTAGTAGATCAAACTTTGTATTACCCAGTGAAAATAAATATTAAAAATTTCGTTCAAGAAATCCGCAAATTTTACGAATTTCAAAACAGCAAGTCACCATCGAATTCTCAATCTAAGTGTTGTCACTACTCATCTCGGGACCCAAGGCTGCCGCGGAGGTCGCAGGTGCAGGCATTAGAGGGGAATGTCTCATTCTCATGGCTGGATGCACAGCCAATGGCGGCATTGGTGCTGGCGGTGGTGCCATCCAATATGGCATTGGAACCATGGACATCACAGGGTGGGGCATTAGAGGCATCATGGGCACGGGTGCAGCGCAGTACGCCCACGGTGGTGGGTATGCCCCATATGGCGGTGGGTACGGAGCCCCGGGGTATGACAGCTGGGGTGGTACTGCCGGCATTGGGCCCCAGGGCACTGGCAGATAGCCTGCAGGCGGCATCATTTCCGGTAGGGCAGGCAGCGGTGGTTGTGGGGGACCTTCACTGGCTGTGGTTTTACATTCAGTTTCTGCAGAAGACCGTATGTGCTCTGTCTGATCTGCAATGGACCGTGTATTGGTCTCCATATCAGTTGTACTGTCAGTGCCAACAATGGCTGCGGCGTTGCCAGCTAGCTGGTTGGTTTGGAATGTAGACGATGGTTGGACCCTAGCCATGGTTGTCGGTTTTGAGCCAACAGCAGCAATAGCAGCAGCATCCTGTCCTCCATCTGCCGTCACAGTTTCGACTTCTTCGGTCTTTGCCGACGACGTTCCTTTAACACCGGGCACGAATCCGATGGGCTTTGAGTCTCCGATAATTCCTGCGGAAGTTCCGGCAGTATAATAAGACCTCGTCTCTGGAATGTTACTGTCAAACGTTGCAGACATCACCGGTGGAATAACATTTGGAAATAACTGCAGCCGATTTGTCCCGAACAACGAGTCCTTCTGGAAATGTAGGGTTTCCTTGCTGCTGTTAGGAAACAGGTGGTTTTTCGGCCTAGCCTCAAACACCACCGAGTCTTTGCTGTTATATCCATGGCTTTCTTCTCTGCCATCAGCTGCATATGGTAGACTCGTTGGATTCTCAATGTCAGCTGTCCAATCTCTCACTGTATGCTGTTCGTAAGGTGGCACCATCGTATTGCTGCTGTGAGTAGCAGACGAGACGGAATACAGTCTGTTGTTCTCTGTAACTGTAGCACTCACGCTGGACATTAGCAATGCACCAGATGGTTGACCGTTGCTTTCCTCCTGCGATACAATACAACACAATCCAAGTAAGCCAATACAGTGTAGCTTGTCTTATAGCTAGGCTGTACACACTTTAGAATGTGACTGACATCAGCAAACTATCAGAACTGAACAAACGAAAACAACACTAATTTAACAGTCACTGACTTAAGGCATGTACAAAGCAACAGAGATCAACTGAACTGAACTGCTGAACTACACTGTGTCTCAAAAAAAGTATCCCTGACATTTTCGACTGTAAATTAGAAACCAATTACCAGATTTTAATAACTTTTGGTACAAATATTCCTGACACAACTTGCCATCAAATGACCATTCAGTTTCTCACCTCACCCAATGTATACTTCTGCACTACCTAGGGAAAGCAGGTCAAGCAAAATATGTGTTAAAATAAACAGAAAACCTGAAAAAACATCCCCAACATTATTGATCATACCTTGAATAAAGATTAGCAGATTTTAATAATATTTGACACAAATATTTCGGACACAACTGGCTATTAAATAAGTGTTCTAGTTTCTACCTCACCCAATGTCTGCTTTTGCACTACCTGGGGAAAGCAGACCAAGCACACTACATGTTAAAATGAATGAAAAAATGTCAATGAATTCCATGTATCATAATCTGTGGGCCCCAACAGCCGGTCTATTACAAGGTTTGACTGTCATGCAACAGTGTGTCTACCAGATAAAGTTTAGGAATGTTTGTGAAGTCAAGAAGTGACTGATACAGCCTGGATTGGTCTGGAGCAGAACATTATCAATACTGCTGTCAATGAATGGAGAAAGCATCTCCTTGCCTGTGTTCACATAGTGGGCCAACGCTTCAAGCAGTTTTACTACAGGCAAATGAAAAATGGACAAGTGAATGAAATGTCAGCCACTGTGTCAGAAATGTGAACAAAATGTGTTATGTGTTATGTTAATTAAGCAATCATATTGCATTGGATAAAAAAGTGATATTTTGCTGATTGTGATTTCCCAGGTAGTGCAGAAACTAACTTTGGCTGAGGTGGGAAACTAAATGGTCATTTGATGGCAAGTTGTGTCAAAAATATTTGTACCAAAAATTATCAAATCTGATCATTTGTTTTCAAGTTACAGTCGAAAATGTTAGGGATGCTTTTTTGGGGACACAGTGTAGAAAGCAAACAAACTGGCAGTTTAGTTGAGTTCAGTTCAATTCTGTCACGTTGTATATATGGTCTGTCTAAACACAACAGATCACCACAGATCAACTGAAATAGCAGAGTTAGTTAGAATTGGGGTTAGGGTTAGGAGCAGGGTTGGTTAGGGTTAGGGCAGAATTAGTTAGTGTTAGGGTTAAGGTTAAGGTTACGGTTAGCATTAAGAGTAGTGAGTGCTGATCTGTGGTGATATGAGGTGTTTAGGCAGACCCTTGCACATACACTTTTAGTCGCGAAGAAGTCTGCATAGCCAATAAACCTGTGTGGATGATGGTGCAAGAAGTGGGACTGGGTTGTTCATCACCGGGTAATTGTAAGAAGACGTCACATCGGCTGACAGTGTGGTAGTTGCCGTGGTATCAAAAGGTATCGGCAATGAACTGTCATATCTATCGGTACCGTGAAATCCTGGTGGAGATTTTAGACTACCACCATCAGCCTTTGAGGATCCCTGGTCCCCAGCGACCAGATTAGGATCTAAGCCAGTGCCGGACATTGTGGTAGCAGGGTGCATGTCCCGCAGTCCAAAGGCATCCGTATCCGGATGGTCGCTTACCGCCCCTGGAAACATACGAGTGCCGTAGTCCAGCTGTCCGAGGAGTCTGGATTCCATGCCGTTGTTTTTGACGCCATTGTTCTGAGAAGTCGACGATGACGCTTCGTGCAAAGTCTGTGGTCCAGCAGCAGCTGTGTCGCCCGTTGCCTGGTCTTGCAACAGCAAGTGGACCTCATCCACACTGCTGCTTGGCTCTTCTGTTGCTTCAAACTCTGCCGCTAAACTCCTACACAGCAAACAGAACTAAGCAGGAATAAAGGTGACTGGCAGTGACTGCCCCACCATCCAAATTCTAGGCTATAGAAAAAAGTCCAATAATGTTCCTATCCGAGAATTTTCATCCAACAATACAAAACTGGGGGAGCTAGAAGAATTCCATTACGAAGAAATTTTAGGGTAAAATTACAAGCACCCATTTTCTCACTTGTCGGAAATTTGTGGTGTCTGTCGGAGAATTGCAACTTCCCGCCCCGCCCGCCTGCTTTTTAACCATGATGCTGATGGTCACCAGTGCGAAGGTCCAATAATCCAAATTTGGTCAAGTTTTGGATGCAATCTATCCCTATTCCTAACCCTATTAGTCACTGACCATAATGGCATAACCCTGAAAATGTGCCTAGCCCAGAGTTGTTTGGATTTATGCCCCTTTGAATTAGTGAAACGTCCCTGAAATAAACTGACTGACAGAGGCATCTGCATACAGTGATGGGGGGTATAATCGATATGTATACATGCCCCCACCCAAAGAAAAATCCGGCCAATTAAACTTTTGTGGTGGAACAATGACATTAAAATGGTTTTTGTCGGTTGATTCTCATAGAAACAAGTAAAATGTTTGCCATCATATCTCAAATTTTAAAGCTATAATGCACCAAATTCGATTTCAGCTGGGGCTCTCCCACTGGGGCAGCTCACAGCACTCCACCGTACTCCCTATCTGGATTTTAGAGGTCCTACTTCTAATGGGATGGGAAGAAAAGAGGGAGGAAAGGAAAAGGAGGGAAGAAATAAAGGAACGGATGGAAAGGGAGGAGAAAGGATGGGACGAAAGGGGGAAGTGAAAGGAAGGAAGGTGTGCCCTGCCCCCTAAATCACATTTTTGGCTATGCCACCACACTCACAGTTGTGAGATGTCTGTCATCCATGGTTCGCGCATCATCATCATCATGTCCTGCTGTTGTTGTCGTCGTTGTAGTTGTTGTAGTAGTTGCTGCTGCTGTTGTAATTGTTGTCGCTGGCTCTCCTCCAGCGCACGCTGCAGCATGTACTGCTCCTCATCTTCAGATTTTGGCAACGCGCTCTGGTAAAATTCTGCGCGCTCTTTCCACACGTTTGTTGATACTGTCGTAGCTGCTGCTGCTGCTGATGTGGATGGTGATGGGCCATCAAGAACTTTTTCTGCTAAAACAATAAATACCATACCATGAAACTTGCAATAAACGCTGCATCTCCAATAAAAAGCCGAGCAGGGCAGAGGTATTTGACATCATTACTGCCATTCTATTAACAGCACTCCTGCCATTAGCTGTTCTACTGATCGTGGTGGTCGCTGTACAAGTACGTCGAGTGGCCAGTAACACTGCCGCTAATCTCAGAATTCAGCGTTCACATCACCAGACTTCAACCTCGAACAATTCGGCCGTGCCTACCGTCATGCTCGTTGCCACTTCCATCATCTATGCTCTGTTCTATGGTACTCTAGGCATACTAGTCATAGTGTCGATGTTGATGGCTTATCAGGCTGGCCCGAATAATTACGACATACGTGGCGCCATAGATAAAGGCATTGTTGTCACCGCCAGTCTGGTCAAGCTTGTTTTTGCCTATAACTTCTACAGCCCTGGGAGCAGTAGATCACCACCGCATCATAGCCGCAGCGCTCCATCCACCCGCTGACTGGAGGAGACCGGCCGGACGTCCAAGAACAAATTGGCTCAGAACAGCTGATGAAGACGTCCAGCCCCAGAACTTGTAACTTGTAACGCTGAATTCACGGTAAGTTTTTTGTACATCAGGCTATGTCAGAAAATCTGTGTTAAAGAATGATGCTAAATTCACCTGCACTGTTTTGTGGACTTGCTGCTCTGTGCGAAATGTTGGCGCTGTGATCGTTGTTGTCATTATGACAGCTACTGTTGTTGATGCCGTAAACTGGGGCAGCAACATCTTGCGTTACGCTGCGTTCGGATGACGTCCCAGCACTCGCCGTAGGCCTGTTGCAGACAGCAACCATACTACACTGCATCTCAAAAAAAAAACATCCCAAACATTTTGATTGTAACTTGAAGGATTACTGGATTTTAATAATTTTTGGTAAGAATATTTCGAGACAACTGGCCATCAAATCATCATGTAGTTTCCCACTTCACTCATCGTATGTGTCTGCACTACCTTGGGAAATCAGAACCAATGAAATATTGCATTTTTACCTAAAGTGGTATTATTACTTAATGTAAATAATGCACAAAAACACATTTTGTTTACATTTTTGACACTTTGGCTGACACTTTATCCAATTGTCTCGTTTTTCAGCTGCCTGTAATAAAATTGATCAATATGTTGGCCAATTGTGCAATCACAAACATGGAGATGATTTCTCCATTCATAGACAGCAGTTTCGATAATGTTATGCTCCAGATTAATCCAGATTTCACCAGTCACTTCTTAAATTCATAAACAATCTTTAACGTCATAATGTAGACATACTGCTGCACGACAGTCAAATCTGGCTTTTGGGGGCTACAGATCAGGATAGACGGAATTTATCGACGTTTTTTATCATTTACCGCATATTTTGCTTGGTCTGATTTCTCCAGGTAAAGCAGAGGCAGACACTGTGTGAGGTGAAAACTTAAACAGTCATTTAATAGCCAGTTGTGGCAGAAATAGATTCGCCGATAATTTTTGAAATCTGATAATCATGCTTCAGCATATTGCTGATGACAAACCTGGAAAGAGCGAATAATCGTTGCAGTATGTGAAGTATATGTAGCAAATAACAATGGCCCAAGGACGGAACCCTGGGGAACACTGGTGGTACACCTGGTTGGAGTTGAGGAGTGATGGCCAATGTGCACTGACTGGGTTCTGTTAGACAGATAAGACTGGAGCCAAGAGAGTACAGAACCAGTGACGCTGAAACTGGTACGAAGACGGAGGCTTAGACGGTTGATGAGGGTGACATGATCAACAGTGTCAAAGGCTGCACTAAGGTCCAAAGACACAAGCAATGTCGAGGAACCAAAGTCTGACGCACGGTAAATGGTGTCTAGTGTTGAAAGTAAAGAAGTTTTGGTGTTTTGAGTGTTAAATGACACAAATAACAATCCTAGCCTTTTGATAAACAAAATATTTGATTTGCGTTAGAGTCCTACTCTTTCTGTGCACTGTAATTTGTATTTTTAGTCACAGTTACACCCTAAATTCGCAATATTTTCCATATGGTCGGCCTACTACATCCACATGCATAAAATAAGTTTACTATGCGTACCAAAACAGCGACCTCTGTAAGCCTAATCCAGTAACGGGATCCTGGGATTGAAAATTCAATCCCGGGATCGCAATCAGTAATACTGATATCAAATACGTTTATTGTTTCTTGCAGGGTTAGACAAAACGTTTTTAAAAGCCCAATCTAGTATGTTCTATTGGGTTTTAGCTTTGAGAGCTAAACTTGTGCTTTATGAGGGTCCAACTTGATGGGTCTTGGGGTTTTTGTAGCTTTCAAATATTAAACTCAATATTGCTAGATAATGCCAGACATCAAATCCGTAGCTCCCCAGAAATATAAAATATAAGATATAGTAAACCTGTGGGTTCAAAAGTTTACAGAAGATTTAATCATTTCATTGTTGATAGAATGAAAAAGTAAAATTGGATTAAGCTGGGGGTGGCATTCTAGCTGGATTTTTTGATAGGTCTACCCTACAAAACCCACCCACTGTGTCTGTCATGTCTGGTTTCCAGTAGCTACTAGCCTGTGAGCACTGTTGCTCCTGCTGTTGTTGTTTGGCTTGAGTCTGGCGAGCATCCTGGGTGGCAGATTACGTCGATATGGTCGTCGGTCATCATTCGGTGGATTCAATGAAGCTTGACCTCCACCACGCCGCGGCCCTGACGACTTCGCTCTAAGCAAGCAGGCAAGCAAGCAGTTTACTGAACACACATGCTTACATAGAAGGTGGGACAGAAAATATGCCTCTATAATCACACTAATAATACAAATTTTCCACAGAATATGCCAGTGAAAGAATTTTGAAAATACGTCAACATTTCGTAAAGATTTGGACAAAATTTGAGGCTCATTTTTTTCACCTAAAAAGCAAAAAGTACGCTTCTGTGATCACGTTAATACAAATTTTCCATTTAATGTGCCAATAAAAAATTTTGAAAGTCGATCAACATGTGACAAAAATATGGACAAAGTCTAGGCTTAGTGTTTTGGCCCACCCTCTACAAAAAGTCTACATACACATTACACTAATTTGAATGCAGTATGCTATACTGACAATTCTCTCATTGACACAATAGTGGTATGCTGTACATTGGTGAGGTTCAAAATGTCACAAAAAATGCCAAATTGCTACACCCCACCAGATGCGTTCCTCAAGCTCAAAATGCACCAGTTAGCTGGTGTTCTGTCACAGATCCCAGTAAGAGAGTTCAGCACGTTCTTTCAGCCCCATACTTTGCTGGAGAGGTGATATGCTTTTCCTATTTTCCCTTGATATCTTGGGTACTATGTTCTTGGTGCTTCCAGCAGTTCAACTGACAGAAGGTAGTAAAACCATTTTAAGCATGTCCCACTTCTTTTTTTCCAAATTAAGCACTGTTTAATGGAATGGCATTGGAAATTCAAGGAGCAGCATAGTTGAAAGCCAGGCAAGCTACGGGTAAATGCTTTAGATATAACTAAAGGTTATAACAAAACACAATGTACCAAACAAGACAACGAAGCAGTTACGAAACATGAATAAGATTAAAGCGATGATTGACATAATTCCATACACCAGGCACACTACAAACAAGACAGTTTGAAACGCTACTGATAGATTTAACTAAATATAATAAGAGATTGTTCATTTTTGAGGTATGAGCCCAATAGCTTTATTTAGCTTATCTTATCAAAATACCACACATGTGTCTCTGAAGTGGTCAGGTCCCGCCGTCTTAGATTCTTTGGCCACCTAGCTCATACAGCCCTGGGAGCAGTAGATCACCACCGCATCATAGCCACCGCGCTCCATCCACCCGCTGACTGGAGGAGACCGGCCGGACGTCCAAGAACAACTTGGCTCAGAACAGTTGACAAAGACGTCCAGCCCCAGAACTTTGGAGTTTACACTGCCTGGAGGTAGGCCAAGGATAGAGACATAGGGTGACAAGTAATCAGTATGGCAACGCCCTGACAGGAGTTCGCCAAGAAGAAAAAGAAGAAGAAAGACATAATACGTAAAACAATCTGAATACAGATAGAAAGTTCCAGCAGTAAAACAGAACTTCAACAGTGTTGCGGGTAAAAAAAAACTGCAGCGGAAAACAGAATGCTGTAATTTTACGATGGATGGTTGCTAATTTCTGACAGAAGAGATAAAAAACAGCTTAAACAATCTAAGAATTTCAATTTTGCCCGTAAATTCCCTAAAACTGAAAAATTTCCAGCCCCACATTTTGTACTTCTGGAAGACAATTTTACAACAAATAGAAAGTGACTCGACAGGCAAAAATTTTGGGCAGGGGGTGCCCACCCTCTATTCCTTTCATGATGCCAATGTTCCTTCTGAAGACATATGAATATGATACCTGACAAAGGGTTTAGGTTTGTGTGTCGGCGCAGTTGGTAATGGCAGCAGCTGCCATTTACGAGGTGATCGCCTGCTCTTGGAATATCTCATGCCACCAGTGCTGTTATCGATCCAAGCACGCTGAGGCTTCTGTGCCAACTGCGAGGCAACTTCAGAGACATTCTCCCGTCCACCAAGCGTCTTTCGCACAGTTTCACCAGGATTTCGCTCTTTTGATCTATCACTATCATTATCGTCAATGTCAGAAGACACGTTGTCACCACGCTGATATTGCTTGGTCCTTTCTCTGGCTGCAGCGTTCATGTTGCGTCGTCTGTCCTGCTGGCAATTGCCGACATAACGTTTATAATAATTGTTCACTCTAGGAGGTCTGTAGTTACTGTCCTCCTCACTACCAGCATTTTTACTATCACCGCCACCACCCACATCCCTGGCAGCAGAGTCTCTTTTATATCTGGCAGATTTGTAGTTGAAATTATTAAAATAATGTTCGTCAGCAGCAGCATTATCATTATTGACATTATAATTACGGCAATTTTCGGCTGCAGTCTGCTCACCACCATTAGTCATTACATCACCACCAGTAGGTCCAAGTGTTTCAGCTAGGCCATCAGTCAGTCCAGATTCAACGTCATTCGCTGTTGTCGTAGTTGACTGTAGTTGTCGGTTTCGGTAGAAGACTCTGGTAGCCGTGTAGTTGTTGTTGTTGCGGCTGTTGTTTCTTCCACCGAAGCGTGCTGTTGTAGTATCATTGTCGTCATTGTCAATGATATATGATTCATCTTCAGATGATGACAATGAACTGATGCTCCACGAAGCGCGCAGTTCTCCTGCATCATATACAACAAAGAAACACTAACAACAGACTTTCTGCTGTGGTGAATCTAAAAATGTTTGACAGAAGGGACCATCAGCATAGTGGGTTAGTAGTACCTGGGGCAGGAGTTTGCAACTTACCGACAAACACAAATGCAAATTTCCAACAGAAGTGATCGTGGGTGCTCTAAATGTCAATTTTGCCCCTAAATTCCCCCCCCCAAAAAAAAATTTGCATCTGAGAGAACAATGATGCTATAGAAAGGCTCTTGACGTAAATTCTTCTTCTTCTTTAGTAGATGGTCAAACTTCACCTGTGAAGTGTAGAACGCGTTAAGCCAACAAATCAACTAATTAGCTGCGGTCCCAAAATGCCTAAAGTTGCCAACTGCTTTACCAAAATACGTAGCCATGCGCTGACCTAAAATTCCGACTCGCATGTTTCGTTTTTACCAGTCTTGGATAGTCGGAAGTAATCGGCACCGAAAATTAAGACAACAAACGTCGACATACTTGCTGTGAAATAAAGCAGGATTATGAAATTAGCTTATATACAAAGTATTTACCTTCGTCGATCATGATTTACCACAAGATATTCGCCATTTCGTGATTTTTAAACGCTTCGATGTCGACAACTCAAAAATCGATGTCAACAACATTCACATTCTCAAATTCCGCAAAGGAAGTTCCCAGAAGTATTTTTTCTCCTGTATACAAATAATTACGTCATTCTGTGCTGTATTAATTATTTTCATTTAAAGTATTTCGGCTAGTATTTGAAACATAAGGCACCGAATAGGCATACACGTTTCTTTAATCAGTTTTTTGGAGGTTTAATTATAACCTATTGGTATGACATTGTGTCCTTTATATGGCAGCGGGCTTTCCCGTTGATATCGAAAGCGGAACTTAACAACTTTTGTAAACTGTACACATCGGTTTTTTATTGCTGTGTCTTTGCAACCAATGAAATCATCATGTTAGATATTGCTTTTTTTACTCTCAACCTATAAGCCACGGAATGAAACGCATGTTGGCCAGTTTGGTCAGCTTTGAGCCGGCCACTAATTTTATATATAAACCAAGATATAATTAAAAATAAACGGAAATTTGGTTTTGCTTTCAATTCAAACTTCTGTTTTAATCCAGACACAATTTGCGATTAAAGTATTTGGGTATTTGCGTCGGTCGTGACGCATCACTCGTGCACTCAGTCAGTGCGCTTACTTATTTATTGTCGACGAAGTGTCAACTGTGTGGGTGTGTCCATTGTTTATAAAAAATAGCTGTAATTAACTGTTGACAAAAATGTCGTTGTTGTGATAAATATGTTAATTACGGGTTAGTCCGGTCGAGCGTTGTTTGTCTGAGTGAGCGGTAACTAGACGATGGTGTGGGCGAAGTTTTTCGGCAGACGACAACGTCTCCGACACCGGCAGACGACAGCTGTTTGATACACGGCGGAACGATGACGTGTCTGTTAGCTATAGGTTGTTGGTGGCTTCTCAGCTGGTTATTGCTAGCAGTTGGTGATACTGACGGCATACAGTCGACTACTTTGTCACCGAGGTCGACACTGATCGACGGATCAACTGACACGGTTACACGGCCTGCCAGTGAGTCAACATTGCGAAAAACCTATGATCAGTCCGCCGGACTTAGACCCCTCAGCTGCGCCGCCGACCCGTTTTCGGCTGGCGGCAGTAAAATACGGCTGGCGAGCCGACTTGAGTCGGCGCGCCGTCGAAAATTCGGCTGGCGGCGGCGCCAACATTTTCCGGCGGCGGCGCGGCTTGAGTCGGCGGCGCCACTCAGTCAACACACAAATAAACGCTAACTAAGTGTTGTAGTAGCCTACTTTTAATATTGATGCTTGATAGCACGACTACAAATGAAAAGTGCTCACACTGCAACG
>Ga0056128_1003011_pt1 | contig 20378 bp, 8 predicted proteins | sample WorMetLIZISLAND2_FD_71113 | JGI IMG/M metagenome (GOLD analysis project Ga0056128, IMG submission 71113) | Marine gutless worms symbiont microbial communities from Max Planck institute for Marine Microbiology, Germany - Olavius geniculatus... ... | reverse complement strand
GCCAAAACATTGCATACTCTCTAAAATTGTCATAACTAAAACCTCTGTAACTTGGCAGAAACGTCGACGGAATAGGTCTGGAAAAGTGACTTTAAGGTCCATGAAAAGTCCTTGAAAAGTCCTTGAATTTTTTTCTTTCCAAACTGTGGCCACCCTGTCCAAAACTGAGCGACCAACTAACCAAATGGCTGGAAGCCAGCTGCTGTCGAAGGGAGCTGCTATCATTTTTGGCACCAAACAGCAGGTGAGCGCCGAGCGTGCATGTCATGCAGTGTCATGGTATTGCTGATAAGAAACACCTGGAAACACTGAATCCAGCTGGCTGGCTTTATATAACAAAGCAAGTTAAGATGACAATTCTACTATTATTTAGGAATGACGTGAACGTTCTTCTTATGGTGCAAAGGGGAAAACTTTATAACATTATGTAGCAACTAATTTCACATCCATCATTTGGTTATTGTATGTAGACTACAAGACATGAAGTTAGCAATCTAGCTCTTTTGGGGCCGATTTCCTGGAAGTGGGTGAAAAATTGAACATTTAAATCAGCTTACTCCCTGATAATATGACAAATAAAACATGGCGATCTAGCCCATTGTTTCTGAAAATTGCTTGACACTAATTTGCCCCCCATAAAAATGGTAAAATTTGTTTGAATGCTCTCCCTCATTGCCCATTAAGTTTGAGGGGCTGAAATTTTGCTGAAACATGCCCCCTTTTGGGCCCACTATGGAAAAAAATTTAGGACCACAGTTCTTTAAAACTGGAGATATGGGAGTTCAAAGACGTTTTCTTCTCCATCTCTAGATGTATTTGTCCAAAATTTTGCCTGTAGCTAACTTTCAGTGGCAAACACGGAGAATTAGGTGCACAGATGGTCCATAGTTTCTTTGGCTAGGAATAACAAGAAATCTGAGCTAATGCTCGTTAGATGCATGAGAGCTTATAGCCATTCCTGTTTGCAGGTAATCTTGGTCTGTTTCCGTCCATTTTGTTGCAATTCACTCTTTTGCAGCCAAAAATCACCAAAAAATCACTAAAAATCCTTATTTTTAGGGTTCAAGGTCAATCAAGGTCATCAATGTTGACAATCCTAAGAAGCTTGTCGCCAGTGCTTGTTATGTTAAGCGGCATGTCTGTGCCTATGTGCAATCATTGTCACGCTAGACAAGCCAGCAGTGGATAAATAACCACTTTTTAGAGGGGTACCCCTTTTGACACTCGTGTGCGCAGGCCTCCTTGAACCTAGAGGGTCCGGACTTGGATTGCTAAAATCTGCATTCAGTGCTGAAAATCTCATACGCAGGTTTTTTTGGTCTACCTCCAGCCATTTTGGCACAGTTCAGTTTTAAAATGCGTGTTGCAGGCCGAAATCGCGAAAAATTCACTAAAACCCCCTACTTTGTTGGTTCAAGGTCATTCGAGGTCATTGATGTTGACATTCCTAAGAAGCTCGTCGCCAGTGCTTGTTATGATAAGCAGCATGTCTATGCCCATCTGCAACCATTTTCACGTTAGACAAGCCAATAGTGATAGAATAACACTTTTTAAGGGGGTTCCCCTGTTTCTCCCTCTCGTTCGTGGGGACCCCCTTCACCCAGTGGCATGAAATTTTGTCACGAAATACTAGAGCCTCTGGGCTATGATATAGTGAAAACCCAAAGTTTCTATTTCATCTGGTCTTGGAATGGTACCGGGACGTGACAGACAGACACCAAGACAGAATTACCATAGCTAATAAAGGTTAAAAGGTTAAAGGTGGTGATATAGCCCTTAATGGGACGCCCATCTCAGAGCTACGGAGCGTCACCTGCCGTATGGGATCACACAGTTTGACCTGCTACCCGACACATGTGAACACGCCCCACTTTAACCCCAGCCAGATAAGCTGGTACTCGATTTACCTACCCCAGCATGATGGAAGGCTGAGTTGACCTAGGCGGCTGGTTACATACCAAGATGGTTTACCTGCCCACAGGCAGTCACCCATTGCAGTACTAACCGGGCCTAGCATACAGTAACTTTGTTGATCAGATCAAATGTGTTACCACTACACCACTCCACCAACCCAATACGTACTATGCTAGCTTTCGCACGTTAAAATGTGGGTTGAGTCATTGCTGGGTCTAAGCCTTTGTCTTTTCCATAAGGCAGAGTCAATCTATCGCTCCTCCACCATAGTGACAGAAATAAATAACTTTGATCGGTTTCATTTCTAAGTTTGGAGCTGTTGGGAAATGCATATGATGCAGCACCAGTTGATGTATTGTTGCTGTCAGTTTTATTTTTGGCTGGCCTCACTTACTGTCTTGCTTGGGCACAGGATTCTGTCTCTGTTGTTTGTCTGTAATGCCTGTATTGTGGCTAAATGGCACATTCTGCCGGAAAATTGCTTGTACTTGTAAATACGGTTGCTAGACAGCAAGTACCAAGTTAGTTTATTTACCAAGTTAGTTTGTGCATATTGTGCAGGTTCAGTTGAGGTGAAGACAGAACCTGACATTGATGATGAGTGGCCACATGTTGAGAAGCCAAGGCCGCATGTGTGTTCAGTGTGTGACAAACGGTATAAAACGAAACAACGTTTGAATGATCACAAAGAAGTGCATACTGGGGAAAAGTTGTATTCATGTACCCAGTGTGAGAAATGTTTTGCCACTCGCCATTACTTGAAGCGACATATGATTGTTCACAGCAGTAAATACAAGTGCACTGAATGTAACAGAGACTTAACAAGGCACAGGCAAAGACATTCTGGAGAGAAACCATTTGAATGTACTGTTTGTAGCAAACGGTTTGTGACATCGTTCGAGCTTGTTCTTCACAGCAGATGTCACAGTGGAGAGAAGCCATACAAATGTCTTGAGTGTGACCAGGCATTCAGTGTGTATAGCAGTCTTTACAGTCACATGAGAGTCCACAGTGGAGACAAACCATACAAGTGTTCACAGTGTGACAGAAGTTTCAGCCAGTCCAGCCACTTGCAGAAACATAAACATCATGCCCACAGCAACAGGACACCTTATGACTGTCGTTACTGTGGGAAGCGGTTTAAAGGTAGCCAAGATCTGAAGTATCATGTTTATACTCACACTGGTGCAAAGCCGTACTCATGTACTCACTGTGAGGACCATTTTGCATATCACTACCAACTCAAGGCACATCTGCTGAAGTCACACAATGAAGGAACTTGGTTTGCATGTCACATTTGTCAGAATAAATTCAGCCAGAGTGGTAACCTTAAGGAACATGTAGTTCGTCATGAAGGTGTGAAGCCGTATGTGTGCAGTGAATGTCCAATGTGTTTCATTACAGCAGCTGGACTGAACCGTCATCAGCAGAAACACTCAGCTTACAAGCAGTTTTGTTGTGGATCATGTGGTAAATATTACAAATACAAATATACTGTTGTGAGTCACTTCAACAGATGTTCCGTTAAACTGGGATTTGTCAGCATGTTTGATGATGTCTAAACCATTCTGACAAGAGACAGACAGAAGATGTCAACACAAAATAGAATGTATACAAGCTGATGTCCACTTAGTTTGAACACGGAGATACTTTGAATTTCTGTTTTTATCACTTATCTTTTTTTCTCATTGTGCAATATTTTTGCATGGCTTACCGCTGTAATACGTCGGCATGTGCACTGAATGGTAATTACCCGTAAGCACAAATTAACATAAAAACAGATCTACCGAAGGGTGGCAACACCTCTTCCTGGAAATGTTTTGATTAATCTTTTTGCCTGAAAATGATGTAAGATAGAATAGCATGATGTTGCCAAATGATGATGGGTGTAAAAATTTTGAGTTTCTTCTATTGTTTTGACAGTTTGTGATTAATTGCAGTTGGTTCACCAGCACCAGCACTAGCAGTATAACTGTAAACTGGTGTGTGTATAGTTCTAAGGCGTAAAAAAATTCCTGTGTTTCTGGCTTCATTTCTCCCTGTACCCAAAAAACATCTATTCCTAAAATTGTTACTGAGCCAGCAAAAATATTGGTGCAGTTTTTGGTTTCCTAAGCTTTCAGAGTTTTACTGGAACTATTCGGAATTGGTACTATTCGGAATGTCTGTTTTTGTGACTTCTTGTAATGTTACCAAACATGTCATTGAAAAAAAAATTTATTTCCAGTGGCCCTCATTTTTGTTGTTTCTCAGACTGCGAGCAGAAGCACCGGAATTTTTAAAGGCCTGATGCTGCCGTTGTTTTTCTTAATTTTTATGCGCGAAAGCAGCTGCTTTCAGTGCGTCTTAGCCGTCGCAATTCTGTCTGTCCGTCCATGTGTCTGTCACACGGGTGGATCAGTCAAAAACGGTCCAAGCTAGAATTACCAAATTTTCACCATCGGCTGCCTGGAAGACTCTAGTTTCAGGAACCGTAAAGCTTTTTCATAAATTCGAAGGGGGTCACCCCGAATGATGGCGCTAAATGAGAGGGGGTGGGCAAAATTTGCGATTTTTGGCAAATAAGTCGCTGTATCCTAGTAACGGTGCGAGATAGTGCTTAGGTTACTATTAATTACTAATAGGAAGTCGTACACTGGCTCTCGATTGCCACCAATTTCAATGACCTTGGATAACCTTGAACGCTTAAATAAGGCTTTATATGGATTTTTTGGCGATTTTGGGCTGCGAGACACTTTTCAAGAGCGAATTGCACCGAAACCAATAGAGATAGATAGACAAGCAGCGTATGGAATTTTAAGCACTGAACGTAGATTTCGACGGTCTAAGTCTCGATTTTCTAGATTCAAGGAAACCTGCGCACAAGGGCATCAAAGAGCGGTACCTCCGTAAAAGTTGTTATTTTACTGTTTTTGGCCAGTCTTTCGTGAAAACAGCTGGAGATAGACTGACAGTTTGCAAACAGGAACTGCTATAGGCTTTCGCGCGTCTCGTGAGCCTTAGCTCAAATTTCTTGTTATTTCTCAGTCGTTCTCTGACGATGCTGACTTTCAGATGGAACTGTTTATCGCTGTATTTTCTACAATCTCTGTACTCGAGCTCTGTGGTGTTTCATTCTGAAGGTCCAGTCACTCCAGTGGCATCTTGGTGGGGGAAGAATCCTTCCCTCGGAAATTCTAGCCTGTCAAAAAATTTTCTTGTCGTTGAATTTTTATCCAAAACTGTGCAATTTGGGACCGAAAATCCCCAGTTTTGGGGGAATTGAGGGACAGAATCGAAATTTTGATTACCCATAATCTTCTGTGTTGAAAATTTGAGATATCTGTCAGGAAATAGTAACTGTTGTGTCCCTTAACTTTTGTAAGTCACTACATTGCTGTTAAGGTTTTTGTTTTGACATAGATCTGGTAATCTTACTCAAGGGTATTTGTCAAATATTCAAATAAAGACCAGGGGCATTTAATACAAGTTTTACAGTATTGAGTTTGTGTAACTGATGAGTGGTTATTTTACGCTGTTTTTGCTGGTTACATTAATGGGTTTATCATAGACACAGATTTTTTGTTCATCATTCATTCAGTTACATTGATTGGGTGACATTACATCTAACTCAGACTTTTGCTGAGCCATTTCGCTGAGTAAAATCTGTACTCAGACCAAACTTCAATTAAACTTCAAAGTATGTACTTAGACCAAACCATGGGCCTACTTATTAACTTAGACTTTCACTGAGCAAAAAGTTAATTCAGACTCAAACTTCAGTTTGCATTCAGCAAAGTCACTTTGCCTAAATTAGGCCTATGTATTTAGACCATACTTGAGATTAGTAAATTGGCTCAGAAAAAGGCTAAGTCAAACAAGTACACACTTTGTCATCCAAGTTACACCCTATACAGACTCTATAAAATATAGGACTGTTCTAGCCTTAGCATTGCATTATTAACGAGATATAAAATATTCAGTCCACTGTTATTGCACAGTAATTATGCACAATGTGATAATACAATATAAGCATATCTGCAATTCGGCGTACAAAAAAAGATAAACGTTACACATAACTGTTAATCAAATATCTGCATCAGAGAGACAAAGCACAAGGCAGAACTGGTAACAATTGCAGTCACAATAATTAGTTAAAGTCACAAACTAACGAAACAGTATATTTGTAAGCAGTAGCTGCTTCGAGTATGCTAGACATAGGCCACAAAGTCTGCATAATGACAAGTATCAGTCACGACTGTCTGTGTGTGGCACACAACGATCCACGTGTGGATCTGCCACTGATTTTAACTTAAGTTCTAGTAAATTCAAACAGTCTGGGTGTTCTTCAACACATGGACTTGAGCAGGCTGAACTTAGGCATGTTCGAGGTATTCGGCTGAACAGAGTTAGGGGGCGACATTTTGGACCTTGAAATTCGATATAAATTAACTTGGCTAATTTGAATGACACTGTCTTTCATTCTGCCACTCATTGCAATGCTGAGCTGCTGACCAACAAACCAGAAAATGATGCAACCAGATACGTTTTGCGAGCCTACAATGCAGCAGAATAAGCCCCAGAGCCCACTAAAAAAGCTTACAGCACTCCCCCAAAACCCATAGCAAGTTTTCAGGGGGCCGCTTCACTTAGAGGATGGTCAGGAGACGGGATAAAGGGAAAGAGAGGAAAAAGGGAGAAAAGAGAAAGTAACAGGGAGGAAGGGAAATTGAAGTTTACTCTGATGTGCAGTTGAAACAGGACCGCTGGTTGGCTAAGGCTGGCCTTGGGCTCAAGTATTTTGCGGGGTGTACCAACAAACATTTCCCCGAGTGCAAACTACTGAACCATCACAAACGGTGAGTTTGTGGCAATAGCAGTGTCACTAAATGATTAAAAAAATCTGTACCTATCATTAAAAAATATCAGTGTAATATTACAATACACTTTGTACTACAGGCTGTGACAAAAATAATTGGGAATCAAATCAATCATGATCATCATCAAAAAATAAACATGCCTTATCACATAAATCATGAGTACAGTCAAGAGTCAGAAACATGGCACCAAACTTTTGAACGACGAATTTGCAGCTGGTTTTACTGACTTAGTATCACGTCATCTGAAACGATCATATTTTCTTCATTTCATCTGCACTTAGTTTGCTATGGCCGTGCTTCAGTCAATGTAGTTTTTGAAATTTATTTTTCATGTGATAATGTAGCAACATGCTCGTGTTGTGGTGAGATTTGTAATGACATTTCTATTGCAAACTGTCTGTCAGAGTGTGAAGGTGAAAGATTTTCAAAACTTGATTATATTTAGCAAGATATAGACAAAAGTTGGGTGACATGTTTTCGTTGACTCGTGATCACCGTATATGCATAGGCAATCATCACAACGTTACGTTGCCACAGGCGAACATTAACAATAAGAATATGAGCAATAGCAGCAGTAATAATAACAAACACGAACTATGCGAGTCAAGATTTGCTGCCCTGTGATTTTCACATCTATGATATCCACGCTCAAGATACCATTTAACAACACTATCCATATCATTCTGAACTGAAGGACGATAGCCCAGCTCCATCCTTGCCTTGCTGATATTGAAGTAATGAGTTACACCGGTCTTGTACACCTAACAAACCACAGCAAACCAGCAATTACGGTACATGACACACATGAGTTCATTAAACACACTTGCAGCTAAAAGCTGAACTGCTGAATAGAAATACTGCTACAGCGATTATAAGTTACTTTTTTCAGTCGCAACATGTAATGACAGTAAAAAGCTGGTGTTGTCTTGAGCACAGTGACATCACATTGTAAGTGGGTTCAGAAAAAAACACCCATTCATATTTTCCTCTACATCTCCCTGGAAAATGCTAAAACTTAAACAAAATTTTCAGGAAATATTTGTAAAGAATTGGGTATTCCATCGACGTCAAAATTAAATATCCATTCTATACAAAAGTTAACCTTAAGTGATTTCAAGCATAGATGCAAAAAAACGTTTTTTAACGTTTTTTATTTTGCTCAACGTTTTTTATTTTAAAAAAACGTGCATTGAAAATCCCATCAAAAGCTTTGTGAAGCACTTTTGGGACCACACAAACGAATTAATAAGTCATAGTGATGTAGTTTACTGAGTTAGTCCAAATACACTAAATAAAATGTTTTTAACTAGTATATTTAGTTAGTTTAATGCTATAGTCTTATGACCACACAGCTGAATTGAAATTAAATGAAGTTCTCTCTATCTAAACTATAATTCCAGGTATACTGCACTTACAGCATTAGGCATCAGGCAAAAAACTGAACACATTATGGCCAATGTTTTTTATTCAACGTTTTTAAACGTTTTTTATTCTTGTCACGTTTTTTAACGTTTTTTTAAAAATTTTTCCTGGAACGTTTTTTACATCTATGATTTCAAGAGTGAGTTTGTGGGTGCAATGGTGGGGGATTGCATCCACAACAGTCACTGACTGCATTGCATATGAGAAACTGGGTACTCGTATATTTGTACAAATTTTTGTTGCCTATTGTTACGCATTAAAGAAAACTTTACATACTGACTCTTTTCCAACCTGGTGACCTATCTGCCAGCTTGTATAAAAACCGATTCAGTTTCAGAGCATACACCCACGAAAAAACTACAATATTCGGCATGCGTAAGCTTCTTGCCAACAAGTTATTTAACGAAAAAACACAAAATCCATCATATTAAAATCGTTTACCTCTGCCCTTGTAAGTAAGGGTTGAAAATTCCATAGTCTTCCAATCAGCAAATGAATCATTTCGATAATGAAAGCTACAAGCAACAACACAGCAGAGTACACTACAAACTGTTCATGCTTACCCAAGCCATGAAGCAACAACTGTTAGCAACCTTCAAACAATTAGGGATGTTGGTTATATGCGAATATGCAATCGCACATTTTGCCAAACCAGCATATCGCATATTGTTCTGCATATAATGGCATTTTCAGAATTGCATATGCGAAAATTATGCCGCATATGCAAAAATTCGCATATATGCCGCATATTTCCGCATATGCGATCGCATTTTTCAGCATTTTCCTTATCAAACATTGTTTTAAGACTGCTAAATATTTTTGCGGCAAACGATTACCGGTATTTGCAATTAGACGTTGAATAAATTGAAGTCAGAAATGTCAAAACTGTGCAGAAAAGGCCTATTAATGATCATGATTATGATTCTCGGTCACTCGAATTTGCATATGTCGGAAATATGTGGAAAATATGCGGCTTATGCGCCACAATTTCGCCAAATTACGCATATTTTGCCTCCAGAATTTCCGCATATTTAAAAAAAAATTCTCTGCTATAAACCAACATCCCTAAACAATGGCACATTCAGAGCTTCAAGTCAACCGTAGGACACCTTTCATGCTTTGTCTTAACCAGTGCTTAAAAGCAGTGGCCCTATGCAAGTCACCTGTACAAACTTAGGCCAAAAAATGTCTTCGCTTCTGGTTGCTGTGCATCCCCAAAAAACTTTGTCCCTAAAATTTTTATTGGACCATCCAAAATATTTTTTGCACTTTTTAGTTTGCTGAAAAGTCTTACTAAAAAACTGTTTGCATCTAGTCCATTATGCTGTGGTATCTTTACCTTAGTTCTCACAAGTACTGTTTAATGTGTCAACTTGTTTTTATGAATTGTTGTGCAATATTACACAAAATGTCATGATGTAAAAACAAAAATTGAAATTTAAAAAAATTTTATGACCCTATCCCTACTGTTTTGTCAGCAGCAACCGGAAACAGAAGAATATTTTAGGCCTAAGCATAAACACATGTAATTATGTCATGCTATTTTCATGTGCTCTGACTTCACGAGTTGCATTTTCATATCAGTCTAAGTCAGTGCCCTGCGGTGTGTTGTTCAATGCTGCTACGAGTTTATCAACCGCAAAGCAACAAAACCAAGCAGTTAGAGAAGAAGTGTTGACAAAGACGTACCGATAAAATAAACAACACGAAGTGGAATACGCAAGCGAGGAAACTTGTAGCCAAGACCTTCAACCTAAACACAAAAAACACTTGCATAGGCAAGAACCTCTAAGAGCCATGTTTTTAGCAGTGGCCTTGAAATGCACATGTAGTTCAGCACATGTTTCACCACAGTAAAACAACACGTACAGCCAGTAGACATGTTTTCTCGGCTCTTAATGCGTCCAAAATGCATTTGCATCAGGGTTCCACACTAAACCCCACTGTGGAGCTGACAGCACACCACAAAACACTCCGCAAACCTCTAGCTGGTTTTGAGACGGCTCACTGCCCCATAATCAAAAATTCTTCCACCAATTATTGCCTTTGGCCTCAAATTTTGGCCCACGAGTGCACCCCAACACAAATTCCTCGCCATGCCACTGCATCACGAGTAATTTGAGCAAAGCTCATAAAACGTGCAACAGCCTTAGGAGTTCATGTTCGCAGGTTGTCCATGTCTATTTCTAGCCATGTCGGTGCAATTCACTCTTGAAATGTGCATCACAGTCGAAAATTGCTAAAAACACCAAAACCTCCTATTTTTAGAGTTTTAAAATCATTCAAGGTCATCGATGTTGGCACCATTAAAAAGCAAGTCACTAGTGCTTGTTATGATAAGCAGTATGTCTGTGTCTATCTCCAACTGTTTTTATGCTAAACAAGTGAATAAAGGTAAAATAGCCAGTTTTTAGGGCAACAGCCGTCTTTGTCTCGCACCTCCGCAGGCCTCCTTTTTGGGGTTCAAGGTCATGTGAGGTCATCGATATTGATAAATCTAAAAAGCCCGTCATTAGTGCTTGTTATGATATGCGGCATGTCTGTACCTATCTGCAACCGTTTTCACACTATACGAGCCAATAGTGGCAAAATAACTTTTTTAGGGGTACCCCTCTTTGACGCCCTCGTTTGAGGGAAAAACCATCATGCAGGAGCACGAAATTTTGTCGCAATAAACTAAAGTCTTTGGGGCAACCCAAAGTGAAGATTTCGTAATCCTAGCTTGCACAGTTTTGATACAGATCACGAGTGTGATTGACATACAGTTGGACAGACAGGCAGATGGATGCCCATGCCATAGCTAAGACGCACGAAGCATTCTGCTGTCACGCGTAAAATCTACTACCCGCTATCAAACAATCATGCAGCTATGATATTTATTAACATGTGACCACAACAACTCGTGTACAGACAGAGCAGCAATAGCAAACACTTTGAAAACCGAACGTTCCTGGCAGAACTAATTACTGGCTACGATAACCTCTTTGTACATGTTCACCATATAATCACAGACTATCACATCTGTAACGTTTAATATTTTACTACCAGCACATGACAAGTAGATTTCTAGTGTTCACTCTTTTGTTCTAAAGGTAAGGAATTAAAACCAAATAGTGATGCTACATGCAAACAGGGCTAAAATAAGCAAATTACACTGCATATAAAAACTGCTTCAACGACAATGTACAGCGTTCCAAATGGTTAAAATAAACACCAATTAATCACTAATGCAAAAGAATGATTATGAAATTACACAAAACTTACAAGTCCCAATACACATAACTGAATACACAAATGCTAGCATAAAATGTATTATCAGTGAAATCATACCAGAGGCTTGAAAAAGAGGAAGCTATTCACGGGCGAGCCATCGGACACAAAATAAGCCTTGCCAGCCTACAAATACAACCAATATAACATCCTATAATTCATGCACCAATTCGCTAGCGATCAAACATATTACACATAATGTAAGCTGCTTGACTTAGCAGACTGCAGAGAACTACCATAGTGATGCTAGCACACATGATTGTGAATTGTCATTCTAGACTTGAAGTATTGAGTGTAGTGTGTTTTCTGCCTTAGAATAGGCCTATACCTGCTACCAGCAAACAATGCTGTTATGTTTAGCCTGAGCTATAATTGATGAGTAATTTTGCAGTTAAGTGGCAAATCATATTTACGAGCATAATCTGGCCTTCAGACTGCAAAAACTGAAAAAAAACTAAACTGAAAATCACGTGTTTTTGCAAACCAAAAACCAAACTAAAAACAGCAGTTTTTTTGCAAAACCACACCGTAAACTGAACTGCCCAACAATATTGCTATCACAGTTCACTTCTTGATGCATTCAGTCATCAAATACACCAGGCTTCTACATCATAACAACAGCAATGCAAACATTCTGTATATCACTGTTATTATTATTATTAGACTGTATATAATTTTGATTCACTCTTACTGTTACTTACTATAATGCTGGTACTGCTTCTTGGTCGCAACGAAGGCTCGTGCAGAGCAACGTAACTGAAGTAAACTTAACTAAGACTTTAACTAAAATAATCTAAGATGTTTAGTTTTTCACAACCTAACCAATGGGCAATCAGTAATGCATTACAGCAGGCACCGTCTAATGGCGTCAGTGGCCTAGATGACTACGCTATGTATGCGTCAACCAATAACCAATGAACTCGCTCTGCTTCCCAATTGATTAGTTCATCAAAAACTAAACCGTGTCAGTGAAGTTCAGTTGAGTTCCGTAACGTTGCTCTGTACACAATTTAATAAACTCTGATGTGACTCACGGCAATGTAGTTTCTGTCGGCAGTTAGAGCACGTGCAGCGAGCACATGGGCTTGCACCATGTTGTCAATATGCAGAAAGTCAACCAGAGACTTGTCTGAGCCGTACGTGAATGCAAACAACCCCGACCTGATGTAGCTCTGTTACCGGCAGTCAACACACGCCAGGCAATTCATTAGCTTGCTTCAATTTCACAGTGCTCAGTTAAAATTAGCAATTTGGAAGTTACAATCGGAATTAAAAATCATTTTTGCCTCCAACTGAAATTAAAATCAGATGATAGTTAATTAGAATTGAACATCGGGTGTATGCTTAAATTAAGATTCGAGTACAAAGTCAGCAAACATCGCCACACAGTTACTGCTGTTGGCAACAGATAAGTCACAGTTACTGCCGTCGATCAATCACATTTCCTGCACACTCAGTGCCAGCGGCAATTATCCATTTTTTTCACAGCAAATTTTGCAGCTGCAGATCACTAAAACCATCAACGGGGTTGGAATCTGTGAAAGCATCGTAACTCATAAACTCCCTACCAACGATGACAAAGTGACCTAAAGGGATGAGGCAATTTTATCTAATTCTGCAAAACACTGTAGTGAATAGCCCGCAGTCTGCTTAATATATATTACACAGCCATACAGACCAACTGATTAGTGTACGACCACAGATCTAACACATGCTACAGCATACGATGCTGCATGCAGCTTTATTTGATTTTCAGCTCAATATCAGCATCCCCAGTTGCTGCAACTCTATAGTTGGGACAGCAACTGCTGCTCCTGCTGTATAGCTGTTGCGACTCACGTGGACAGAACAATCATTCCCACAGTTACTACGTCCCATACCAATGACCTGTCCCATTAACACAGTAATATTCAACAAACAAAGTCACTGGAATACTACAGAAATTTCACACAGAGCAAAAACATACAACGATTCTCGGCAAATGGCGCTGTTCGCCTGGTCCATAGATTCCAGCCAACCTGAGAGCACAGGTGAGTAGAACTTTATCACCAGCAGCAGAATTATTTGCACTCAATACCTGCATTTCTGCTATGGTTTTTGTCCGTGAGTAGTGATCAACGTGCTGTATGCCAAATCAACAAAAAAATAAAATCAACGGCAGTGTCACCTATCCGTTCTTGAGCAGCAGATTTTATGGATGCGATGGCAGGGTGGAGACACCCAGGCAGATACCCCAAAAGCCCACTGGAGTTTCTGGGCAAACCCACATAAAAATCTGATAAAAACCACCCCAAACTTGATTCAATTTTAGTTTCTTGTTCCACTAGTAATCAGATATTTTAAGGCTAAGTTTTTGAAATACTTAAACGAACAAATTTGCAAATATTAGTATATTTTTTGCTGTGGGGAGCAAACAAAAACTTATAAGAATCAAGCAACTGAGAATCCGTACAAATCCCAAAACCCATCAAATTGGGTTTTTTTAACAAAAATCTGGTATAATCCAAAAAAACCAAAAACCCGAAACCCCCAAAAAAACATCAAAACCCATCTTGTTCGGCTTTTGTGAAAAAAAAATTTTTTTACAACAATGACATGTGCATTCACCAAAGTGCCAAACAAGGTGAGGTCTGGGGAAGTGTCGCAATTCATAAACTCATTATAATGAAATTCAATGCTGAAAGTGCCAAATGCAACCAATAACTAAGCACCACCCCCGGGACCCCACAGATAGTGAATTCTCACGTGCTGCAATATAATGAAATAAAATGAATGAACCTGGCACCGTGCTTTCTAAGTAGCAGCTGAGCCTTTTGTTTCATTTTAGCTCAAAGTTGGGGCTGCATTTATGACATTCATAGAAGTCTGATGTCTAAATAATTCCATTACATTTCAACTTTAAAAAGTGCTAAATAAACCTTGTCAAGTGATAAATATGGCAATGTCTCGTCTCCATCTTGTATTTCTTGTCCACCAAAAACAACGTTGTATGTACTGGTGTATATCAGCCGACAAACGCCTGCACTCTGACATGCTATCAGCAAACAAACACCACCAGTCATTCACTAACTGCTTTGTTGCAATCAATCAGCACTTGTAGAACACTTATACATAACAACAGCATTACATTAGAGTGACATGACAATGACAAGTGACATGACCAACTGAGCTATAAAAACAGTGTCATGGCATTTCAACCACAAAATGCTATTCAGTGCAACTAACACGGTTCCTACTACTCTGCAGAATTCATTTTCCTAGACTTTTCCTTGACTTTCCAGGAGAAAATGAATCATTCTCTCTGACTAATTGGTTCATGCGAAATACCAATGTTGGCTTTCAATCACTTGCAATCGCACTAAAAACAAAGGTGGCAAAAACAAATTTAAAAATGGAGATACAAATAATCGATGAGCGAAGGGAGTGGAAAAAAATTTGATCTGTTGTATGCAGTCTGCGTAAAACAGTTCAAACTTTTTTCTGCATCTTTGTTAACTTTTGCACCCTGGTACTTTGACTTTCCCTGACTTTCTCTGACCATCTCATTTTTCCCTGACTTTGGAATGTAAAATTCCCTGACTTTTTCTGATTTACTGATTTTTTCCTGACTTTCCCTGACTTGCGTAAAATTCCCAGACATTCCCTGACTTCCCCTGACCGCAGGAACCATGAACTAAACACAACAGCATAAAAAAATTCACATAAAACCTTTCACTTTCTGTTAACTATATTGCGAGTGTTGTGCCGTAAGGTAACAATGATGTTCAAATACAGAGTGGCAGACTGTTCCACAGATGCAAAAAAGCTGATAATACTATCAGTGTTCTCCTACTAAAGCAATTTTACTAAGATTCACACATTCTATGCAGAGTGACAGTGTGTTCCAGCCAGAAAGAGTCAATGCTGTTTTCTGCAAGTCTTAATCACTGCAGGTCATTGTTAGCCAGTATGAACTGCATTCTTATACATTTTTAAAGGCAACAGTGACCCAGTGGGTTGATACTGTTGTACAGCAATTGAGTGGTTGTAGCATGTAGTAACAGTGGCTGAATATCCATTAAAAAGCTCAAAGAGCCAAAAATTAGTAACAAAAAGTTACCTCTGATTACATTCTTTGTGCCGATGATATTAACGCTCTCAATTCGGTTTCTGTTCAACTTCAAAAAAACACAGCATTCATTTGTGCCATAAACTCTCAAGTTTCTACACAAAATGCAAAATTTGACTACATTACAATTTGAGACTAATGATAAGTGATGAGTGTTACCTGGTAATGTGGAAAAAGCAGCACTTTCTTAAGTTTCTTACAATATTCATTGCTAAATTGCTTTACACAGGTGCAATGCAACTGCAATACAAACATCTTTTACATTTAAAAAATCTTTGAAACTTTCACCTGTTAATATAGAACTAGTCAATCAATCACTTTCTTCATTATTTTGTGAATTATGTTAACTGTGTTATGAAACCCAACTGCAATGTACTTTTCTAGCACACAGTTGCATTTTATTATATCTTGTTGCTGGCCCTTCTCTCAGTTCTGCACAAGATGGTTTATCCACAGTCTCAAATGTGACTTCATCTAATTACTTCAATTTACGTTACCAGGCAATGCTCAATATCGAGACATCTGTGTGATCCTGTTTACACTGCCATCTCCATCTCGTGATGATTACTTGAGACACTTTTCTTTTCAGAGTACTAATGTAAGCAGCACATAAGGAACTTTTATGGCACTGTGCACTATCTAAATTCATGTTTTACTTACTTACATACTTACCTACAATGCACTAGCATGCTGTTGGTTTCTTCACTGTGTCTTCAATGACTCAAGATTTCACAGTAATGCTACATATAGCCTCTACGCACAGCAGCATACACATTCACAGACAATCAGACAAGAAGTACACTAAGCCAATGAGAATGACTGTTAGTGAAATAACATCAAGTGCATTTGAGGTTATTACAGTTAACATATCAACATAAATTACTTATTTACTCACGTACTAGCTAGACTAAATAAAAACAAGCAACCTGCTCCCTGCCAGACATGCCGTACGAAGCCATGAGATAAACACAATCAATGCCACAACATGCAGACTTGACACACTCATAGTTAACAACATCACCCTACAGTGCAGAAATCACGCCACCAAATGCTACAATACTGTGTGTGGCAAACCCAAATATTTCTAAATAAGAATATTTCAAATCCTAAAGCTTTACTTTCAATTATTTCTGAGCATCTCAAAATTTCAACATTCACAGCAATTAGAAAATGCCACTTTCCCAGAAATGCATACACTCCTGCTTTGGATTTAAAGGTTTAAATCGTATACCAGATTTGAAGTCCAGCATTACTGTTTAGTGGATATGTCAAAGTAGGACTCTCTGTGGCAAACCCAAAAATCACATAATTTTTGCAGTAGAGTGCACAATGGCCGTTCAATGTCATCCAAGTCTGTTGATTTTGGTATCAATCAAAAGCGTGCACACGACTGCCTATTACTAATCGGATGTAACTTTGGTCCTGCATCGCACTGTTTCTGAGATATGGTGACTCATTCATTGAAAACTGCCAATTTCAATTTTCTCTACCTGCATTGTTTTAATAGAATTGCAGAATATGACAGAAACATGAACGAACACCTTTGCCATATGCATGTACCTTGTAAATATATGCTAAGCAATCATTTTTCCAGCTACATGTCTTACTGCAAATATAGACTACATACCTGAACAAATGTAATGTTTGCAGGTAACTGACTGCTTGGCATCTTTACATCAAACACCGTAACATGTGCACCACTGCTTGCAATGGCAGTTGCCAGGCTCATGCCAGGATAACCAGCACCACCAATAATCAAACATTCTTCCATTCTATCCTCCCTGCAATATATCATTTGGCAGCTGCATCACACAATATGGCTGTCATACATGTCAATGCTGTGAGAATGCAACATGCTGACAATAAACTACTTCACTGAACAGACTGTTGGTCGTCATTCTGCCTATTTTGTTCCTGGTTTATAAAAACTATTTGGACAATGACAACTTACGCATCAAATCTCATTTAAACTAAATAAGCTAAAAATTAACAGACGCCACCGATAATTTAAATTTAATGACTTTTGACAGTGACTTTCGCAAATTGTTTATTTTATTTGTTGTTGTTTACATTCAATGCACAAAGAATATAAAATACAACAGTAAAAATTGTAGGGTTGTGCTATCTGAGTATTTTTACTCGACTCGAGTTAATAGCTACTGCTGTAATAATAGCGACTAGCGAAAGTGGCGATTAGCTAAACGAATACTCGTCTAATAAAAACATAAAAAATAAAACTGGGAAAGTGAGCAACTGGACCGAAAAATAAATATTTCTGAGAAGATCTGTGCAATATTTGGAAGATGAAGATAAAAGAAAAAAGTGCGAAAGCATGACCTACGATGAAAATTATTATGCAGCACAAAACTCACAAATGTTTTAGTCAGATACCTGTAATCTATCTCTCATTTTTTGCCTATTTCCAATATCGCGTGAGTTGTTTAAGGCTTAACTTCCGGCCGGTTTTGTAAGGTCGGATGGGAAAACCCTGAAACCAGGAAGTGAAAATGAAAGTGATTAGGATATAGATACATTCCTTGTTTTAAACGAAGATGGTCGATCTTGCTATAACGTAAAACTGTCGCATGACGACGCCTGTGGTTGTAAGTTAGAAGGCAACTGTACTTATAGCCATAGGCAGCAGCACATTGTCTAAAAAATTGTAGGCACAAACGTACACTGTCTGATTCTCGACTTCTCTTCTTGGCCTGTTTTCTGTTTGATATCGTTAGACAAATTCGTATAGCCAGCGGTGAGCAACATTTAAATTTAAAACCATGTGACAAGTACAGGACAGACAGAACGAGTTTGTCAATGTAGGCCCTACTGGCGCTAATCTTAAGTCAAACCTAGCCTTGTTATGTACACGGCTCAGATTTCAGCAATCTATGAATGCAGCTTATAACTAGGCTAACCCAAACCCAATTTTCATTTCGTTTGAAAAAAAACTAACTGATTATTTTGTACTGTAATTCCATGTGTTTATAGAAGAGAAATAAGTTGCAAGCACTAAACTTATGTGGTGTGTTTTGACTGTCACAGAGACGGATACAGTTCAACGAGTTGACAAAAGTGCTGGCAGTCGCTGAAGGTGGATTTGGTGTATTACATCGTGCAAGACATGACGAGTGGGGAATGGTCGTCTACAAACAACTGAAATCTTCAATCATTCCTGGTGACTCAAGGTTTGACAGTCATGGCTCATAATATCAAAAGATCATTCTCAGCAGCATAGTGAGTCAATTAAAAAGTATACAGAGCAGAAAAATGCAGAATTGTGACAGACAGTAGACTATGGATGCTCACAATTTTAATTTTGACATTAAAGGGAAACTATCATGAAAAATCATAATTTAGGTAAACTGGAAAATAAAACAATAACATGTCTATTTTCATTTGTTGCAAAATTCGCACACATAGTGTGCATAAAAATAATGTAAATTGCTTTTGATTTGTGAGTGAAATTACTGGATCTGAAGCGAACAAATGAGTCGACACAGTTTGACAGCAATGATGCACGCGTTGCATTTGAGTCCGCATGTAGACCGGGATCTGCAGAATATTTCTGATCCATGAATTGTCTGCGGAATTTCTCTTAGACAAAAAAATTGTTGGTTTTCATAGGTAACTTTTTATTACTAAGCATTCTGAAAGCTACGTGTAATTTTCCTTTTGTTTCAGCCATTTAACAGATGACTTTTTGACTTACGAATCATTTTATCAAGTTTTATTTCAACACTTGATGCAGCTTCAGGTAACTGGGCCTACAGAGATTATTGGCCTGAGATGGACTGTTAATTCACATGGTAGCCTACTAAACACTATGCATGCAATCAGACTGTGCATCAAAGTATGCAAGGTTTTGTTTCGAATTGTATGTTCATGTATGTCATTTATTACAGAAAGTGAAATTATCATGATAGTTTCTTTTTAAATTTCTCCAAAATGGGGATTTTCAGTCCCAAATTATGTATATTTGCATTAAAATATTGCAACAAGAAGAAATTTTTTGACAATTTTTTGGCAGCCAGTAATTTTGGATGGGCATATTTTCCTTGCCTTTCCTGCCATGATGCCACTGATTGTTTTGGTAGCACAGCATGTAATTGCCATGTATTATGGATAGAATTGCAGAAAGCCATGTTCTACCAAATATGTTCAAGTTTTAACACACTGTAGATTGTATCACTTTTCAACTGTGTACAGTGTTCACTTGTGTTTGCTGTTTCCTACAATCCTGTGGCATGCTGTGGTGTGATGCAGTTTATGGGCAAACCCCGATATACAGAACATAAATTAAAATTGGCTCTAGAGATACTTATGGCAGATCAGTCAATCCAGAAAATTGTTTGGTGCTTCTTACACAGCGTTGAACAGCAGCACTTTCCAACTGAAGTTATGACAGATTGTTTAACTTTTTAATTAGTCAACTGTAATTGTTTGCAGAGCAGCTGAATAGTTGCAAAATGAAGCAAAAGCTCATGTGTTGAACCATGAGAATGTTGTCACATTGTATGCAATGGTGTTTGAGCCTCAGCATTATGGCGTTTTACTGGAGTTTGTTCCTGGTGGATGTCTTCAAGAATTTCTTCAAAGAAACAAGGTGCTGTCTATTGATTGTATACGATGTGATACGATACGATAAAGAATTTGCACTTAAAAACTGAAAGACACACTGTCAGTTTAATCTAGCGCATAAACTAAGAAGAACTTAAATGTTTTTAAAGTAAAAGAAAATGAGAGATAATGATGATAGAAATACAGATATAATATGAAACTGACTGAAATAAGAAAAAGAAACTAAA
>Ga0056128_1003010_pt1 | contig 20381 bp, 10 predicted proteins | sample WorMetLIZISLAND2_FD_71113 | JGI IMG/M metagenome (GOLD analysis project Ga0056128, IMG submission 71113) | Marine gutless worms symbiont microbial communities from Max Planck institute for Marine Microbiology, Germany - Olavius geniculatus... ... | reverse complement strand
CACAAACGCAAGCGGTAGACGTTGACACCATTTGCCAACAGCACGTTCAGTAACTGCATGACTCAAGCAGCCCACTCGCTGTTGATGTATCATTTCAGTTTGTCGACTTAGAATTTTAAAATAAAAACGAAGCAACAGATTTTCAATGATTTTGTGGTCTCAGTAATTTTCTGAGCTGACGCATGCACTGCCCGGTATGAATTCATTGTTGTCAATGTTCAAACTACGACTTCTGCATTTCACAAGGTAATGTAGTGACAACCTTAAGGCGAGGTGGCCAAAATTGCAGTCATTTACGTCAAGTTTTTTTTATGTCGCATGCTGAAATTATTAAAATCGGCCAATGTTTCACTTAGCTACTGAAAAAATAAAAGTAGCACGTTTTTATGGACCGCTGTGAAGAGAGTAATAGTGTTTTTGCATAGTTCAATTGCCAGCGGCAATAACAAAGAATATTTAACCACTGTATTCAAATATTGACTTTAGTCATGTAAAGAATTTCTTTTGGAACATTTTGCTGAAAACCACATGACTCTATGATGTACGGTTGCAAAATTATGGTGTCATTAACTTTGTGCCGTTTTTTTGGACCACCCTGTAGAATGGGTCTTAGATCTTACGTTAAAGATGCTTATCATTATTACCTTTTACAAAATCCAGGACGTTTTAGCTCATTTCTTCATGCAGTGTGGTACTGCAAACATGCTACTGGATGTTCAGAATTTGTTATTTATGAGAATTTAAAAACTTGATCTTTATACAGTATTTGAACATCATGTTCATTTGATTTTGATATGCAGTTGTCGGTTCTTGTTAATTTAGCTTAAATTTCGAGATACACATGTTTTATTAAGTTTCCATACTTGGCTGTAAATTAAAACTACCTGTCTATATTTTGTTGCAGATTATTGCATGGCGTAATAAAATATTTTGTTATTTTGTAACAGGCTACAGTTGCTAGTCTGCCCAGAAATGGTATCTTCGGGAGCGGACTTATGTTTTACTGCAGATGTTTTCTTCTTTTTTTTAATGCAAGATCTCCCTGATGCCTCAGTCGATCAGCGTAATATTTCGCACTGTGATAATACCTAGGCCGAATTTTATAATGCTGGTCCAAAATTTCGGGGAGGGGCTCTCCCCAAAAAAATTTTAGGGACCAAAACATGCAAAATTTTGGCCCAATTTCCGATGACTTCAGACTTTGACGGTGAATATCTTCGGAACGGACGAAGATATTCAAAATGGGTCAAATATTTGATCTACTGCGATTCCTTCCGCATTTGTCGAGAAAAGTCTGGTGAACTTTGGTCCACTAATTGTGGAGATTTAAAGGTGGAATCATACACACCGAAATAGACTTTTTTGGAAGATCACATTTCGGCCCTTAAGGGGTGCTGTACCCCCAAGTTTTTACATGCGCTAGAGAATGACCAAGTATTGCTAGCACACCCTCCACCGGAGACTTGGGTCTCCCTTACAAATTTTTTCAAAGGGGGTCTAAAATTGGCATAAAATTTAGTAAATGCATGCCTATAACTTTGGCAATAGTGTGATTAGCCCCACGATACTTTGCCAAATGACGTTATTCTAGGTTGGGGTAATAACCCTGGTACAACTTTTAGGGAGCACTGCCCCCTTTAAATTTTGGAGGGCAAAAAAACGTCAAAAATTTGGTGTGATGTAGGAAAACTTTTGACTTTGACCGCAAATATTTCTGGAATGCATAGAGACATCGACAAGCGGTAAATGGCGTTATCAATGGCGATTCATCCCCCGTTGAACAAAAAAATCGGTGGGCTTTGGTCTACTAACGAAAGTTGTAGATATTGCGTGTTTAGACCCTAAGTCAACATTGCGTGTTCTGCGTATGCTAATGCATTTGAGTTCGGGCCATGTGACTTTGCCACCAGGGGAATTTTACCCATGAATTTTCCCCCCAATCTTACTTAGGGTGCCGGGTGGACTCACGTTGGGCTTTGCCGCAAATTTCTAGTTTGTGTATTTTTTGTTTCTGCAGCAAGAACGAGGATTTGAAAGGGAAATAAAGAAGATAGAACAGTAAGTCATACATATGTTTACTACTTAGCAAAAATTTCTGTCAAAATGTCACTCGAAACCAGAAAAACACATTCCCAAATGACTTGTACTGGGTAATGTGTTAAGTGTGACATAATACTCTACTTACTCAAGTCATTTGTTTATTACGGTTTCACTGTCATCGAAGCCCAGAAACATGCTCAGCTGGCTTTTTATACCATCCACATAACATTTTGTACTCTGAGGTATTGTTATACCGGTAATCCATCCACACTACCACTACCAACATTCACTAGTTACCAACTGGTCAAAAGTCGACACAATGTTGCCCTACTGAGCACTGTTGTGCATTTTCTAGGTACTGGAGAAGCAGAGGTTGGATGAGGTGGGAAATTGAAAAGTCGTTTGATGGCAAGTTGTGTCAGCAATATTTGTATCAAAGTTATTGAGATAGCTTAATCTTTGTTCAAGTTACAATAAATTACAGCAGGGATGTTTTTTTTTGTTGGGACACAGTATATAATCACTTTGTACTCTGTTCCCATCATATAAATGACACATTTTCTATTTGTAGACTTGAAGAGGCAACAAAGTCAATTCACAAAGATGTGAAAAAGTGTATTGATTGTCAAGCAGGTTTGTTTTGCTGTTTGATTAACTTTGCACAGTGTTCCGTACTGTATGTGTGTAAGCTTATTTTTTAGTGTTCTGGCACAGTTGATTGTATCTCCAGATCGTTGAGAAACTCATTCCAACAGTTGTTATAAAAAACGTGAAGTCCTTCCCAAGCCTTAAGGCCCATTGGGCGGCGCTGATCTCCGTTTTTTTAGCCCTCAGCCAGACACCAGTTTTTACACTGCGAGACCATGGATATGGGGCTAGTGCATCGCGCGGTGTGCCTGTTTACATCCCAGCTTTCGCTGGTAATCATTGCGTCTACCCACAGAGGGATGGCCAGGCTGAGTTGACCTGGGTGGCTGGTTACATACCGGCATGGTCACCCGTCCAAGTACTAACCGGGCCTGGTGTTGATTAACTTTCTTGATTCAATCAACGACTCTACCAACTGAGCCGGACCACCACTGAGAAAACATTGGCCTAATTAGACAAAAATCAAAAATAGTAGATCGCATTTGGTAGTAGTTGTGATCATCACTGCTACGACCCAACTGCCTGTTCATTGTCATTCAAAGTTGGACAGTTTTAACAGTTAGTGTTAGCAGTTAATCTATTATTTGCAGTCTCAGTTAGAAAACTGTAAACAAATTTCTAAATTACACTAAGTACTGCCAGTGTACTGATGAGTGTACTGGTGAAATAATTTTATAATTATTAGTCAGTATGTGATAAAACCATGACAAAAACATGGTGGTTTTCTTCCCTGGAGGCTCCTTGTGTCTCGCTTATTATCATTTTTTTCTTAAGGCAAATACATGTGTGCATTCAGACAAATGTGAGTAGAATTTTGCAGGTATTTATCATAGCTCGTGTTGCAGTATTTTGTTGACGGAGTGCTGCTTGCTGATGCAGTTCATTGATGCTTTGATTTATTTCAGAACGATCGAAAGCCGAAGGGAAAGTCGTTCAGAACCTCAAGGGCTCCGACCTGCTGAAGGAGGAGAGGAAGGAGACTGAAAAGTTGCGAGCACTTGTCGACAATTGGTCACTCGCAGCGAGGAAGCTGAACTTTCACTCTGAAGAGCTGGTAAGCTGTGAACACTCATGTGGCTGTGATTTCTTTGTTAACATTGTTTTGTTTACAGACACTGTGCTTGACTTTATGTCAACTGAACAGCATTCCCTGGCGATTTTCCATCTGATACCCATTGCAGGACTAGATTATTCTTGTGAAATGTCATATATCAGTAAACTAGTTAAGTAATTGTTTGGTGCAATTTATCGCACCATTTCTTTGTACAACAAGAAGCCCAGCTGTCGTTAGGATAGCCAACCGTACTGGTTATCAGTGACCTTCAAGGTCATCCAATGTCTGTGATTTTTATGTCATTTGAAAGCCAATATGCGGCTTCCTATTAGTGATCAATAGCAACCTAGGCTCTATCTTGCATGGTTTAGCCACAATACATCTGTGACGGACAGACAGACAACAATCATGCCAATAGCTCAACCGTTACTTAAGTATGGTCAGCTAAAATGAAATTTTAAATAGTCTGAGTGATAATTATTACGTTGTATATCACAGTTAGCACCTTCTCATCAGGTGTTCAAAATGCTAGCACGTAAGCTTATAATGCATGTTTATTTTCGACATTTATATTTCATGAGGTAGTGTAGCGACACATTTCAGGTGTTTTGGGATTTTTAATTATTGCATTATTGAAAATTTATCCTGAGACATTGCCAATCAAAAATTTTGAAAGTTTGTAAGTTTTTCTGCGAAGTTGTGACAAAATCTTAGTGGTCTTCTTTTTGACACACCATGTAGTTGTTGTCTGTAGAATTCGACTGCACAGAAAGTGGTTGTGGAGCCAACTAAACGGTTCGTCTTATTTCATGATTTAGATATTCCGTTATCATGAAATTTAAAATACTTGCTTTGTGTTGCATTGGCTTTTTTCACTTAAATAGTTGTATCAGAAGCTAGTAGTTAACACTGGTCACCGTTAATGCTGTCTGTATTCAGTATGACAGTGAGTGGACCGGATTTTTGGTCTAGTGTATGGATAATGTGTATAAGGCTCAGAGTGATCATTGTGTATCTTGCGTTTAGTGTAATATTCTGGGTTTTCTAGTGAGTCGTGGCTAAGGTGGAATGTGATTGTTGTCTGTTGTAGATCTTTTTGTGATACTGTCGGATAGTTTAGTGTATAATATGACGTATAGCTGTTGTTTTTTCTGTCTGTAATACAGGTTCGGTGTGATATTTCCTGCAGTGCAGCAAGCCGTCAAGAAGCGTGAACAGTGTCTTCAAGTCAGTATCATCATTTTTTATTATCCGCTGATTTATACTTGTATATACCCCTCTTGTTTGAATATTATCTTTTAGTTTGTCATTTTCGTTGTTTGGTTTTGTGGTCTGCTATGCTGGGCAGCATGAAGGACATCCCCCCTTTGAAAATTTGTTCAGTGTCGTAGCTGGGTGAAATTTAAGCATGCTCATTGTTCACCGCTGGCAGAGTGCGACTGCTTCGTCTTTGTTTAACTGCAGTTCTCTTAGTTGCTTATAATTAGCATTAATGATGATACATTTACTGAATTTCCAATCAATGCACGTATTATAAATTGTTCTGTTAATTTCTGTAACACAAGAAATGTATAGGGCTTGCTGTGGCATTACCCATGTGCTTAAAATTCATTAGTTGCAGCTAAGAAATCTGCAGGATCGTAATACTCATCTTGCCCACTGCTGTTCAGTTGCATTTTCTGTATTTTCCAAATATTAATAGGTCAGTAAATTTGCACCAGTTATTTTATTTCTGCAACATCGTCAGTTTTTGTTTTTGTATTGTGTACAGGAATATGTGAAATGCATTGAAAAGAAAGACAAGTACTCGGCACGAGAACGGACTGGACCCAACGTTGTAAAACTTGAAAATGTACGTCTTCGGCTTCTGTTGCATCCTGTGTTAACTGGAGCCAGTGCAGAGTTTCTTTGGCATCTCTTTTCACTGCTTGGCGAGCTTTGAATAAACTAGAATTATTATAGAATAGTGCATCTTTGAGACACGCCAGAGTTCACAGTCTGGCAGTAAATTGCTGAGGTTTTACGAAGTGAAGCGAGTACTGTGTAGTGATGGGCAAGATCACAAAAGCTTTTCTGAAGTAAACCGTTTGCCATTTGGTTTGTTGCTTAAAAGTGCTGTGCTAATATACAGGCTTTGGACAGTGTATCCAGTGGCAGATTCAGAGGGGGGGGTGGAAGGGGAGTGGCCACTTTTACTCCCATTTCATCCCCTACCAATTCCCATTTCAATATTCTGGATTCACCACCGTGTGCATCTGATCAGTTTTTGGATGGATGCTGCAGTCTAGTTTTGTCTAGTTTCATTGTTTTTTTACTATTTCTGATTGAGTTCTGGGAGAAGCTGTAACATTTGTGTGTTTTTGTGTGTTCTTCTGTAGCAAACTGTTAGATCAGTTTTCTGTGTGATGAAGAATTTAAATATCTCACTAAGAAGAACTGTGTCTGTTTTTCCAGCTGTAACTTTACAGCTGATTGCTGTGGTGCAGAGTCGAAGGGCGCTGACGATCGCTAAGGCAGACTTTGACACGCAGAATTCACTGTTGTTGGATGAACTTCCACGCCTCTATGACAGTCGTGTTGACTACTTTCAACCGTCTTTGCAGGCGTTTGTCAGCGCTCAGGTAGCTGCATAGTTGGTTTTTGAACTTCATTAATTTAAAAAATGCGTTTGCCGTTGTTTTTTTTAAATTTCCCAACTTTTTTCATTTTTAAAAACGTTGAAACGGTGCATGAAAATATTTGTTGCAAAAATCAAAGCCCTGCTGATGAAACATTAGTACTCCATATTCAAAACAGCACCACAACAGCCTATTTATTCAACGGCAGTGTGTCAATACAAGTAAAATGAGGGTATCAGTTTTTATTCACGTTTGCAAATGTTTTTTTATAAGCTTAAAAAAACCATTTGCATGCAATTATTATTTTTTTGTAACATTTGTTACAACTACGGGTAGCTGCAATTCTCTTATGTGGCCATAAACTAGTCTGAATTAAGTAATGACGTGGGTGGCAGCAGCATCTAAAAATATGTGACCTGAAAAGTGGGTGGGCTTAACATATTTTGGCACACAAAAGCAAGAATTGTACACGGTTTCCTCAGTCCTATAGCTTTGACCACCTACAAGTACGTGTTGTCAGCTTTGCTTTTGTTGCTGCAAACTGTTATTGGCAGTCGACAAAGAAACTGATTGATAATAGACAAAAATGATTCTCTGGCCTGATATTTTTTATGGATATTTTTAATCATATTTTTTCTTGTTTATTACTTGTGCAGTGGCGTCGTTTTAAGGGGACAGAGTGGAGCGTGCAATTTCCCACCCTAAATTTTTGAATGTTGCAAAATTGTCAGAAAATCTTATTGTCAGAAAATTTTCGTCCAACAGTACAACATTTGGAGCTGAAAACTCCAGTTTTGGCGAAATTTATGGCCAAAATTGAAGTTTTGAGCACCCATAATCTTTTCTATCGGAAATTTGCAGCGTCTGTCGGATAATTTCAACTTTTTCCCCTGCCTACTCTGTTAATTTACAACGTTCCCGTACTTGTGAATGATAAATTCAGCATGAATGTCAGTTCGGCCTGTGGTGTGTAGATGAAGTACTACGCTGACTGTCATCGCGTCTACAGTGATCTGTGCTCGCATATTGACGGCGGAGAGAGCGTCACCACCGACAGTCTGAACAGAACGATACAACAGAAGCTCTCCGAGATCCGTGCACTGTCCATATCCACCGCTGATAACCAGCTTTAGCGACGAATAATCAATGAACACTGCAGCTGACTGTGTCTTGTTGTTATTTCGGAAAATATCTGACACGGAGCCTGAATTATGGACGTTTCGCCGCTGGACTTTTTGCCAACTAAAAGTTGTCAAAGGCGGCAAAAATGGACGGACGGTCGGACGGGAAACACAGCGGGGAAGATGAACCGACGGTGAAGACGATGCGCGGACGTGGAAGACGAAGACGATGGAGACGAGGCGGGGGAGGACAAATGGACGGTGAAGACGGACAAATGCAGAGGACTTTCAGACGGCGAAGAAGACGTCTTTGCCAGTGTTGGCTGTTTTCGCCGGCATCCACAGTTTGTTAGTGGGCAAAACATCCAGACCAAGCAAAACATTCCCGGTGTGAAACATCAAAGAGGCGAAACGTTTTGATACTCAGATCATGCACATCTGCAGGGGCATCTGTTTTGCCTCAGCCATTTCAGCAAGATCCCCATCTATCTGGCCTCTCCCCTTTTTCTTTTTCCCCTTTACATTCATTGAATTTCACTTCCCCATTTTCCAAAGGGATATTTCCATAAATCTAACTGGAGGTTTGGCCATTCAGTTTTGGTGCATGTGTGTACATTCTGGGCCTGAAAAAAGCATTTAGTAGCAGGCTAGAGAAAATATAATTCGTGTGCTTCCCTCCTCTGCGGGGTCGCGGCAGTAGGTTGGTCAACGTTGGCCACCAATCTCGGACAAATATTCGTTGAATTTCACTTGACGTAACTTAACGCATCGACAGTCGCAATTGTACTTAATATACTTAATGTACTTAATAATGTGTTATTTTGTAATTTGTTATCTGATTGCATCATGCCATTTTTGTTTTATCTGTAGCATTTTTAATGTCTTATATTATTTTGTTCTGTGTTATTTATTTATACTGCACTCAGTCAAAACAGTACAGTTCGGTAAGTAAAAAAACCCTGTCATACATACCTGTAAATAATTATTTTTTTCTAAATGCAAGAATTTTTTTTAGCTATGCCGAAGTTTTGAATTGTCTTTGCTTGCTAGTTATTTTGTTTACATTAGGAGCTCAGGCGAAACTTTGTCTTTTTTGATAATCTTTATTTCACCAAGCAAACATTGGTAGACAAAAAGTTAAACAAAAACAACAGTATAGAGTTAGGCTCAGAGAATTGTCATTTGGAGCAACTAATTATAGAGACAGTAATATCGAACAGGGAAGAAACCTGAAAAATCTCAAATCGCCTTAGCTCTGGCTGTGAATTTGTTTACTCGTATCGGAATGAGGACACTAGGTAAATTTGAACGAAAAATAACTTTGACAAGCCTTTATGATTTCCATATTATTTGTATTGAAAAGCTTCATAAAGAAGCGGTTAATGACAAAATCAAGCGATGCGATCTGAGATTTATTTAGTGGGCATACTTCTAAACCGTAGGCCAATAATACAGGATTGCATTTCGATGGTCGCCAACTTCGTCAACAATGGTACGACAACATAATATAACACCGTACCCTTGGAACGTACCCTATACTCTGTAATTTTTACGCGTTTTACTTCTCAGCCACCAGATGTGCAATAATCGAATAGCTATCCAAAACAATGCCTCCGCTGATGCTTAGCGGAGGCGGAGGCAAAAAAATCAGTCCAGTATTTGATTAAGCCATTTTGAGGTCTTGATTATAAATATGAGATGAAATGGCCACAAAATGTATCAGTGAGGTAGGCCCTAGTCGATCGGTGCGCAGGAAGTTTTTAGATATAACATCAAACGCACGAATTATTTTAAATAATAGGCCTATAATAAGCTCATCTCGACTAACATAGCCTAATATAGCAAGTGAGGAATTACTGTACTGTAATCACCGGCGTTCTAAAAAAGTAGGCAGGCAGGAAGTTGCAATCTTCCGACAGAAATTTGAAATTTCTTAGCGAGGAAATTATGTGTGTTCAAAATGTGAATTTTGCAGAAAAATTTCCCCCAAAAGAAAGTTTTCAGCTACAAATTTTGCATTTCTTAAACAAAATTTTCTAACAAGAAGATTTTTCCTGTTGTCTAAAATTTAGGGTGAGGCCCTCCGCTGGTACGACGCCACTGGCTGTATTATTCTAGCGTCTTTGAAGTTTTCGATGACGAAATGCATGCGACACTGATGGATAGCCGGAAATAACACTAGGCCTACGGCTGTCGAACCGGAGTTGATCCCTGTCTCTGGAATTATACTGCGAGCACCAAATTTTGGAGAAAGTCTTGTGTTATCGACCAGGGCGACCTCGTGAAGCTCGAAGACAGCAGCGGCGTCGTGGGTTACCCGTAAACAAGTAATTTGAGCAAGCAAAGCTCATGGGACGCGCGACAGCCTTAACAGTTCCTGTTCGCAGATTGTCTTGGTCTTATATCCAGCTATTTCAGCGCAATTCACTCTTGAAATGTGCGCCCCAGGCGAAGATTGCTAAAACACTAAGAAATTCGGTTTGAGGGTTTAAGGTCATTCAAGGTTATCGATGTTAATACCACTAAAAAGTTCGTCGCTAGTGCTTATGATAAGTAGCATGTCTATGCTTATCTGCAGCCGTTTTCACGCTAGACGAGCCATTAGCGGTATAATAACCACTTTTAGTGGGTACCCTTCTTTGACGCCAGCGTATGCCGGCCTCCTTAAGCCGATGGGGTCAGGACTTGGACTGCAAAAATCTACGTTTGGGGTTGAAAATTTTATGTGCAGGTTGTCTTGGTAAACATCTCCAGCCACTGCGGCGCAATTTACTCTTAAAATGTGTGTCGCAGCCCGAAATCGCCAAAAGGTGACTAAAACTTTTATTTTGGGGGTTCACGGTCGTTTAAGGTCATCGATATCGATACACCTATAAAGCTCGTCGCCAGTGCTTGTAATGATGTGCAGCATGTCTGTGCCTATAGCTGTTTTCACGCTAGACCAGTCTTTCGGAAAAATAAGGACTTTTCAGGGGGTACCCATCTTTCATGCCCTTGTTTGAAGGGAACCCCTTCACCCAGGGGCACGAAAGTTTGTCGCAAATAAACTAGAGTCTTTCTGGCAGCTCACAGTAAATATTTCGTGATCCTGTCTTGCGTCGCTTTGATATGCTTCGAGGGTGTGTCAGACAGACGGATGGACACTTCGACGATGGCTAAGACCACGAAGCTTTTGATGGTGTCAACGAAATTAACGAAAATCCGTCGATCGGCGGCGGCTTAGTGCTCTAGTATTTAACAGTACAGCAACGACTGGCAACCGAGGAAAAAACGCAAAGTGGCCGCCAAAGTCGTATGTATATACACCGTGTCCGGAAAAAAAGTCTACACTTTTTCCTCAATAATTTCAACAAATTTAAACCTACCCTTATAATTTTTGGCACGTATTACCACAATCATACGTTTTACTAAAAACATCTAAAACTTTTCTTCAAAATTTACTGCTCACTAAGTATAGCTAATGTAATCGTGACGTCATCGAAAATGCCATTTTTGCTGGAAGATAACGTCTGAATGAGCCTCTGCAATATGAAAACGGGAAAACCGATTAAAGAAAATTGCAGGAAGAACACTTTAGAGATTGTTCACGTGAAAAATAAATTACTTTCTGTCTAAATTTTAAACCTAGTTGTGCTTTTCGCCATGTTAACGCGTGGCCATCGCGTGCAGTACGGGAAAGTCGTTGTGCAGCAGCCGTTATCAGCGAGCAGCGTCATTTCTGCAGCATGCGTTAGCGTCGCGGTAGTGTACATTTGTAATAAAGTTGTTGACTCAAAAGTTGGTTAATTGCAAGTTTTGTCACTGTTGATGACAACTAAGGCAGCTACGTGCTAAAGAGCCTATTTTTCTGCATTTCTGTTTATTTTGGTGTGCAGTAAAGTAAGAATGCGAAGAGTGTTTTATTTTACGCGGTAAAGTGGTCTTCTACTTTTCCGAAAATCTCCGTCCAGTATTGCGAAATTTAGGACTAAAGTCCCCATTTTGAGGAAGTTTGATGGCAAAATTAAAACTTCGAGCACCCGAAAATATGCAGTGTCTGTCGAAAAATTACAACTTTTTGTCGCGCTCACTTTTATAACTCACGACGCCGCTGCTTGAAGCGCGTAAAATGGAGAGGAGAATGATGTCTGATGCGGTCACAAAACAAGCGTCCGGGCTGCTGAAAATGTCAGTTAATGCGTGCGTTAATTCGCTCAACGACGGGCGAACGCGCTGACTGTGAATTAGCAAGGTAAGGCAGACAGGCAAAACGCATGTAGCCTACAGAGGCGCGACTTACGGCGGCAGTGCGGGCCAGTGACGAAATCACGGAGGCAGGCGACATTTCGCTGTACTAGGCGTCATGCAGGCGCGCCGGTGAGTCACCGACCAACCGTCCGACCGACCGTCCGTCGTACGTCCTCGCATCCCATCAGGCGGACGACATTTTGACTGGTTCGGCGTTCCATAGGCCGGCGAGCGAGTGCAGCCGGCACGCGACGCTGACACGCTGCGTGGATGTGTATTATTGACAGCGCAGCAGCTGCAGCAGCAATGGGGCGACTGCAGCAGCAGCTGGGTGGGTGCGGGGAAGAGGCAATGACTAGAGCTGGCTACAGCAGCAGCCAACATGACTGCAGCAGGCGCCGCAGCAACGACTGCAGGCTGTCTGTCGCATGGATTCATTATGGCCGCCGTCGTCGACGTCCGACCGTCGGCCGACAGTCGTAGGACGACGCCCGATGTCTGCATTCGTGTCGTCCGGCCGCGCTAAATGCTCGTCGTACCGGTCCTGAGCGCCGGCACGGCGTCGTCGCCAACTCTGTGAACGTTTGCGCGTTATTCGTCTTCACTGCTCGCTGCTGACATGGCGTCCATAGGTCGCCGTCCGTCGCTGCCTCCGATGCCAGATCTCAGTCATCTGACCGCCGAGGAGCGACAGATCATCGAGTCGGTGCTACTGAGGCAGCGAGAGGAAGAGGAAAAGGAGCAGGAGATATTGAGGTATAGAAAATGTCGGTCGGACGGCCATATTTGTTTCCCGTAACACCCATTCATGCATTCGGCCAGCCAAGCAGCGGTTCACTGCACGCTGGTCTCTGTAATCTGTAATTCGTTGTCTCTCGCTGGTGCGACAATTACGTCGTGCTAATAACACCCATGAGGCTATATGACGTCATCGTGTTCAGCGTGTTGTTTACTGCTGCAGATGTTATGGCGTTAGTTTTAGTTACAGCAGCTGCTTATTCTGTAACACTGTGTATGTCGAAAGCTAGGACTGTGGGACACTGGGGCGTTGTTGCCTTTTTCTTATTCCGTCATGCGAACGCCCACGCACAGTGTTTCAATAAAAACTACCCTTTTCTTTTCTTTCACAGCTCAGTCGAATGACTGTAAATTTATACAAAATTTTCAGCAGCTGTAGCTAAAAGGATATTTTTCAAATGTCAAAACATTTGAACAAAATTTGGCTGTTGGTTAAATATTCATCGCTAGTCGTGACGTAACTATGACGTCATAAAGTGTGTCGCGACAACAGGTTTGCTCGTCTCAACCGGTGCCGTCAGTTGCTGTGACGCTATCCTGCTTCGATTGTGAACTTCTGGTCCGTTGACGAAAAACTGTTCATCGTTGCATCTTCAAGCAACTCGAAGGTATGAAGTCAGGTGTCTCGCGAGCCAGAAATTCAACCATCTGGCGGTCTGCGTGTGCCAGTGCGTTGTCTTGCTGGAACGTGTGAAAGTCAAATTATCCCAGCAGGCGCGTGAACGACAGCGTTTTTGGGCGTCTCTAGTGGCTGCAACAGTGAAACTTCAACAGTTTATCATCAGTGAACCAGATGATGAAGTAACTTACCGTCGAGGCAGGATAGCGCTGCAGCAACTACGCGTTTTGACGTCACCATTACGTCGCAACTAGCAAATAAGATTTAACTAACAGCCAAATTTTGTTCGAATATTTTGAATCAGTATTCTTTCTGCCAGCAGTTGATAGAAACTTCGTGCAAATTTATTGTCGTCGATGGAGTTACGAAAGAAAGAAAAAGATGCTTTTTATTGAAATACCGCGTGCTGTTCTACGCCGGTCTATAAGGCCTATAGGTTGCTATTGATCACCGATAAGAAGTCGCATAATGGCTTTCAAATGACATATAAGTCATTGACCTTGCATGACCTTGCATGACCTTGAAGGGTTATAGCGCAGTATGGCATGCCAGTCGTGCGGTATTGAGCTAAACGGTAAGTCGTAGGGGTCAGCGATGGTGCCATCGGATAGGGCGCTGGCAACTTCCTATAGGCTGTCAATAGTAACCATGTTTTCATCTGCAGGTTGTAATTTTTAATGGAAAGTTTCAAGCTATAACTGGCCATATCTCAAATACGGCGAGAGATGCGGCCACGGCCAAGGTTACTATTAAATATTAATAGGAAGTGGCATACGCTTTTTGGATAAAATGGAAATCATTGACCTTGGATGACTTTGAAGGTCAGTGCTGCAACAGGGACTGTGTAGGCTGTAGCGCGTCTTTCTTAGCGACAGCTGGGCTTTTTTGTTGACATTGCCTGTCTCTTTTAATTGTGATGTACAACACAGCGAGTGAATGCGACATCACTTTGGCATTGGGTGATATTTTCCATCTTTGGGGAAACAGTTTCCGATATTGACCTAAACGTCAGTCACTATTTTACAAGGTAGGTTTGTAAAAAAATATATTTAGGAAAAGTAACAAAAGCAAGATATTAAATTCCTGGAGGCTTTTGAATGATCCGCTTCCCGAACCTGTAATATAACGATCTCGTAAGCTATCATCAGCCGTTAGCGAGTTTCGGGTGAATAGATTTTGCGTGGCTTGGTTAATGGTTGTATAGTCCAAGGACGGTAATTAATGATGATAGCGGCTTGTGTGACAGATGTGAAAACGCGAGTAAATGGATATGAAGCAGGTTTAAATAGCTTTCTTTCCGAACAGACAGTCGAGACAATCAGCGTCGCGCGAACGCTACGCTCGAAAACACGCGTTCGGCGAACGTTGGATATATAGGCTACGCAGGCTAAACATTAGGACGAAATCGGAGCTGAACGCTGAACGGCGGAGGCCACAGCTTGTGCGTGAGGCACAATAACGCATTGATTTCTATAGGCATACGATATTCCGAGTCATGGTCACGCGCTGAAAATTTTTAACGAGGGACGAAAGCTTCTTTACTTCTTTCATCATTTTTGGCGACTCGTTTTTACGCTTTTCCGAAAGCAAGCGCATCTTTACTATGACGTCCACACGCCTCTAGACAGAGCCAGGGATGTGCACGAGACCTTAGTACGTCTCGAGACTAAAACTAAAACGATCTAAAACGATCGAGACGCTTACGTTGGACTTTTTAGCGTTCGTTGTCATTTCTTGTTTTATCCACGGACACAGCGTACAGAGCGCATTAGAGATTACTTTGTAGGCCTAGTCTGCTATGATAATGCGCTATATAAATGTTCTATTAATAATAATTAATAATAATCATTTCGACCGAGACCACATCCCTGGACAGAGCACAGTTAAACTGTAACTAGAATGTTAATATCTCATTCCCGTCGTTATGACAAAGTAAATAACTGTTTATTTCAGTTGAATTCAGTTTAAGCTGCATTTTAAAGTGTTCAGAAGTAAAACAGGAACTTTCTAGCAATGCTGCTAAGAACGGGCATTTATTTTGTAGAAGTTATGAACGGAATGTGAAATTTGTAAATAAATCGTGTATTTCACAACGTTCACGAAGTTACATAAACTTTATAAAACGAGTTTTTGATCCGTGAATATTCGCCGCGTCGTCGTCGTCGTATGCCAAACAGCAGTCGGCAGGCAACTTGTCTTACGTTACGTGCAAGTCATCTCATCATTGTCCATCTCATCATCTGTCCGTCCGTTTGCTTGTCTCAGTGCCCCTCCCCTCCCAGGCGTGTAACTCGTACACCAGTCGTATAGAGACGTCTCAGATAATGAAAACGCGTATTTCGCGTCAGGCAGTTTAATTATAGAACAGCTGCATACTCGTACAGTAGGCATTGGGCAGTTGTGTTAATTGCATAACAACATTGTTCATTAACGTTAATCCAGTGGTGTTATAATGGAACTCTGCCGTAAAATATGTAACTGAAAATCCGGGACTTATCTCACGATGTTTAACTGGAGCGCAGTATTAAACCTAGTCTCATCATGAAAGCTGCTAGCATTTTCCGTATTTGGTTGTACCCTCTTAAATATATTTTTGTCCATGTTTTGTGTGTTATTTTTATCCGTTTAATGTTAGCTCGCCTTATTATCGCACAGCGTGAGGGTGTGCCAGGAGTGGTACGTGCGTACGGAGTCTGTCCACATTCCGAATTTTGGAATGGATATCTCTCAGCAACCGAGCATCTGATCCGGTTTGCTTCCAGGATAGGGTATTCGGGATAAGCGGATCCAATGGTCACGTGACCGATGACGTCACCTGACCCCAAAAGTTCAAGCTCGTGACGTGACATCATCGGTCACGTGACAATTGGATTCGCCTACCCCGATTGCCCTATCTTAGAACCAAACCGGAAGTGGATTTGATGCTCGGTTGCAGGTTGCTGAAGATGCCGAGCTCGGGATGCCGTATGTATACCCCCGTCCCCAGCACACAGCCACGGGGAGCGATAATAAGTGGCTACGCTTAATGCGTTGCGAGCCAAATATAAATGTACAAAATTACGGTTCAATAGTTTACATGTATTCATTAGTTAACAGCAAGGACTAACGCAACAAAAACAGCAAAATAATAATAAAAAGATGCTATGCAGCAGCACATTGACACACAGTCAACGTGATGCGGACTATATCACTTTTTATGACTTGCTGTTTTCTATGTGTTAGTCCTTAAGTGCTGTCGTTAATAATAATAATAATAATCTGACTTGTAAAGCGCCAGTATGTGCTAAAAAGACTTCAGTGGCGCAAACGAGTGTATATACTGTTGTTTTTTTACATTTATTCGTTTCATGACTGTGATCGACCGTGAGTTTGAAAACGGGTGCTGTAAATAGACCAAAGTCACGTTTCGATCGTCACGCTTGAGCGGAGTGAGATTACGGACAGTTTTTACGCGCGATATCAGAATGCTTCGCGCGTCTTAGCCATCGTCTGGGCGTTTGTCTGTCCGTCTGTCACACTCGTGATCTGTGTCAAAACGGTCAAGCTAAGATTACGAAATTTTCACTATTGGCTGTCTCAAGGTCCCTCTGGGTGCGGGGGCTAACCTCGAACGAAGGCGTCAAAGAGGGGTACCCCCTAAAAAGACGTTATTTTGTCGTTATTGGCTCGTATAGTGTGAAAACGGTTTCAGATAATACAGACATGCTGCTTATCATAACAAGCACTGGTGACAGGCTTTTTAGATTTATTAACATCGATGATCTTGAATGACCTTGAACTTCACAAAAGGGGTTTTTAGTGAATTTTTTGTACAATTTTTGGTCGCAGTGCCCATTTCAACACTGAATTGCGACGAAATGGCAGGAGATACACCAAGAAAACCTGCATGTGAAATTTTCAGCATTCAACGTAGATTTTAGCAGTTCAAGTCCCGACCCCATAGGTTCAAGGAGGCCGGCGCAAGTGGGCGTCAAAGACGGCAATCCCCCCTAAAAAGTGGTTATTTTACCGCAATTATCTCGTGTAGCGTGAAAACGGTTGCAGATAGGCACAGACATGCTGCTAATCATAACAAGCAATAGTGACAAGCTTTTTATTGGTGTTAACGTCGATGACCTTGAATGACCTTGAACCCTTAAAAATTTTCCGCTGCGACACACATTTTAAGAGTGAATTGCGCCGAAATGGCCAGAGATGGATCTGGATAACCTGCGTAACGTATGACATTTTTAGCATAGAACGTACATTTTTAAAAATTTAAGTTTTGATCTCTTAAATTCAAGGAGTTTTCCGTACGGAAGCGTCACATTTAAGTACTCTTTCAAAATGCATAAATATTTTATTGCTGTAGGTCCACACTGATTGCCAAAGTGGCAGGACCGCTGCTATCGCGCGTCACGTGAGCTTTGCTCAAATTAGTTGTAACACCAAGTCACTGCATTCAGAGATACCCCAGGTGACAAAAGCAGGCCATGAAATAACTGTTTGTTTGTGACAGCGATAGCGATAGCGACGTGGAATGAATGCCTGTTGCAGGAACCTGCAGGACGACTTCGAGAACTACGAGGCTTCGGTGAAGAAACTGAACGAGGAGACGCATCAGCAGCAGCAGCAGCTGCAGCAGCAAGGAGGCATCGTACCTTGCGCGGCGGAGTCCACGGGGCTCAGTGACGACGCCGTCTGCCAGATCTGCCACAAGACCAAGTTCGCTGACGGCGTCGGCAACCAGTGCCACTACTGCGGGCTGCGCTCGTGCTCGCGCTGTGGCAACAAAGCCGCCCTGCGCTCCGACAAGGTCTGTACTGTACTTCGCTTGCAGTGGTACTTTTTCTGTCAATTTTGAGCTGCAGTCATGCGTCGTAAAGCAAACGACGGTGTAGTTTAGGCCAACCGAGCGTGGTTTAAGTACGATGCTGCACTGTCTGCAGTGGTATAAGCCCCACTTCAGCAGTGCGGTATCTAGTACGGTAGTATCTAGTACGGTACAGCTACAGCTATACTCAACTGCAGCGTTACGATCAACCGATAACTGGACGAAAATGTACCAGAAATGCAAACGAATGTATTTTGTTAGTTAGAAATCAAAATGTTTTGAATTATGCCCTCTGCGTGCCTAAAATAAAAAACCGCTTAAACTGATGTTCAAATCAAAGCTAATGTCATTTTGTCTCAGATGAACTGGAAGGCTGTTCCACAGCCTAGGACTTGCAGCAGCAAAACATCTGTCTCTGTAGCTGCCGCAGGTCCGTCTGACGACACATGTCCTTTAGTTGGCAGAACGCAGCTGACGACGACCTTTATCGGGCCTGCTGTCAGAACTTTTTCTTTTCTTATGGCAGTAAACCAAGACTGTTTTTCCTGAATGCCCTGCTGCCCGTGCTGTGTAGTCTGTATGGCATTGTCCGAACCATCGACGTCGACCTGATTCGGCTGCTCTCTGCATTTCTCTGCGTCCGTAATTTCACAGAGGCCCTGCCGTGCGGCCTAGAGCAGCCATGAAGCGTGGTCGTATTTTAGCAGCGAGTCAGTCCGCTGCGGTCATTCAGTCGCTATACATCCGTGGCGCCGGCTAGCTATATCCACGGCGCTGGATGGCAGTCGTTTGATGGTGCTTAATGTAGGCGCTCGTCGTAGATTGAGCTCGGCCCGGCCAGAGCATCGCTCACTCGTTCCGGTGTCCCATTATAGGATCGCCCCCAGAAAAGTCTCCCCCAGCCGCGGGAGACTTTCCTAGGGGCGATCCTAAAATAGGGGTATTTTAATAAGGGGGAGACATATCAGTTTCGTGATTATCTCTCCCCGGGAGAATTTTTTTCACGGCGGAGACATTTTAATGCGACACCGGCGCCTGTATTGAACGGATGTTCGTTCACCATGCGGCGCCAGGCTGCTGTCGACTACACGTTTACGCCTAGAGCCGGCTGATAGTCGTCGGTAATCTGGCTCATCAGCACAGCACGCCGCCAATTACGACCGACCGGCGTCCCGATGCTGTTGCCACCCTTCCCCGTCCGTCCGTCCGTCTGTCCGACGGGCAGGTCGTCGCCGTCATGTCCACAGTACACGTCCTCGCCTCCGCTGTAATTTGTTGGCAAAACACGCCGGTGGGCACTAGCGAGCCGTTTACATACAAATAGCGTGTCGCCGTCAGCCCGGTCGTAAGTGCGGACGTCCCGTACGATGGACGTACCGGACGAGGTCGGTCGCTGAGCCAGGCGCTTACCGTCGCCTCGCCACCGTCAGTCCGTCTGGCGACCGCCGGCCCAGTGCACCTCTCTCGTGGCACCGCCAGCCTCTGGCGAGGCGTGCTCAGTCGCCGCCGGCCGGCCGGCCAATTGCTTAACATGTTATTGACGTCTTGAATGAGCGACCGCGCGCTGGACACTGGACGATGCGCGCTGGTGGTCAGTCCGGCACTGACCACTGACCACTGACCAGTGGTTGATCGTGATCGCGCGCTCGTCTGTTCAACAACCGGACCCCGACCGACCGACCGTGTGCAGATGTAGCCAGCTAGTCACAAACTCCACGCTGTTCGATCTGTTTCGGATTCGTCTACAGCGTGCCGTACAGCCAGTGGTGTAGCCAGAAATTTGAATTGGGGGCTTGTCTCTCTCCTCATTTCTTTCCCTTTTCTGTTTTGTCCCTCCCCTCCCTTCTGTCTCTTTTTCTCCTCCTTACATCTTTCCCTACCTTTTTTTCTCCTTTTCCCTCCCGTCCCCCCCCTTAAAAGTAGGGCCTATAAAATCCAGCTAGGGTGTCTGGGGAGCGCTGTAAGCTCCCCCAGTGGGGTCTGTGGCGGAGCCTTAGTTGAAATCGAATTTGGTGCATTATAGCTTTAAAAAATATGAGATCTGGTGGCAACAGTTCTAATTTTTTTCCAGAGAATCAACCAAACAAATTGGAAGATTTACTGCACTTTAACGTGTGCTTATGTGTTGTCTAGGGGAATGAGGGAAAGGGTTGGTCCCTCGCTCCCCTCCCCTCCCCCGCTCTCCCCTTGTCTACGCCACTGCGTACAACGACCCAAACAGAGAGTCCACAACAGATCGAAAGTTTGCAGCAACATCATCAGTTTTATTTTTCAGGCACTTGGCCCATATACACATAAAACACATAAAAACATACAGCAAAACACACACAAAAAAACACACAAATCATGCAAATACAGGTAAAACTCAATAAAAACAGTACTATTAGCAGTTGCAACTGCAAACATCAAAAACAGTTAAGAGCAGCCAGATGACTAACTATAT
>Ga0056128_1003009_pt1 | contig 20383 bp, 15 predicted proteins | sample WorMetLIZISLAND2_FD_71113 | JGI IMG/M metagenome (GOLD analysis project Ga0056128, IMG submission 71113) | Marine gutless worms symbiont microbial communities from Max Planck institute for Marine Microbiology, Germany - Olavius geniculatus... ... | reverse complement strand
GTCAAAAACATTGGAGAACATATTAAACGTTTAAAAAAGTAAATTGAACGATTTTACTGTGCACTAATTTACAATGTACACTAATGCTGGTTGATGGCTGTTATCTTGCTCAGTTAACTGCACGAGCATAGAGAGCAATGCATTTTAATTGTGCGGCCCACAAGCTGTGCACTATTTTTTGAAAAATGAAAATTTACTCCGTAGCTACACCTAAACCTTTTTGTCACTTACTATAACTAATATTTAACGTCTTATTTAAATACTTTGAAAATTTACCACTCGACCTTATTACCATCTGTAGATATTGTACGTTTTTGGATATTTTTATTTTACGAGATAGTGTAGCTAAATAATAAGTGTGGTGTGCATGCCACTGAGCAGCAGATTTCTTACAGAGCCTACTGGTGAAAAAATTGTGAAAATTGGTCAATATTTAGCGAAGATATGGAAAAAGTACAATAGCTCACTTTTGGCCCACCAGTACAATTTGTGTCTACTGAGGACGTGAAACAATCTAATAACGGCGTGTGATTTTGTGTTATGCGAGAGCAGCAGCAGGCAGCGGCAACGACCGTCTACTGTGCTACATCGAGCGACATGCTATCTGCTACGGGTTTCTACTTCAACAACTGTTTTCAATGTGCACCGTCTCCACAGGCGACCGACGCAGCAACGGCCAAGTGGCTGTGGGACCTCAGCGAACAGATGATCGCACGAGCAAAAACTCTCTCCTCCAAACCAACATTCTACAACGTCTGAGATATGTTTCAAAAATGAATAGGGCTGCAACTGATTAGAAATTTCTAAAATAATGGTTAATTTCCAAAAAATTAATAGAAAGTAATGGATCAACTTCGATTATTTTTTGTAGTCAAGAAAGATTGCAAAAACTGCAGAATTCAGTTACTGGTTGTTGTCTTTTGTAAACTAAAGAAAACAAGAAAAGCTCAGCTAACGCAAAGAGGAACGCGCAACAGCGGTGCATGTTTGAAGGCCCACTGCGAACAAATCTAAGCTTGTCGATCCCAGCAGCTGACATTGGGTACGATGTATTAACATACGCCAGATGGCGCCACCGTCTCGCGTGGATGCTGCCGCTCTTGAAATGTGTGTCACAGCCCAAAATCGCCAAAAAATCCATAAAAAACCCTATTTTGATGTTCAAGGTCATTGAATTTGGCGCCAATCGAGAGCCAGTGTATGACTTCCTATTAGTGATCAATAGTAACCTAGGCCCTATCTCGCACCGTTACTGAAATACAGCGACTTATTGGCCAAAAATCGCAAATTTTGCCCACCCCCCTCATTTAGCACCCTTGTTCGAGGTGACCTCCTTCGAATTTATGGAAAAGCTTTATGGTTCCTGAAACTAGAGTCCTCCAGGCAGCCAACAGATTTGGTGATCCTAGCTTAGACCGTTTTTGACTGATCTACCCGTGTGACAGACGGACAGATGGACAGACAGAATTGTGATGGCTAAGATGCGCTGAAAGCAGTAGCTGCTTTCGCGCGTAAAAATGAAACATCAGTCTTTTAACATTTAAAGAGATGGCATTAACTTGTTAAGTTTGTTCATTGTTTTCCTTTTTATGCTGTTTATCACTTGCAAGTTATGATAGATTACTGGTTGGGAAAATAATACATATGTAGACTGTGTTCTGTGAACAGATGACGTCACAATAATGACGTCATTGTTAAAAAATGTTTACACGAGTTCAGAATAAAATTCCCCACAAAATGTATATTTCACATTTTTTAGATTTGGAAAATTAACAAAATGATGCTGTTCTGTAACTTATTTATCAGACGACCCTCGTATAAATGCAGAAATACTGAAAATTACATTTAATTTGCAAGTTTTTGCCTGCAAGCATTCAGTGTTCATGTTAAGTTGACAGAAATGCTACGAAAATGTTGCACACTAATAGTTTATAGCACACGGTTGACCTTTAGGTTACTGGCTATATCGGCTGTTTTTTTTACATTCTTAGATATCGTGGATGTGCAAAAAATACAGTAAGCGCCTGGCAACTTAGGAATGTGGATAACACACGGACAATGAATGACAACAAAAACAATATCATGCTGAAATCTATTCATATTGGCAAAACAGTCTGATAGGATATTCCCAGCAACAAGCCATTCATCAGACTGGTACATTAGATGCCGACCGACAATCAGACAGTGGTAACAAATATTCGTATCAATTAACATCACTTTACTTCATGAAAAAAACTGGTAGATATTTCCAACCTTCACTTCTGAATAATGCTAGGATAGTTGGGGAAAAGTACATAATGAGTAGGCTCTATTGTTATATTAGTTAATAAAAAAACCGCATGTCCAAAGTGAACTGCTGATTGTCGTAACAAGACCGATGCACTATAATGGACAAGCTGGTACTGTGACACGTTCTACTAAGAAACTGTTGTCACATACAGACGCATAGGTACATGCACAGTAGTTAGAAGCCTTAAATACTACAAAGCAACAACTTCACATAAGCCAACACCGATTCACTAAAACGTTCAAAAGCAGCCTACATAACAGCCAACACTGCGTTGCAATGTCAATTCGGACTAGAACACGGTATACCGCAAAACTTCTAATACAAGCTCCGGCCGGGCTTCTGTTAGAACAAGTGACCTAGAACTCCAGCTTTAGAAGAGATCCAACTTCTATTGGAGACCCAGCTTGTACCTGTACTAAAACATTGTCATCTTGTCATATGCTAGTTTTCCTGTGCACAGCATTCGTTTTTATGCGCTACAGCCGTGCGCTGGCTGTAGCGCGCACCTATGGCATGGTTTGTCTTTGTCAGACTGTCTGTCATGCATGTATTGTGGCTAAACAGTGGGAGATAAGGCCTAGATTGCTACTGATCACTAATAGGATGTTGCATATTGCCTTTCAAATGACATGAAAATTAGTGACCTTGGATGACCTTGAAGGTCAGTACTGCAACAGGAACTGTATAGGCTGTAGCGCATCTAACCTAGCAACAGCTGGGCTTCTTGTCTCAAATAGGCCACAAAACACCATTCCATTCTGCAAAAAAACAGCTTATGCCACAACCTACTGCTGCACCATCTAAACTACACTGATTTAGAAGACAGTGCCACTATACTAGGACGCCAAGCTTGTATAAGAGAATAGATTTCTGCTTGAGACCCAGCATGTGTTAGAAGTTTTCCGGCAGTAATATAGATGCACGCTGACCAGCATATTTCTGCTGTTCAATTATCACTTATCACAGATGTCACGACCGATTGAATGCATAATCAAATTGAGCCGCCAACCTAACAGCCATTATTGCACACATCCAGATGGCGGTACTGATTCGTAATACCAGCATCATGTAGAATAACAGAACAACTTGCCATGCAATATGTTATGTACAGAGATTATGCTGCAACAGATGTAAAAAATAAACTCCACACTGTACGTGTCACGAAGCCAATACTTTCCCAAGAGTAATAAATACATCAGGATTTCATTTCTTCATCTAATCTAATCTTCGGAGTTAAAAGTTTCCCAATTAATAATAATAGTGGAAGCAAAGTAGAAATGCACATATATCGTACCCTGCACATTTTATTAAAAACTTTAAAACTGAAAACAATCTTACATCGTTCACAACATGATAAATTGTGCAATGTCTCCGATATGGCAACGGAGACCAAGCAAACAAGCTGTTCTGTACTGCTAAACACTTGCCATATGCTTGAAACCACCAGCATAACTTTTACGAGTAACCAACAGATTGAATCAACTCTAATACATTTGCTTTTCTCAGTAAACTTGCGTGATGTAGCTACATTGACTGTGTGCAGGAAAAAAATGACACACAGCTTATGCACCTATGATTTGCTCGCAAAGTATAGTACTTACCTTACCTTCGGGGTGGGCAGATTATGCACCTGTCCATCGCTGAGGCCGTATCAGCTCGGCCGAATGCGCAGAAAGTACAGTACTATATAACGTACACATTTTTTGATTAATAAAATGACTCATCATATTCGGAATCACACCGTCATCTCACTTTGCGCCGATTCTAGCTGCAGACCTCTCAAAACTGATTGCATTAGATCTGGTGCATATCAAGGCTATCATACACCATGCAGCAAATAGCGCTCGAGGCCACAACAGTAACCGGAAGCTAGTGCTGTGCTATCCGATTTGCGATTCACATGGACTCCTTTCATTTGCCGAATCTCTTAGAATCTGAAAAAAAGAAACCAAAAAATTGATTTTGCCGATCCGTAAAAATGCTATTTCCTCACTAAACCATCATGTAAACTTGTATCGTATTGTCTCCACCCAATTTCCCAAAGTTGCAACCTTTTTTGCTTACAAAATGTTTTTTTTGTATATTTCTTGCCCATAATGCTTACTGCACAAGCCAAATCACTCATACAGACCTGTGGAAAGAATCCATGTTTTCTTAGATAATAGTGACCGTAGAAACTAGGGATATTGCCACTAATTATTACATTAGCACACAATGCCACACATTCAACAATAAAGATCACATCGCTAAAGTGCCTATGAATACACTGTACATGCACACAAGGCTATCACAACGACAAAGCATCTTGTGACACATCTATTCAACATACAACATGGTAAGTTCATAACAATGTGTGGGGCTGTAAGGCAACAGATTTTTACCTCTGCCAAGGAGGTAATGTTTTTGCCAGACTGTGTGTCAGCAAGATAACTCAAAAAGTTATGGACGGATCTTTCTGAAATTTTCTGGGAATATCGGGAATAGCAAAAACTACAAACGATTCAATTTTGGGGGTGATCTGGAAGGAATCCTGGATTCTGGATCACTTTGAAATTTTTGTTAACATTGCTTTCAATGGGGCATAAGGGAAACCGCTGCCAAACCGAATATGGTGCTGACACCTGGTGAACAACATGGCCTTAGCGGAGGTCTGCGGGCTCTGACTGCTATTTCTAGCTAGTTGTTAAGTTAACTGTACAATGAAGAAAATTAATCACGTATAGTTTACTGCATGATTTTCGATGTACAGAGAATACCAAACAAAACAACCGACAGATTGGTTTGCACTGATGATAATTACCAACAGTGTGACATGATCTTCGATAAATATCTCAGCAACTTAAAGCTGCAAATGCTTAAATAAACCGGTAAATTACTGAGGCGGTACAGTCGAAAATGTTCAACCGTTAAAATTTTTGGTTGCAGTTAATTATTAACATGTTTATAGGTTAAAAGAATTAATTTTACAGCCTCAATAGACTGCACACACTCACCATTACGTGTACACCAACAATTTAGTACAGACAATATGCATATTGAGTGCAATAATTAACAGAGTGAGAGGAGAGGATCTTTCGCATAAGAACTCACATATCTTGCACCTCACGGAAAACCCAAAACTACGAACTGTATCACCAAATATCACAATCAATCTAATTCTGCAGAATTGTGCCTAGTCAGAATGTGTCCACCAAAAGTATTCCAAAAGGAAGGTTTGTGGACTTCCAGAGCACTTTTTGAATGTCAGATGCCCTTCATGATACCCAATTACCTGTGTCAAAGAATCGAACGTTAACTGCTGCATAAAATTAAATGCACACGGTGTTTCAGTACCTCAGCAAAATCAGACACAGCAGCCAAACAAATCAATTATCTCTTTAGTCACTCTTTAGTGCTCAGATGCCAATATGCTGCTTGCACTCACTTACTCTATTCACTGTGGCTTGCACTAACTCCATAGAAACTACGGTATCACTTCTTATTATTAGTTTGCCAAATACAGCTACAGTTTCGTTAAGGAGAGTTAAATAATGCTCATAAATATTACAATACACTAGTGGACTTAACCTTATGCTGCCACCCACAAGTCCAGAATGGACTTGGTTTTAACTGTCTCTAAGCTCACAGAGCAAATAAACTGCTAGTACAAACATGCAAGATATGTTAGCAACCTCAATGTGGGTGAATCACGCTATTCTCATGCCATGACACGAGGCGCGTCCGGCAACGTAGCAGCTACGAGCGGCTCGTTGCTGCTACGATAGTGGACACTTGGCTATGGCAAGACAGCTACCAGCCACTACGAGCATACTGTAGTGTAAAAATTTTATTTTTTTACGCTACATTACAGTTTAGGCCAACATCCGGGCTTCTGAACGTATCAATTTTCGAACGAAAGTTGAAAAATCACCGATCTAAATGAGTCACCGTACAATATAAAATAACGCTAATGCAAAATTGTTTTCTTAATTACTATTTTTACTCAAAACTCGCCTAATACAAGCAGAAACGGCCATCTTTAGTAGACAAATATGACGTCACGTTCGTCTGCGCTAGCCACTAATGTAGATCGTTGTCTGACGAAAAATTGTAGCAGCTCGCAGTGTATCGCAGCCGAAATCTCGTAGCCGCTACGTTGCTGGATACGACGTCTGGTCATGACGTCTGGTGACTGACAGTGGCCTGCTATGCAGGCTTCTGACACTTAACACGTGTTAGCTATATGCTAACGTGAGACGGAACTGCTGTAGATCTGAATTAGCGTCACTGCTGTACAAGCGTCAAAGGCAGGTGCACCTGGTGGTCATCATATACAAAATGCATTCAGACAATATTGACCAGCATTCACGCAAATTACATCAACAACGTTCATAGGCCTATACAACAGTGGAACGTGGCGTCCTGGAAGGGGCAGCTTCCCACTTTAAATTTTTGGCTGTCGAAAATTTGTCCAAAAATCTTCCCGTCAGAAGACTTTTGTCTAAAAATGAAAAATAAGTAATTACGGGGAAGGGCTGAAAAACGCCCATTTTGGGGGAAATGTAGGGACAAAATTGAAATTTTGAGCATCCGCAATTTCCTCTGTTGGAAATCTGCATCTATCTGTTGGAATTCCGTCGGACATTTGCAGTGTCTGGCGGAAAATTGCAATTGCTTTTTTAACCCATGATGCTGTTGACAGAAGCGCACAACCTCTGGACCCGCTGACCACATCGTATCAGCAACAGCTTGTTATCCGGTTCGCGATCTCTGAGACGAAAACACCAAAAATACGATATTGTTATTAAATTAGTGTGTTGCAAATTATACATGTACTGTCTTGCTTGTTTCCAGACTTGCTTTAAGTGGTGCATGCCGTCAATTTCAGGCGGGAACACTCCACTGAGCTCAATAAAACATATGATACAATCAATATGTCTGCTGTTTTTCATCATTAATCACAACAGCATTTAGCACTGGTATATCAATACCAGAGGCTGAAAAAGTATTACTGAAATACAACGTACCATTACAGAGACACAGGTCATTTGACCAACACATAGTGCACACAACACGCAGCATATATGCATAATAGCACGGGATACAACCAGTGGCCAATCAATGCTAGTTACTAGACAAACGTGTTGCAGACAACCTGCAAAGAGCCAAACTATCCGTAAGTCTAGATCAGTAGACAGATCAGTTGGCAGCGAAGCACCCATGTTGATATCAGCGCAACAAAACTGCAAAAAAGCAGTTATGTTGACAGGTGTTAATAATATGTCAAGTACAACAGTTCAACACGTCCAACTGGCAGAAAGGACGCATGAAAACTACCGAATGACTTCGTTAATAACAACGTCAGCCGCAAATGCACAGCGCTAGCAGAATTCACAGACTTACTAGCAATATCAATGCCACAACTAACCAACTGTACATCACATGTTACGGCCAACATTTACAAGAAAGTTTTTGCATTTCTACTTGGGCCCCAACGAAGCTAAGTAGGGGAGACACAAATATGAGACAGAAATCACATCACTGGAGCTATTTATTTGACCCCGCCCTTTTAGAATCCTTGGCATCCTTCCCTTCTTTTGTTCCCGTTCTTATTGCAATTGGAATGGATGGTATAACGGGTGGTCTTGGCCCACCTTTGTGAACACTGCTCTTAACACCCACGACAAATGCTTTAGAAGCATCTTCGGACAATTCCGAGAGTGGTCGGACGCAATCTCCCCCACCCAAACTGTGCTCAGCAGCCTTGAAGGCACAGCTTTCGCTTGACAACGTCACATCCTGCGCCGAAGACGTTCGAAAGTCGACAGGAACTGGCTTAAGTTGTGACGACTCACAAGTCCGCAGCTGACTCGGACAGGCACCGCTGGTAAATGACACTGGCTGGCTGGGTGGGTCAATGTCCACCCTCAGAGGCTCGGGCGGAACTCCACGACCATAGAAACGGGAATCCCGCCGGCGATCCCCGAAACTTCCCACATCACCCTGACCCACAGCTGCAGCTCCGGCGGCCATGTTGTCAAAGAAAGTCAGCGACGACGTAACAGTTCCGCCGGATGACTGAGTTGCTCGCATCGAGTGATGATGCCTGATGCCGGGTCTGAGCGAAGTGTCAGGCTGCGGCGTGATCGGCTCAACGCCGAGAAGACCAATGCCACGTTCCAGCTGGCCAGTCATCGAGCGTCGATGCATTTCACCATGGCTGTGACGATGACTCTGATGCTGACCTGAAAGACGTCGTTCCGGAGACAGCGTTCGTCGCAGCAGTCCGGCGTCGGTGGCTGCAAGGACAGCTGGCTTGTGGGACTGGTTCGACGCAGCTGCAGCAGTCAGCCCAATGCCGGTGTGTGGCTGAGCAGGATTGTACAACTGCGCCATATTGGAGATGCCGGGAACGTGCGCAGCAACCAGCGGGGCTCCTCCCGTGATGTGTCGGTGATGAATGCCGGATGCAGTGGTCAAAGGACTCGGGCTGCGTGACGGTGACGTGGCGGCCCCTGGTGATGGAGATGGCGTTCTTACGAGTGGCGACAGTGGATTGTTGTGCCATGACTTACGCCGACTTCCGGCCGCTGGTCGCGACACCGACAACTTGTGGTGTTTGAGACCGTGCAGAGAACTTGGTCGGCCGCCAACTGTGATTGGTACAGGCGACGTCCCGGCCACTGCTGGTGAACCTGGGGCACTTGACCCCGGTGAACTGCTCTGTGAGGACGAGTGGGCGGAGTCTGATGTCCACTGCTCAATGCCACTGGTTGACTGAAGCCGTGGCACCACAGTCGTGGGTGAGCCCGGGACACTGTCACTAGATGACAATGACCTCTGATGTGGGGACAGTGGCGAAGATGTTGCCGTCAGCTGCTGCTCAGCTGCCTTGCGGTTGCTCAGCTGTCGAAACAGCGACGCCCGATGTCGGTCGTACTTCGGCCGACGGCGATGCCTCGACAACGGGGTGTACGGCATCTGTTCTGGACCACCCATCTCCGGACCACACACCATGCCGATGCCGCCCGCAACGCTCGGCACCTTGCGGGCACCGATGCGTATCGACGTGCTGGCAAGCGGGACGGTTCGCAGAGCGACGCTGGCACCACCAGTCAGTATGAGCCGAACAAGCTCAATGTGTAGCAGTCCCTGCACCGACGTGCCGTTGACGTGAGTGATTAGGTCACCCGCGGAAAGACCGGCGTCCATTGCAGGGCTGTTCCGCTCCACAGCCTATGATCATACACACGCACACACACACAGGTGGTTTGGCGGCATGTCAAACTTATGACTGAGAGGTCTTCTGGTTGGTTCACTATACACGGTGTTTCATAAATAGGTGGCCTTTTTCTTTCTTTCATAATTCAGTCAAATGATAATCAATTTACATGAAATTTTTACTAGATGTAGCTGAAAAAATACTATTTCAAAAAATTTGGACAAAATATGGCTTTTAACTAAATATTCTTTGCTAGTCGTGACGTAATGCTGACGTCATAGTGTGCCGCGAGTACAAACTGGCTTGTCGCAAATGGTGCTGACAGACTTGCTGAATAGCTGCCCTGTGTCGATGGCGAGCTTTATCTGGTTCACTGATGACTAACTGTTGAAGTTTTACCATTGTAGCCTCAAAAACGCCCAAAACAATCACTTTCACACACTTGTGGGAATAGCTTAACTTTTGCACCTTCCAGCAAGACAGTGCACCAGCAAGCACTGCTTGCGAGATGGTTAGGTTTTTTGATTGCGAGACGCCCGATTTTATGCCCCATGTTGCTTAGTGCTGATACGATGAACATTTTTCATCAGTGAACATGATAAAGTTCGCCATCGAAGCAGGGTAGCAAATGACAGAACCAGCTGAAACAAGCCAGTTCGTACTCACAACTCATTATGACGTCAACATTACGTCACGACTAGCAAAGAATATTTAATTAACAGCCATATTTTGTTCAAATATTTTGAATTAGTATTTCTTCAGCTACATCTGGTAAAAATTTCGTGTAAATTGATCATCATTTGACTGAAGTACGAGAGAAAAAAGGGCACCTTTTTCTATGAAACACCGTGTAATGTGGTTATTACTGGGATGTGTGACTGACTGTCTGCTAACAGGCAAATCATATTGGTATATAACTGACACCAAGGTCAACTCAGCCTTCCATCCCTCCTGGGGAAGTAAATTGAATAGCAGCTGCCTGGCTCAGGTTATGCCGGGGCGCGTTCACCTGTGTCGTTAACATGGCAGGTAAAACTGTGTGATCCCATATACCAGGTGATGATGCTCTGTAGCTCTGCGATGTCTTTCATATGAAGAGCTACACCATTTATCAAACTCATTTTCATCTAGTTAGTTCGGGTTAGGCTAGTCATCAAAAAGAAACTTTCAGGAATAATGTAGTATTATTTATGGGTCAGATGCCATTCTTGTCAGCCAACCAACAGAATCAAACCATCAAAGCAAATATCCTGCATGCACCAAACAGCTATAAAACAAAAATTTTGATGTGTCACTACAGACGCTAGAAAGCATAATGCATGTTCTTTCCGTGAAACTTTTAAGAAAAAAAAACCAGTTTCTACAGAGTTAATTTGCCTGCAGATTCACAAGCAATAATGTGTCAACTGCTGGCCAACAAAATCTGATAACAAAATTACATCACAAAAAAGACAAACAGTACATTAAGAAAAAACATTTGATGCATAAAGCATAACTATTGCACTGCTACAATAATAACAAATAACCAACATCTATTTATAATATTAAGCTTTTAAGTTTCTTCAGCCATCAAATATGATTAACCAAAAATATTTTAATTCACTAAGGCTTGACATCTCTGGCACATAACAAGCAAATGGTTCAGTAGTTCTTACCACGACAAGATGATGCAACGTGTAGTATTCCGAGTCGCCGTAGTAGACACGTATTGCTCTCAGCGTGAAGCCGTAACCGCGAGGCCCGCGACGTATCACGACCGATGGCTTCAACAAGCCGGCCGAAGGATTTGGTCGATCCGGCAACGGTGAACCCTCGTGTACACTGCCGGTGGCTGGGGCGTTGGGAATGTATGTTGGTGAACGTCCCGGGTACGTTGGTGATGTGGACGAATCAGCAACTGCACAGCGATGCAACATGCTTATAGAAGTATTTCCTACCACTGCTGCTGCTGCTATTAACATTAACATACTTATATTAAAACAGGCTCTAACTGAAACTAGAAGATGCTTGTGAGAGTGCATATTTCCACCAAGTGAAGTAATTTAAACATTACTACTACTACTACTACGATACTTCTATTAATTTTTGGCCAAATTGCACAAATGTCGTTCCCATGGCAACAAAGGTCGCTCACGGTAGAATTAGATTAGCCTCATCCAATATACTGTCCCCTAAAACCACCGGTTAGATGCAAAGATCTTTTTTAATAAAGCCTAGTTACAGGCTTACAGCCCATTTTGTCTCAGAATTTGTTGCCTTGGCAACGGGGTCATTCAAAAGTAAATACAAAGAATAGTGAGGGAAAAGGAGAGGGCCGCTTCGCGAGAGGGGAAAAGGAATGAGAAGTACTAACAGTAGAAGCCAACACTGCTGCTTGCTTTAGAATGACATCATTGCTATTATGGCATGCTGCATTATGAGTCATCATGTGCCCAGGCACACAGAAACCAGACAAAAACATTATCTCCGCCAGTGTTCACTACGTTCACCTTGGCGGAGATGATGAGGGCCATAACTTTGTGGACCCCGAGTTTCACAATGTTAATCTAACCTCTGCTTTGTTTTGTATTAGCACCTTTTCTGGCACCAGTAGGCTGCATGCACTCAAACAGCCATAATCAGCTGAACTTGACACCACGAAGACTAAGCTCCACTGACGAAATACTTTATCACCACGAAATACCATAAATATCACAGCACATGCTTAGCTATATTTCCCACTACTGCCGAGTGCCGCAGCTGCTGCCAGTATTAGATGCTTGTGATGCTTGATTAAACGGTCAATTTTCGGAGTTTCTCCAGCGACCTACTAAACACTGTTGCAACAGGCCAGAAACCGTTTGTGTCCTCCAATTGACTGCTCAGTATACGAACCAAATGGTGTAAAAACATTCAGCAAGTATAAAGAATTTCTTAACACAAAATATCACAAACAGCGCAAGAAAATAGGCACATGTCATTACTATACATATGTATTGTATGGTGACCTTTTGGTAATATCTCTGAAAACTAAACAAAAAATGTTCGACAACTATAAAAGTAAACACACACAGAACCAGAAAGGCCAGTAGTGTAAAAAATGGCAAGAAGGCAACTCAAAAACACTGCAGACAATGTCAAAATAACCAAAAAAGGATTATTTCAACAAAGACCTCAAGGCATCAGTATACTGTATGCTGATAAAGACCTTCAGTTTTGATGGTCGGCGGGGGTGATGCTTTCACCAACAGTGACAGAGGCGTTGCCGATGCAGATTTGTGGACACCGGCCGTGGTGACGGAACTTGATTTTGACTCTGGAGTGGCAGAAGATTTCTCCATCGCCTCGCGCAGTACGGCTGCCAATGTCGGCGCCGACTTGGACAACGTCAGTGGCCTCAGTGGCCCCAGTGTGTCCTGATCCTCTCGCTGGTCTTTCTCCTTCTCTTTCTCTTCAACTACTGCTTCTGACACAAACAAATGCCCATCGGTCATGGTTTTTATGCACGGCAGCAGGTACTGCTGTAGCACATCTTAGCCATCGCAATTCTGTCTGTCTCTCAGTTCAGTCACATGAGTGGATCAGGCAAAAACAGTGCAAGCTAGGATCTCCAAATCTTCATCGTCGGCTGCCTGGAAGACTCTGGTTTCAGGAACTGCAAAGCTTTTCCATAAATTTGAAGGGGTCACCCCAAAGGCGTGCACTAAATAAGAGGGGGTGTGAAAAATTTGCAACTTTTAGCCAATAAGTCGCTGTATCTCAATAACGGTGCAAGATAGGGTCTAGGTTACTATTGATGACTAATAGGAAGTCGTACACTGGCTCTCAATTGCCACCAAATTCAATGACCTTTGATGACCTTGACCGCCAAAATAGGGATATTTACTTTTATGGATTTTTTGGCAATTTTGGGCTGCGAGACACATTTCAAGAGCAAATTGCACTGAATTCACTACAGATAGACCAAGACAAGCTGCATATGAAATTTTCAGCATTAAACGTAGATTTCAACGGTCCAAGTCTCGACCTTCTAGGTTCAAGGAAACCTGCATACAAGGGCATCAAATAGAGGTACCCCATAAAAGTAGTTATTTTACCATTGTTCGCACATCTGCCGTGAAAACGGTTGCAGATAGGCATAGATATGCTGCCTATCACAACAAGCCCTTGTGATGAGCTTTTTAGTCATTTTAACATTTTTATTCGCATCAACATCGACGACTTTGAAAGACACTTCAAGAGTGAATTGCAACGAACTGGCTGGAGATAGACTAAGGCAATTTGCGAACAGGAACTGCTATAGGCTTTCGCGCGTCTCGTGAGCATTAGCTCAAATTTCTTGCACCCAACACTACTCAACGATGGCAGCTTGCTGTAGCAGTAATATCGTTGGTCACATCAACAAAAGTACCAATACTCTTATGATAAGTCAGGTTACTACTGGAAAAGGCGATCATCCCCAACATTCTCTCCTGGTATTTGACCAAGCCACCCAGGGCAACTCAGCCTGGCCATCCCTCCAATGAGTACCAGTGAAACATTAAGGTATAAACAGGCACACTATTCATATTCATATGAAAACTAGTGTCTGGCAAAAAGCTAAGGCAATGGAGATCAGCGCAGACCTATGAATGTTGTGACTTGGGAAGGAGTTGACGTTATCTGCAGGATATCTGCACCGTATCGGACGCCGGGACTCTGCTGCCTATCCACACTGCAACGACGCTGACGAGACAGCAGAACACCTGGTGCTACAATGTCCAGCTCACGACCAGGACCGGTGGGACATCTGGCCAGGAGGAAAGTTGAACACAGATCCTCGACGCCTCTGGGACTTCTTGGAGCAAATTAGGGTGGTGACCCGCCCCCTGACCGGGAATGAGAGAGAAAGAGAGTAAACGTTATGTTTACATACTTAACAATGGCAGTTATTTAAAAACACGGTACAGTATTACCACTCTAATATCATCGTGGCTGTCAATTTTGATCATCGTTTGCCCATGTGAAAAGTAACAGTACAAGAACTTTACAGCAGAATACCTTTAGGACCAGTGTCTTCGATCGATATTGACAGCTTTGGAATGTTTAGCACAGCAGATCTAAGTGGATGTTGCTGTGCAGTCAAGCTTGTGTCAGTCTGTGTCTGCCGACTGTAACACAAATATATTGAGCATTTCTTACACGTTTGTCTGCACTGCTTGATTCTTGTCATGCCTGAAAGACTACAGAAACTACTAAATAAACTAATAAAATAACTAATAGCAGACACATCACTTAGCACTGAACCGTTGTTGACTGATGAAAAACACAAAAACATTACTTCAATGATTGCGAATGCATCATAAAAACACAGAAAATCTTAATTAATGCCAAGAAAGTGCTGTATGTATGTTATGTTTCAGCTTACAAAATGCAACGAGATAGAATCTAGAGTGCTGGCATATAAACCAGATGCAGTCCAACATACTTGCACTTGGCCGGCCGTGCAGTCGACAGCTCAGTGACAGGCTTTTGTCTGCCATCAGCATCAACCACTGAGCCACTAGAAACAGCGTCGCTAGTCGACGTGGACGAAATCACATCGACTGCTGCCGGCTTGACGACCAAGCTGTCCGGCGCGGACTTGGTTGCCATCAGAGGCAATTTGGATGTAGTCACTGACAAACTGGCATCGGCCATTACAACACCAACGCTTGTGGTGGGAGTATCGGTCGTTCCACTGGAGAAACTGTGTACTAGCCAGTTGTTCTCCCGACTGTCGACGACGTCCATCTGTGAACTCGAAGAGCCTGACTCGGGCGTCGTCTCAGTCTGACCGGCGCTCTTCTAGAGATACATTGCCACCGAATCACAACATTTCGTCAAACTTCAAAACTCACACCAGCTAGCAGAATATGAAGTAACAAAATGAACAGGGCAACTGCTCCTTAAAACTTGTTCTGATTCACACAACAAAAAAAGCCAAAACGAACCACAAATGTACTGCGTTCATATCTGTATAGCACAAAATCCACTAAAGACGATAGTAACTACGCAAATGGAGCCTAATCATACATCAGTCGAGGACAGTATTTCAAATTTCATTATTTCAAAAGCTCGAATCAGCAACCAACCTCTTTCATTTCCTCAAATTTGATGTATCTCGGAGAACATGATGAGAAGCTGTGGAACATTATGTCCTCGGAGTCATCTTCAGTGTCATCTTCGTCCATGTTGTGACTGTACCGATCAGTGCGCGCTGGATATGATACACAATAATTTCACTTTTCACCGCAGCAGCATCTACGTAGGTTCATTGAATCTGACTCAGATAAATGCTACTATATATGTTATATACTTTTAAGTCCTGGATGCACAAATAACAGTCTAGTGACAACATCAGTAATAAATCCATCAATTATGACCAAAAACTTGTTTGTACCTCAAAGAAGGCAAAGAAGGCAGCTACTAACACAGCCACGCGTATGACCGCTTTCTTGGCACAGGACTTACTTACTGTGCCAAGAACTGGAAGAAGAAATGATTGTTTTCATTCTCCTGATGAAGACTTCCGGTGGAAGTCAAAACGTTGAGGTACAAACAATTTTTTGGTCATAATTGATGAATTATTACTGCAAAGTTCTTTCGACTTAATGAATCTATTCATAGTGACAACATAATTTGTTTTTTGCTTAATCAGTCAATTTATCCAAAGATCCTATAGGTTAGGTCTCCTGGAAGTTCACTTTTCATAGCAAGATTTTCTAGAGTTGTACATCCTTAACCCAGTGTCGAAGCAGAGTAGAATAATGAAAGAGTGTTTAATATTGTGTTGGCTACTGATTGCATATTTTATTACTTGTTACACTGTGCCAGTATCTTCAGCAGTGATGGTATTGTAATTAGTGTCTGTTGAAGCAACAACCAAACTCTAAAAGAATCTTGGGTATAGCCTAGAACTTGGTTACAGCAGCTACCTAGACAAGAACTACTATAACTCACTGCTAAAATAGTTTGTATCTTTCTTATTCAGCGAATGACCTACAAAAAGACTATAAAACTACCGGTACACTATTAATATATATCACACATAATATTCACCAGCCTACTCTACCCTTAAGACCAGGGTATCTTCAGTCACTAATGACAACTTCGCAATGTTTGATATGACAGTGATGAAAAGACTTTTTCATGCCGATTTCGGCTTCAAAATCGTCAACGGCTTCACAGCCATCCACGGCTTCATAGCCATTCAATGTAACCTGATGGTTACATTCTGGGATGCGCGCTGGGAAGAACTGATACGGTTTCAGCGCTGGGCAGTTTTAACAGCCCGCCCACCCCAGAGGCAAGGTAAGGCAAAAGCTGACAAAGAAAGCACACAGTGGCAAAGACTCACTGTCAAAGTAGCTGGTATCCTCCTCATTCTGCAGATGAGGCACAAACTCAGCCTTCTGACGCAGCAAGCCGTCCCAGTCCAGACCTTCAAAGAAGATGTGCTCCTTCACCTGCTGGACGCCGATGGTTCCAAGCCGTTCCAGAGGATTGTGTTGAAGAAGACCGAGAATTAGATCCTTGGCATCATCCGGTGGACAAAACTCTGCTTCATCCGGCCATTCTATGCTTTCTATACAGCCGATTGCATTACACAGCAATTTCACAGCATATCTATGTTATCTTCTTAATTTAAATTCATCGATTAATAGCAATAGTCGTGATTTGAGTTAGTTAAGACTGGGTTTGCAGTTTTACGTTCTGTCCCTTGTTCTATCAACTATTGTTTATATTACACAATGGTGCAAAAACATGTGGCAGTTTATCTTTACTGATAAGCTTTGTAAAATTTTAACTGATATGTACAAGTTTTAAAATTGCAGTGACCAGAATGAATTTCTTTCCTTCTTATCTGTGCCACTGGACATTAAGCTGAGACACTTCTAGGCAAAACAGTACAGCAAACAACGAAAGCACTATGTTCAAACAGAAAAAATCAACATGCATACAAAAAATACAAACCACTTATGATCTGAGAAAATAATTCTTCCGGAGTGTTGCCAAAAAATGGGACACAACCGATGAGGAATTCGTACAGAATAATACCCATTGACCACCAGTCAACAGGCTTGCCTAAACAAGTGGATCAGAAAACACTTTAGCAGAAGGTGTACAAAACATTTCACAATAACAACTGTCAGTGACTGTCCTTAACTCATTTTATACACCAACTATATATGACGTCTTACTACACTGTCACATGTGTCTCAAAAAAGGTACGCAAACATTATCGATGGTAACTTGAGGACGAATTATCAGATTAATAATAATTTTTAATACAAATATTCCAGACACAGCTGGCCATCAAATGACCATTTAAGTTCCCACCTCACTGAGCGTCTGTTTCTGCAAACGGAAAAAGTAAAATATTACATTTTTATTCAATGTGGTATGACATGCAAAGAAGACAAAAAACAACAGACTGAATCACAGACACACAGGGTGCGTCAAAAAAGTAAGCTATTGTATTTTTTCCATATCTTCGCTAAATATTGACCAATTTTCACAATTTGTTCACCAGTTGACTTTGGAAGAAATTTGCCACTCAGTGGCATGCACACCATGCCTATTATGTTGCTACACTACCATGTAAAATATAAATATCCGAAAACGTACAATATCTACAGATGGCTATAAGGTTGAGTGGTAAATGTTTAAATTATTTAAGTAAAATGTTAAATATAAGTTATAATAAGTGTCAAAAAATTTAGGTGTAGCTACAAAGTAAGTTTTCATTTTTCGAAAAACGGTGCACAACTTGTAGGGTCGCACAATTGAAACACATTGCTTTGTATGCTCATGCAGTTAACAGAGCAAGAGTGCAGCCGTCAAACAGCATTAGTGTACATTAAAAATTAGTGCACAGTAAAATTGTTCAAATTATTTTTAAAATGTTTAATATGTTCTCCAATGTTTTTGACACTTACTATAGCTCACATTTTAACATTTAAGTCAAATACTTCAAAAATTTACCATTAGCCTTTCTGTCCATCTGTAGATATTGTATTTTTCAGATATTTATATTTTACAAGGTAGTGTAGTGACATAATAAGTGTGGCATGCATGCCACTGAGTAGCAAATTTCTTACAGAGTGAACTGGTGAAAAATTGTGAAAATTGATCGATATTTAGTGAAGATATGGACAAAGTGCAATAGCTTACTTTTTTGGCCCACCCCGTAGATAAGTGCTAAAATATCTCAACGTGACAGGACGTAAAACAACATGCAGATTCATGTCCAAAACCTTCTTTCAGCAGAAAAGCTAAAAAGTCATAATGGGACAGAACTGTTGCTCTGTAATCTTACCGTAACCTTGTCGAAGTATGACCTCTGGTGCAATGTACTCCGGAGTGCCAAACACCTGCATGTCCTTGAACTGCGTACAGTCCTTGTCAATGGCTCCCTCATAGAGGTTCGTCGTCACTACAACAATCAACAGTCGACGTCACATCATCATTAACGCACAATATCGCCATCAATATTCACAGCTTTACGGCTTCACAGCTGTTATTTACAGTCTCACAGCCATCTACATAACCCTCAGTTACTTTAACTTTCTGGGGACGTGCATTGGGCCGAACTGATACGGCCTCAGTGCTGTGCAGGTGAAACAGCCTGCCCACCCTAAATGTAAGGTAAGGTAACACCACAGTACATATATACATGCCGAAGGCACGTAGTAATTTGCAACAGGCTATATTTATGGCAGTAGTCACCTTTGGCTTTCCATAGCTGCCAAGCCAATTCACACGCTGAGCCGTTGTGCTTGCTGCATATTTGCATTGCCTTATGTGCTTGTATAATATTCTGCTGCCGTTCTTTCACTTTATTGTGTTATTATTATATAAGCACTACGTACAGTATGTGCTAAAACAAATAATAAAGTGCAATTTGTATAGAACTATTTTGTGAGCGAAATGGTACATTCAGCTTGTTGGGTACGACGGTTTGCATACGCAGAACGCAAACTTCACACTAACTCCGGTTAAATTCACCATAATTGGACTCAACGTTTTGTGAAAAATAATGAATATGATGTGACGGTACACGTGTGATTATTTAGCAGCATCCAAACACTCCATAACAAAGCATTTTTGCAGTATTTCGTAACGCTGTGACATCAATGTTGCTATGGATGCGTCACCATGGCTTGGTCAAAACGCACATTTCGGTGCCGTGAGCGTGATATGGTAAGCCAAAATAGCATTACCACGGCGTCAGTGGGTCGTGTGCTTACTTTACTACGCCTTCGGCATATATATGTACTGTGGTAACACCACCAGTATCATTTATTTGCATACTGCATCTCTCTCTCTCTCTAGTCGGGTGGTGGAAGATCAATGCACATGACCACAAATTCACATCAGGCTTCACGATCCTTTGACACCTTGTGACATGATACAATGGCTGTATCATTCCAGTCAGCCTATCGATGTCGTCCACATAATTTCTTCGAGGAGAGCCATGGGCTGTTGTGCTGTCAATCAGCTGGTATCTTATAATGAATGCACAGGCATATGGAAAGTGTGTTTCGAAGCATGTGACCGACAAAGCATATAATACAATTTCATGAATAGCAACGAATGACCAGGAAGAATGACACTAAGTTGATCTAAATTGCAGACAGCATGAAGCTTAGTAAAGAGAAAAAGAAAAGCACTCAAGCCTACAGGTTCAGCATCGGAATGACTCAGGATTCAAAAATCACATACAAACTGGCATTGACATGATCTGTTTCAAAAATACTGAAAATGAAAATCAGGGGCTAAATTCACAAAACATCTTAGGACAATTTTGCGACAATTTTATGACATTTTGCACACACACGCCAATGTGCTAATTCACAAAACATCTTACGACAATTTTACGACAAAAGTCT
>Ga0056128_1003008_pt1 | contig 20387 bp, 17 predicted proteins | sample WorMetLIZISLAND2_FD_71113 | JGI IMG/M metagenome (GOLD analysis project Ga0056128, IMG submission 71113) | Marine gutless worms symbiont microbial communities from Max Planck institute for Marine Microbiology, Germany - Olavius geniculatus... ... | reverse complement strand
AGTGTTCATCACCAGCACCAGCTCCAAGCAACAACACAAGCTTCCAGTCGCCTTATTTGAGAAATCTTTTACAGCCTTGTCGATCGGTCCCTGTGGCAAGTTACCCCAGATAACCTGAAGTGCTTCCTTGAGTTTGGCGCTTGTTTTCAGCTTTGTTTTAAGCATACAGTAAGACTCCAACATTGCACCCCATACGTGATAGTCCATTTGGTTTATATTCAAGGAAATTGGAGGCCATTGGTCTTTTGTGATGATATCTGAACAGCTGGCCCACAGCCAGTTCTGTGCACTGCACGGCGTTGCGCGCTGTGTGTGCTGACGCGCCGTCCTGCTGGAAGATGAATCCAGTGAGCAGCCAGCGATTGCTTTAAAGGAATGATAATTTAGTGATTATTTATAAACAATATAAATTGCTGTTTATCAAAATGTCACTGTGACGTCATTGGCAGTAACGTGTAACCAGTTTTTAAAAATTAAATAGCATCTTTAGCATAAACATTTTTGAATGCTGAAAAATCGGTAAGCAGTCATGTTAAAAAGTCTACAACTTCATCGTTTTTTAACAGAATCACATTTTACTTGGCAGTTAGATGTAGAAGGTTTCAGTAAATAAAGCTGTAAAATTTCATATTACAATCCCAAACGTTTGCTGAGAAAACGACGGAAAACTTCAGGAGTCCACTTTTTTCTGCCGCACCCTGTACAGGCCACTTTTTCGCTATCCGAAATTCAGCAGTGCATCACTGTAACTGCTGTTGAATTATTCTATAAAGTTTTGCTAAAACAGTTTCGAGGCTTTTGGCTTCCACTTTTCTTCTCATTTGTCAAAACGTGTAAACTTTGTCAAAACATTTGCCACAAATCTCGAATTTCACCATTTTTTTGCCATCCGAAATTGAATGCTTGTTAAGATAAACAGCCTCCAAAGAATTTTGCCACCACAAATGCCACTTTTCGTTTGTCAAAAAATAAAATTTTACTAAATTTCATCAAATTTCTGCAAAAATCAATAATTTCATCACAACTGCCAGTTTTCATTATTTCGTCAGTTTTTTGTCAAAAACGAGATCCTCTGGAGCCTACATCATGGAGATATGAAGCAGTAAACAGACTCTAAACAGAGCTACATCACTGTAACGTTATTTTTTCAAAACTGATATGTCGTTCTTTTGCTTAATTCATTGTTATTATGGTTGAAATTTTAGACAAAAGCGTTAAGTTTTTATTGAATTACAACTATTTGTTATGGGGTCCACTTTTTATTAGGACACAGTGTATAATAAAGTAATTGTTCAACGTTCTCATATTGACTGCCAAGACCTCAAAGCTTCCAGCTCTGTTTGTTTAAACTGGCTTTTGCATCAGTTTTCTCCTGCTTAACCTTGGTATAACCCTGACTGCTGGACTTGTCTGACATAAACGAGTCACACTAACTAAAGTACACCAAAACGCAGCTTCTCAAACATGGCTTCTCACATTGTCACTGGCAAACATTCTGCACTGCATACTTGCCAAACTGCAAGGACTGCATGGAAAGCAGTCGTCGATCAACGTTCCAGTGGACTGCAGCCATAAAATAAACCGACAACAGTCACTAAACACCAGCCAACGTTTTACAAACATTTTCTTTTTGCAAATAAAACAACCGACAAAAACTGCCTTACTCTTGATCGACTCCAGGTCCCATATTTTGAGTGCGCCGGACAAGGATCCGGCTATGACCGTATCTTCGAAACAGTTGAACTTAACGGCATCGACCGGACTTGTATGACCGGACAGGCTCTGCAGACAATAACGGTTCATATCATACACTCGGAGAATGGCAATACAACTATTTCCAGAAATTCTGTGGGTCAAAAGTTTTAGGAACAGAAAGGTGCAATTTTCGGATACAAACAGCTGCAAAGTTCCGACAGACAAGACACGGGTGCTGAAATTTCAATTGTGCTCACAAATTCCTCGAAATCGGGGATTCCCAGCCGCAAATTTTAGTTTTGGAAAAAATTCCGAGTTTCAGATAAGCTAAGAAGTTTAGCATCATACGAGAGGCGTTCAAAAAGTTTTGCAAGTCGATACGTTAGACTGAAAAAACTTTCCAGTATCTATACACCAATAAAACGTGCATTTCTCTGGAACTCATGTGAGCTTAAAGTGGATATGACGCCATTGTAACTTATGACGCCATAAGGCATTTTATATCGATCCTTCCAGCCAGGCTTCTACCACAGACTTGAGTCATTTATTGTTTTGATAACGGAACCACAGAAAAAATTTTTAAAATTTAGAAAAAGATAATAGTTACTGTAGTCAAGTCTCTGCTGTATGTAGTGTGGTCTTATTGCATGAAGCCACAGTTGCGAACAGCTTGCTGGGTAATTTTAACTTTGCAACTGGGTTGCAGTGCCAGGCTCCCACACATCAGGGCTCCCCAAGTTGTACACTGTAAAAATGTCTAACCTTTCACAAAGACGACAGACATCACTAACAGTTAACTTTTCAATAAAATTTTATGGATAACGTTAAATCCTGACATGACACCGTAATTAACAGAAGCATTCTTATTAATAGCCAGCGCAGTTTTTGGTTAGTGTGTATTCATGTTGCAAATAAGACATGAACGTATTTGTCAGGGCTTTCACAAAATCACAAATGCCGAGGTCTTATGTTCATAAATCCAGCTGCAGACTGGATTATTGTCGTGCGTATATTTGTGCTGCTTGCATTAGCACTTTAAATCATATCTGTTTAACGCTTTATGATGTCATAAATTTCAATGACACCACATCCGCTTTAGGCTCATACGATTGTGGGAAAAATATAACTTTTGCTAGTGTATAAATTTTGGAAAAGTTTGTTAGTCTAATATACGGGGGCTTATCGAGTTGTAAACTTTGTTTAATTTTCCTCGTACTTATAGTTTACAGTCAATCTCAGACCTGTGTACCAGTCAATGGGCCTACAATATTTGGCCAAGCCCTTTCATTTTTTGACACCACATATTGAGTAGTCCATACTACCAATATGTCTAATTCATGGCATGGCACAACCTTTAATTTTTTGGCCCGATCTCTTTCCAATTTCTTGCTAAAATTCCACTCCCTGCCAATTTTGCTAATTTTACACTGGTCAGCTAATTTCCATCATCATTTTAAAAAATCAAGAATACAACACATTTTTGACTATTGGCTTATGGAATAACAAGGTCTATTACTGTATGGGTTAATGTACAGTAGTGTTAACAGCAGCAGCAGCCAGACAGCAGCTGGAACGATGCAGCGCAGCCGCTTGTTGTCAGTTGCCGCTCTGAGTTGCATGAAGAAAGAAGTGTGAATCACGCACGTCTTTATTCACGCAAATCAGAGCAGCAACTGACAACAAGCGGCTCTCAGAATATTTTGACTTTCTATTCAGGTAGCCACTCACCATGATGCAGGCTGGCTTTCCTACAGCCCACATATTGACTTTCTTGTCATCCCCGCCAGAAACCATGACACGACCGGACTTGTGGCCCAACGCCAGACAGTTCACGTTGCCGACGTGTGCAGCAAATTCGTCTAAAGTGTGCACATTACTAGCAACTCAAGCTCAACTAGAGAAAGCACTCGGAGAGCACAGGTACCTCCGCCAAGGCAAAGCTATTCGCCAGGTGGCGTCACCATCTTCGCTTTGCCAGCGGTTCCAATTTCCATTATGCCCCCTTTAACGAAATGGTAACAAAAATTTCAAAGTGATCTAGAATCCAGGATTCCTGCCAGATCAGGCCCAAAATTGAATCACTGGTAGTTTATGCCATGCCCGACATACACTCAAAATTCAGAAAGATCCGTCCATAACTTTTTGAGTTATCTTGCTAACAGAGACAGACAAACAAAAACCGGCAAAAACATAACCTCCTTGGCGGAGGTAAACATATCACAATAATAGGAAGTCATGTGACAGTAACTATCAAATGTTTTCACATTCATTCAAGCACCTCAATATGATCGTCATTCTTCAGACTCAATGTTGCTCACTATATAAATGTACTACAATTAAACGTTATGTAGTAAAAAAACAATAAAGCATTTATTCCTATTTTTTATCCCCAAAAACTTCCTGCCAAAGTTTCAATGGCTGTTTACTGCCTGAGAACTTTCTGACACTTAGAATCACTTAGTATCCTGCAGTTTTCAGAACGGGGCGACTGAAAATGCGAGAAATGAAATTTCGGCACCATCAAAAATGCAAGTCATGAAAATACGAGATATGAAAATGTGGCACCACAATGCGTGGCATGAAAGTACGAGACATGAAAAAACAGTAAGGAAAAAGCGAGACATGAAAATACGAGACATGAAAATGCGGGAAATCAGTGTGTCTAATCGCACCTCATAACCCTCGCGTCGCACTGGTGCCGTGTGGTCATCAAAGAATCTGTGTAGATTGCGCTAACCGTGTCCATGACGAGGGACGCAAATGTCCAATCTGTCGAGCGGATATCACTATCGTCTTAACTTTGTACTGACATTCAACGAACTGTACTGAACTGAACTGTAGAACTGTAGACGAGTTTTGATGATAACTTTTTTTTGCTTTTTTGAACGTTAATTTGAATTTTGTTAATTTCATGTACTGACATTCAGCGAACTGTATTGAAATGAACTGTAAAACTGTAGACGAGTTATGGTAATAACATTTTTGTTTGTTTGAACGTTAATTTGAATTTAGTTAATTTCATAGTGTAAACATTACTTTTATCATACGTCTGACCCGCATATTCATTTTCCCGTATATTCATGTCTCGTATTTTCATGTCTCGCATTTTCATGTCTCCCATTTTCCTTTCCTGCATTTTCATGTCCCGCATTTTCATGTCTCACTTTTTCCATTTTCACCCTTTATTTTTGGTGCCGCATTTTCATGTCTCGTATTTTCATGCCACGCAGTCTGGTGCCGCATTTTCATGTCTCGTATTTTCATTTCTCGCATTTTCAGCGTCCCCTTCGGAACATTTTAGTCATGTTGCTATATTTAACAGTATATTACAACATAAATCTGCACATGGTAATTCAGAATATTACATTTCAACATTCAACACTTTACAAACATTACATAAAATTTATTCCACCGATGTATGACAGCAACATATAAAATCAAATAAATATTACCATAATCATTCTTTTCAAAATTAATTACAAGTTTGTAGTTGTTGCCTACTGTGGCTGACATATAGATAAATATGACTTACTGAGTTTCCATGCCCGTTTTGTTGTCGATGACATCACCAATGCTGAAAATATTGAATGCAACAAAGATATCAGTAACAGAGCAACTCTAAACTATTGTGTGCATAGTATTCAGTGTGTATTGTGTTCCTGTGAATTCACTGAGGCAAATATATGTTTCACTTATCTATCAGTTAGAGGTGGAGTGCCCAGCTCCTGCTTAGGATCTGCGCACTCCTAGAGTGCTCAGTTCAACAATATACAGTTCTTTTCATCTGTTCCTCTATCATTTTCGTGCGACTAGTATGCATTACTGCTACTGCTATTCATATTGAACTCATCCTACTGCGAGACTGTACTTCTCAAAGTTGTGGTATTTGCAATTTACACAATTGATGTTACAAAACCTGAATGAAACGTTCAACACTTTTCGGCAAAACAAGTTCACAATTCAAAATATTGACATTGTTTACAAAAAAAAATTCACGCTTCGAAGATCGGAAGTATATCCATGCATCCAAGGGATCCTTCGTTCATCCATCCGAAAACAACAAGCGTATGGACGTAGGCGACAACTTGGTTATTAGCCGACTGTACTAGCCAAGTATTACTGTATTAGCCGAGTGTAAGTAACGTCGTCTGTCTGTTCGTCTGTAACGGATGTATTGTGCCTTAACTTTAGGTCGTAGGAGAAAATTTTTTTACACAAGTAAATAGCCATGCGTGTTAAACTATGCAAAATTTCAGCGATCTAGTGCAAAGGGAAACATTTTCAAATTGAGGGCCACATATCGGAAACGGTGAGATATAGGGCCAGGATTAATATTAATCAGTAATAGAAAGTGGCATACGCCATTTTAGATAAAATAATCATCGACCATGAATGACCTTGATGGTCACTCACAATCAGTAGCCTACAGTCAGCTATTCTATCAACAACTGGTCTTCTTGTCTACCGCTTTCTCGAAAGCAAAATATTTACCTCCGCCAAGGTTGTTTTTGCCAGAGTTTGTTTGTCTGTCTGTCTGTTAGCAAGATAACTCAAAAAGTTAAGGAAGGATTTTTTCCGAAATTTTCAGGGAATGTCGGGAATGGCACAAACTACAAGTGATTCAATTTTGGGGTGATCCGGAAATTTGAGCTAATGCTCAAGAGACGCGCGGTTGACATGCTTGGCTGAGATCTGCACTCACCGAGTGCTTTTCTAGTTCAAAATGAGATTTAAGACTATTACGTGTTGTAACTATCAAGTCAAAAAACCTATTTTATTCAGCATTCTGTAACAGACGTCTTTATTTAGGCCCAGAGCTGACTAGGCTGTCCTAGAACAGGCACATCCAGTGTTCTCCAGGAATGGATAATTGGTTCGAAAAAAATCTAGTTTTTCAAATCTAAAAACCTCAAAAGTCTAATCGTTAGTTTTGTTTTAATTCCATATGTAATATAACAGTATCATACTGTATGTTGTTCTAACGTCACGACATTCACTTAAAGACAAATGGTGCATAGAATGTTCTTCCTGGATTTTAAATTTGCACCCCTTCTTACACTAAAGTCTACAAACCTGAAAGCAACGAACTTCTTTTCAAAAACCTAGGTTTTTACATCCCAAATGTTGTTGCGGTAACCTATTAAAATAAGGACAAATGATGGTCATGCTCAGGTCCGCAAACTTGGGTCCATCGGTATTTTTAATTTTTTACTACAACTTTGTCAAACGTGACATGTTTGCCACAAAATTTTGTACACATAGTGTCACAGACAACGTGAACAAATGCTGCAAATTTGGTTAATGTATGATTTCTACTTTCTCGTGTGTGCATATATTGTGGCTAAACCGTATGCACCGACGTATGGTTTAGCCACAATATATGCACACACAAGAAAGTAGTAATCGTGCAGCAACGAAATTTGCAGCATTTTTTCATGTTGTCTGTGACACTATGTGTACAAAATTTTGTAGCAAACGAACCACGTTTGACAAAGTTACAGTAAAAAACTAAAAAGACCGATGGAACCAAGTTTGTGAAACCGAGAACGGTCGCCTTCAGTCGCTATTTTAAGAGGTCTATGCTAAAAACTGAAAAAAAATCTAATAACGTTTTCAGAAACGCAGCATTTTTGCAGCCTTCCGCACACAGCCAACAATCACAGTCATCGATTTAATAATCCACCAACAACTCAAAGAAAATAGAATCAGGAGGTTCTAACAGTCAACATTCTACAAATGTTTATATTAAGCAGCAACCACAAAATGCTAACAAGAAAATCGTGTTTTCATGCCACAGCCAACTTTTAAAATATTTCTCTTTCAAAAAAGTTGGAAGTCTCATACTTCAAATCGAGAGGTAATAAACAGTGAAAATCGGAGTTAAAATGTCGCAAAAACTACACCTTGTTGATATGACAATATGTAATATACCTCCCATCACACAAAAATGTCTACGTCCCGCTACAGTCAGCTGAAACCATCTAAACTGTTTGCACAACAAAATACCACAGAACAAGAAAAGACAGTCATGTTGCTAAGCTGTCATTGACAGCAACGTACAGTGTCAATGTGATTATTGTACACTACAGCGTCATAAACAAAAAGTGGAACGTACACACTTTACGTAGATCAAGCAACTGAACAGTTTTGGAAACGACTGACCATTGCAATCAAGACTGGTCAGTGTCATGTATTGTAATACAGTGTTCACCGTTGATCTACAGGGTGCGGCAAAAAATAACCCTTAAAGTTTTTCGCTGTTTTCTCAGCAACCATTTAGAATTTAAATTCATAGTATAATCTTTCACATCTAACTGCAAAGTAAAATGTGATTCTGTTGACAAACATCAAAGTTATAGACTTTTTAACATGACCGCCTACCGATTATCAGCATTAAAAAATGTTTAAGCTAAAAATGCTACAGTATTTAATTTTCAAAAACCAGTTACTATGTTACTGTCGATGACGTCATCATAATGTTTTGATAAACAGTAATTTATTTTCTTTACAAATTATCACTTAATTATCGTTCTTTTAAAGCAATCACCGTCCACCCAATGAGTTCATCTACTAGCAGGATAGTGCACCAGTACACAGCGTGTAGCAAACGGATCATGGCTGTGGACCAACCATCCAGATTTCATCACAAAAACCAGCGGCCTCCAAATTCGCCAAATATAAACCCAATAGACTACTACGTGTGGGCTGCAATGTTGCAGGCTTACTGCAAGCTTAAAACAAAGCCGAAAACAATCGCCGAAGTCAATGAAGTGCTTCAGGTTATCTGGGGCAACCTGCCACAAGGACCGATCAACAAGGCTGTGAAATACTTTGCAAATTAAGTGACTGTAGGCTTGTGTTGGAGCTTAAAGCTGGCAGTGGACACTTCGAACATTCACAGTGAGAATGAAATTCTGACATCTAATCATTAGTTAACTGTGTTGTTTCAACGATGTTACTGAATTGGTGTTGTAGCTTGAACATTTTTTAATGCTGAAAAATCGGTAGGCGGTCATGTTAAAAAGTCTATATCTTCGTAATTTTTTAACACAGTCAAATTTTACTTGGCAGTTAAATGAAAGGTTTTGCTAAACAAAGTAGCAAAATTTTAAATTAAAATTCCAAACAGTTGCTGAGGAAACAGCAAAAAACTTTAGGAAGCTACTTTTTTGCCGCACCCTATAGAATTCCCTTCACTGCAATGACTGAGGCTTACTGTGTCCAATAGTGTCGACTGATCAAACTTCACAAAGCATGTTAAAAGATATTACAGGAAATCCATCACACAGCTACGAAGCCTCACCTGCCATATGGAACCCCAGCCAATTCAAGGTTGGTACTCGATTTACCTAACCCGAGTAGATGGTAAACAGAGTTGACCCTGGTGAACTTTTATATACCAATTGTTACCCATCCAAGTAATAACCACTTGACAGCGGCCCGAATTGGACTTAAAACCACAACCCTGTTATCATCTTAACTGTTACACCACCAAGAAACGTATGTTCCACTTTCATGTGTCACCCTGTACAGTTGATCGATATCAACCGACTGACAGTGCATCAGCTCTGCATCTGTTCAGTTCATTACGATCATTCGAAGCAGCGTGTAGAAACGCTTGCTGCCTGATACCGACGTTGTAAAAGAATCATCACTAGTAACGTCTGAAGCCGCCTCGACCCCCACGGCCACCACGCTGACCCCGGCTGTACTGCCAGCGACCTCTGCCCCTACCACCTAACAATAACACAAAGTCATAATTCAAGGGCTGGATTAAGGCTGTGAAGGGCCTTAGGCCCATATTGTTGCGCCCCATTACACATACAAACTGCAATAAACCATCCGTCATCCAAGCATTGCGTGTAACCCCTAAAATTCAGCTAGTGGTCGAGGGGAATGCTGTAAGCTCCCCAAGCAGGGCCTGGCTGAAAGGCCAGCTGGAATCAAATTTGACGCATTTTAGCATTATATTATATCATCTGGTGGCAACGATTTTGATTATTTTCCTGAGAATCAACTGACCAAATCCAGTGCAGCTTGGCCTGAAGCCCCTAAAACTGTGGGGCCCTAAGCCATGGCCAGGCCGACCTATGCCTTAACCTGGCCCTGCATAACTCTCATAGATAACAATATATAGTCAATTTTTGTCCCAAAATTCGTTGCCATGGCAACGGGGGTCAGCAGAGTTCACTGAATTACTACGCAGGAGAAGTTACTAGAAATACGGTTGCCGTGGGTCTTATAGCAAAGAATGCCGGCAGTGGTAGAAGCCGCAATTTTAGGCAACCAAAGAACAGTGTAAGCACTGAAGAGAATTGAACACTGTTAGTAATATTGCGGTAGTAGATCAGTACACAAAAACAAACAGATCCTAACCTTCGTAAGTTCCCGCCCTTTCGCTGAACTTTCCACCTGGTGGAGAATATATTCTCTGGTCATTCTTTGCCACTTTCTTTGCCCCAGAAGCTCCATTTGACTCGAACGTCACAGGAGCAAATGTTGGTCGCTTTTGACTGTACGTCACAAAACCAGACAGTTGGCTGATGTTCACATATTAAACACGACACTTTTTCGCAAATGTTTGCATAATTTGAAAGTATTTCATGTTTGCATTGTTAAAAGTTGTGTGCGTCAACTTTTCATTATATGAATATATGACGATGATGACTCTACAGAATGGGCCAATAAAAGCGTGGCACTTTGCTTGTCTATATCTTCGTCAATTATTGACAGATTTTCCAAATTTTTTACTAGCACACTCTGCGGACAATTTGCAATAATGTGATTATTATATATCCAACCACACCGTGTGAAATATAAATGAAATATGCATAAATAACGAGATAAACAAAGAAACATTTTGGTAGAATTGAAAAAAAACACTTCAGACCAACATTGTGGTGAATAGTCTGTATAGCACTAGACTGTAAGAGTTTAACACAGTCTAGTGTCATACAGATCATTTACTACAATGTTGCTTTAAAGTGTTTTTCATTTACCTATATGTTTGCTATTATCGTTGAGTTTTAACATACATTTATATTTCACACGGTAGTGTAAATGCATTTACAATGTGGTGGGATGTATAATAATCACATTACTGCAAATAGTCGGCAAAGTGTGCCAGTAAAAAATTTAGAAAACCTGTCAATAATTGGCGAAGATATGGACAAAATTAAAGTGCCATGTTTTTTATTGGCCCATGGTGTACTTACAGAATGCAACAAGGGTGTTGATGTTAAGAAGCCTTTCAATGCCATGCATGCTAACTGCTACATGACCATATGGCCCTCACCAAAATTTACATGTCGGCTTCCAACTGCCGACATATTCTCTGGACACAGAGCCAAACTTTCACTAGGTCACCACAGAACGACACTTGAGAATTTCACTTTAGAATTGTCACACGAGAACAATAAAGACATGAACTTGTACAGGATTTTAAATCCGACGCTCATTTAGTTGGAAATACGTTTCTTGAATGAAGGTATAACAATATTAGAACCGATTACAAAAGACCATTTACCAATAAAAATGCTCCTTATTACAGTAATAAAAATACAGCACAGAAAATCATCTGCTCCCTAATAGCAAATATTTAATACTTTACAAGAAATCACTAAGATAAGAAATACTAACGCCGTAGCTGTTGGAGTCATTGGCTTTTGCTGCAAATGCAACATACATGCAACTAGCCATTAATTTACTGTATCAAACGTTTACACCACAACTTATTTAGGGATGTGCGGAATCCACTGAAAATCAGGGTTTTCGGTTTTCTAAAAACCAAGTCGAACCAAACCAACATTAAATTTTGAAAACCAAAAACTCAGTTTCTGCAGTTCGGTTTTAAAAAACCGAATGGCCAGTTTTTAGTTTTTACATTTTTCATGGCAGTCAAAGTAGTTTTCTTAGGGTTAGTTTTGAAACACTTCAACCGACAATTAGTAGAACCATTACGGCAGTCAGCAGACTCAGCACACGAAGCAGTCTGCCTAATTTCTGATGTCATACGCAGAGTAAAAGATGGGTACTACTAACGGAAGTAGCAGTGTGAATTCATATCTGCTGTTTTGAAACATCAGACGGTAAAAACCAAAAACCGAACCGAAAATGGTGGGGTTTTTTTTCAAAACCGAATCGGAGTCATATTCCAAAAACCGCACACGCATAAACTTATTCTGTAAATCAACTCCAGTCTAAACGTCCTCTAAAACACAAAATCAATTAAATTGCACTGGCCATAAGCACCCACTAACAAACTGTCAAACTAAATTCAATGACAAATTTTTTGTGTTATGGTTGTTTATACCTGTTACTACCGTTAGTCATTTTGTCTCTGCTACTGTACTAGCTTGGCAAGCACACGACACAGAATGCTGTTTATTCGCTTAACTGAAGTCAACGTAAAAGCACACTAATTATCATACATATGTGATTTATATACTGAAATCTTGTACCAATATGAAAACGCCACCAACTCACTGCAGAAGTAGTTTCTGTTTTCCACGATAACGTAATGGTCGCCTTGTATGCCGGTGGATTATAGAACAGATCTTTGATGAGAGAATTGATGTTATTGGTTGTCTTCAGTGCAAGAGTTTTTATCTTGTTCTGCAACAGAACGTTATAGCATCAACTTCCACTGCATCTTCACGAAAACAAACTTTATGTAAGCAAGTAAAAAAATCTATATAGCATACAATAACACAAGCGAAGAAATTGCCAAATCTGGGGAACTGAGAATGCACTATTTACAAATAACAGCAACATACCCACCATATGGGTGGGTCCACCCTGTTGCCCCGCAACTTAATCCCCCTCAGGCTGCCCATGGGGGGAGGTGGGGCAAAGTGTGGATGGCCCAAGGACTCGAACACCGTGGTCGGGGTCCGTGACCATGCAACACCGAAGGCACCAGAAAGATATGACAGATGAACACATCGAACAGACAAACTTTCCATGTATTAATTGTATTATAGTAAGAAAATCGGAACAACAGTGCTTGTTGAACTGAAATCAGAAACCAACAATTTAAAGCAGCATTAAAAAAGTGTGTTTGCAGCCTGCACTTGAAACTGTTTAAGGTCCGAGTCCAAGTGACAGGAAATCATGTTACAAATACCATTAACTACTAACTGCACGAAGTCAGCAACAACTAGTAATATAAAAATTTATCCAATACAAAGAAGTCAGTCCTGTAGTTCACTAAAGGTTCTAATTAAGCTAATATGTTATGCTACTAAAAGATTGTGACAAAGACAAGAACTGTTTACATCTTCAGTTTTCAGAGCATCTCCTGTCTTGCCCTGCAGTGCTAGGCGAAGTTGTTTTATGTATGCTTGAACACCACGCGCGAAATACTGCAGTCTACAGCAAACAGACACAGAATTTGATTCCACAAATTAATTTCGCACATAACAATGCACATATCTCACATCTTAAAACCGCACGCACTCAATGCACTATTTACACTGCACAAAAATGCATTAGTTGCAATTCATGAGTAGACATCGTTCGATCGATCAATCGATCGAAGACTTACAAAAACGACTAGCGGTTTACAAAAACTGAAGTTGTACAGAAGGACAGAAACAAAGTGAGAAGGCTCGCATGTGATGGCAACTGTTAAGAGACATATGCTACGGCTGCTAAGGTCTATGAACGGCAAGAAAATTAACCACCTCATGCGGAAATCTTTCAGTCTGTCGGCATTCTCCTCTGCGGTAAGGAACTGCGGACAGCGTCGTGCCACCTGGTGGAATGTGTACATCAGGCACTCGACGCAGGAGAACTGGAGCTTAGGACCAGTGGCCGCATCACTACCAGAGCTGCTATCAGCTGGTGTCAACTCATCAGCCTGAGGTAATGGCATATACTCCTGTTTACACACCGACACACCACAGCAAATCTACACCGAGCGGGCACTCTACTTTTATCCATATCTTCGCCAATTATTAACCGATTTTCAAAATTCTTTCCCTGGCACATTCTGTGGACAATTTGCAATAATGTGTGTGCTAAATACAGTCATGGTGTTGATCTAATGACAGCTAGAAAAATAAAAAACATGATATGGGACAATTTTGCACGTACTGTTTTATTTTGATTTTGACTTTTATTTTCATTTTATAATGTGTATCTTCGTGCATGTTTTTAGTGTAGGCCTAATTAACTTTAGAATTTTATGTTGCACATTTGCGTGTGTGTTTTTAGCTGTATATATGTGATGACGTAATAGATGATTATATATCCCACCACACCATAAACGCATCTCTACACTACCTTGTGAACAGATAATAACGAACATTTGGGCAAATGATAAAACACTTCAGACCAACATTGCAGTAACTGATAAATATGGACCCATACAGTCTAGCATCATATGGATCATTCACCGCAATGTTGGTCTGTTTTAGTTCAATTTTACCAAAATATTTGTTTGTTATTATCGTTATATATTCATATAAATTTCATTTATATTTCACAAGGTAGTGTAGAGATGCATTTACAGTGCAGTGTGAAATATATTAATCACATTATTGCAAATTGTCTGCAGAGTGTGCCGGTGAAAGATATTTAAAAATCGGCCAATAAGTGTCAAGCCTAACGTAAGGCTAAGGCTGTTCATGGTAGCCGCCGTGACATGCTGCAATATTTATAGCAATGAGAAAAGCAACGACCAATAACTATTGACCCAGATAGGCCAGCTTAGCGGCAGCTAGCATCAACAAGGCCTTACATCGCAATAGTAAAGTATCGGAAAATCCAGTCCTCTGACCAAGACCTTTGACCTAGGATCTTGAAACTCAATATGACTCTTGTGGTTGTCAAGGTACAAACTCACACAAAATTTCATCAGGCTAACTACAGCGGCTCACAAGTTATCGTGTCAATCGAGAAACAAACAAACAAACAAAAAACTTTGCAATGACGCTAAATACAATACCGTCATTGCTACTGCGAAGAGCAAACATTAGTTAAGGTGGTTCCAAAAATACAACAATACCATCTGTAATTCCGAAAATGAGTAGGCAAATAGAAGACGCACCATAAGGCAGTCGTAAACGTTGGCCGTGCACTGCTCGAGAGCCAACAACTCGCCGCAATGTCCAACCATCTCAGCTAGAAGTTTCAACAGCTCTAACTGAACATCAGCGCCCGAGTCAGCTGACCCAAGCTGCGCCAGCACTGGCAGCACTTGAACACATACATACTCAACGAACCGCGTCGCGTGAACGTTTTTCTGCACCAACACATTCAATGTCAACTGTATGTACACATGAAAGACACTAAAGCCAATATCCCATGTACACTACGAAGCTGGCTCTACGAGCACATGATGAGCACTCGTCGTGCATTCCTAGAGAAAGCTTTGTAATGTAAATAGAGTATAAAAACCAATCTTCAACAAAACGACATCCAGCACAAACAAAATACGACAAATACACTGTGTAACTATAAAAGATGATACGTGGCTGCTGACAACTTAAAAAGTATACTAATCTACTGAACAGTGATGGAGACGAACCGAGAAGAGAGGCATGGCTTGCTTAATGCATTGCATCAGCCGGTCAGTGGAGTCCGGATCTTTCACCTGCACAAGCATCGCATACACACAAATATTTACACTATAATTATTATCGTAAAGGTACAGCTGGTAATAATTAAAAAAATTGTTTAATGGCTAACAAAAAATATGCACACTGGTACACCAGTTACAGTAACAAAATAAGTCTCCAGCATTTCGGTTTTCTTTACCAACTTTGGTTGTAAAATAAAATAAACTGCAAAAGTGACGGTGACACAAAATTAGCAACATTATAACACAATTTCAACCAATGCATCAAAAGTTCACCAAATGTTTTTCCGAAGCAGTTTAACCAGGAGACCAAAAATACGTTCAAAATTATAACTTTAATAATAATAACTAGAAGGCGCCTGTGAGAGTGCATATCTCTGCCAAGTGAAGTGATTTAAACATTATCACTACTACTAGTACTACTACACCCTACAACAAGGAAAGGGGAGGGAGAAGGAAGAGCCACTTCGCGGAGGGAAGGAAAAGTAACAGCCAGTGTTGCTGCCTGTGCTGTTATTGCAATGACGTCACTGCTATTATGAGTCATCATGTACACACACAAACGGAACGATGGACAGAACGACCAATCTGCTAATCTCCTCCAATGTTCACTACGTTCACCTGGGCATAGATAATGATGATGATGATACAATTTCCATAGCACTCTAGTGTCCTAACAAGAAAGCCCAGCTGTCACTAGAAAAGACATGATACAGCCTACAGCAGTTCCTGTTCGAGTTGTCGTGGTGTATGTGTAGCCATTCTGTAGCAATTCATGAATTAGTATGCGCTGCCACTTGAAATTGCCCAAAAATCACAACGCGTTGAACTAGTATGTACCGACAGCAACAACAATATACAACTTTGGAATACAAGCAATATATATGTGAATAACCAACTTGCTCAAAATCAAATCCGAGTAATATAATCAAAAGTAAACAAGTTTTTTGTAAAAACATAACAGCTTCGACATTCTGTAAACCTCCACAGGCTCTCCTCTGCTTTTTTCACCTGCCAGGCTGCAAAACTAAAATTAAGTAATGGTACCATCAGGCATTTGGACACAGGCTGTTAGCAGTATGGTACACTTTCTCTAACAAAAAACACCTTGAAGTGGATTGCTGAAATTTTGCATCTGAGTATCCTCGACACAGGGCTAATCATTCATGTAGAAAGTTTTTCACTAAAACTGACCCGTCAGCCAGGGTACATAAATTGCATACGGATAGACGATAGTGCCAGAGATGCCGAACAAAATACATAGCCTCAACATTTGCCAATGCTGCAAAAGGTTATCTCTACGCTTTTCTGAAACACATGATGAACGCAACACACTCACGCCTGCCATAAATGTAAAGCTGAGCCGAAGCTCATCAATCTAACACAGACTTACATTAAAGGCAGTGTTGAGATCGGCCTGTTCGGCAATAATGTCAACAAGCTGCTGACGACCAATGAGAGTGTTCATGCTAGGCAGGCAGGTCAGTATCCGCATGAATGTGATAAACTCCACTGCAGTCACGTCCAACAGCACCTGTGGGACCGACGACATGACTGTTCCATGTAAAGAATCCATATCTATTTAGATTAACTTGCCACTGAATCACCTCACTTTTAGTCACTATGACTGAAGGTAGTGTGAAAATACACTTCAACTCATTTCCAATGCAGTAAAATTAAGGATTAAGAAGCAACTGTGTGCAAGCACGCATGTAACTTAAGCGAGCATGCACACTCTGCCTATTTATCGTTATTGTTTAGGGTTAGGTTTAGGATTAAATATGTGGTTAGATTTGGGGTCGAGGTTAGGGTCAGTGAATAGGTTTGGGGTCAGTATACAGGGTGCGGCAAAAAAGTGGAGACCCAAAGTTTTTCGCTGTTTTTCAGCAACCGTTCGGAATTTTATTTTGAAATTTTACAGATTTATTTAATAAAACCTTCTACATCTAACTGCCAAGTAAGCATGTGATTCTGTTGGAAACAACAAAGTTGCAGACTTTTAAACATGACCACCTACCAATTTTTCAGCATTCAAAAATGTTCCAGCTACAACACCAGTTTAATAACATCGTTGAAACAACGCAGTTAAATAATGATCAGATGACAGAATTCCATTGTCACTGCGAATGTTCGAAGTGTTCACTGGCAGATCCAAGCTACAACACCAGCCGCCAGTCGCCTTATTTGAAAAATCTTTCGCAGCCTTGTTGATCAGTCCCTTGCATCCCATATGTGACAGTCCATTGGGTTTATATTCAACGAATTTGGAGGCCATTGGTCTTTTGTGATGATATCTGGAAAGCTGGCTTGTAGCCAGTTCTGTGCGCTGCGCTGTGTTGCATGCTGTGTGTGCTGACGCGCCGTCCTGCTCCTGCGGGATGATGAATCTGGTGGGCAGCTGACGATTGCTTTAAAGGAACAATAATTTACTGATAATTTATAAACAATATAAATTGCTGTTTATCAAAACGTTACTGTGACGTCATAGGCAGTAACTTGTAACCAGTTTTTGAAAATTACATAGCATTTTTAGCTTGAACATTTTTAATGCTAAAAAATCGGTAGGCGGTCACATTAAAGTCTATAACTTCGTTGTTTTTCAACAGAATGACAATTTACTCGGCAATTAGACGTAGAAGATTTCACTAAATAAAACTGTAAAATTTCACATTAAAATCCCAAACGGTTGCTGAGAAAACGGTGAAAAACTTTAAGGGTCCACTTTTTTTGCCGCACCCTGTATGTGTTTACATATACTGACCCCAAACCTTATCACTGACCCTAACCCCAACTCTAACCCCATCTCTAATCCTAAACCTAACCCTAAATGACACTGTAAGCCTAAAACTTTTTAGCCATCCCTAACTCAACTACAACCATATCATGCACAATGGCATCCACCTGTCAATTGATCATTTTCGCACAGCAATTCATTAGCTTAAGGTACACGCATGCGTGCCCGTAGTCACTTTTTAGAATTAAATACAGTTATAATTTCTCAACCTCTTGCTGGCTGCCTACAGTTAACACAGCTGTCACCTGCATTTAGTGACGAAAACAGTTTTAAGTGAGGAGTATCCAACATACCAACAACAATCTGCCAGTAATGTGTACGGCAGCCATCAACGAAAGTATAAAACAATAATTTTCACCTTTCTTCTTGATACAATGCTAATAACGATGAACATATTTCACCTTCTTGCAGAGTGCTACAAGCTCATCCTCGGCATCCTTCGGCAACGCATCTTCCACCAACAGCACACGGACCTTTGCTGACAGGAACGTGATCGCTCGCTCACGAACCTGCTCATCTCCATGCAGTATTTGTGAAAATATACCCGTTAGTGCCCCTAAATCACAACGAATAAAATAAATCCGTGTGTCATAAAGAGCGAATGATACTATGTCACTATTACACGTCAACACTACTACTGCATGCAACTAATGCCCTAACAAAGTCAAAATACACTACATCGACTCAAAGGGATACTAAACAGAAAGTATAAACAAATACTTAGTAACTGTCTATTGCCATCATGTCAGACTATGCAACATGACCTAGATGAGCTTCTTCACTCTAACTAATCTGCATACACTGCAGCCATGCTGAAACCAACCAAATCGGAAAACTGTTGGTACAAGAAATTTGAGCTAATGCTCACGAGAGTGACGAGAAGACGCGCGAAAGCCTATAGCAGTTCCTGTTCGCAAACTGTCAGTCTATCTCCAACCATTTCGTTGCAGTTCATTCTTGGAGTGTGCGCTGCAGCCAAAGATTGCAAAAATCAATCACGTGTAAAAACTAAGCTTGCTGAAAATGACTGGATTTAATACGATAGATCCAGGGCACTAACTACACTACCAATTCTCAATAAAACCTGGCTGATCTATGGTACAACATTGATTGTACTGTCACATAAACCTTTAGCATTAGTTTCAAACAGAGTGACAATTATATGCCCTGGTTAGTGGTAAACAACAAGGGTGGGTGCACCAGATCCATATCAGAATCTGGCCGCATATCTGGTGGTTTTGTGCATCCGGCTTGGATCGGGATGCAGGCTGGTTCCTGTATCTGTGGATTTGGCTGGATCTGAACATCCGTAGTAAACAGTTCAGTTACTAGTTTGGAACGGAGTAAGCCTGGATGGAGGCTGGCAGTTGTAGAGACACACAAAGTACCTTTAGCATTAGTTTTGAGCAGAGTGACAAGAGACATGTTGACCAGACTCAGTTCATTTGCATCATCGCTTTGCATAAGTTGTGTCAGCACGTCGGCAATGCGCTGGCACTGCGCTGGGTTATCCCGACACAATGACGGCAAGTCCTTGATTGCCTGCTTTCTTATCTGCCATCACAACATACGCATGGCATGATCAGCTAACTAATATGATGTCATGAAAAGGAAGTAAAACATGTCACATGTTACACACAAAAACTAACATAGCAAATATCAAAATATCAGATAAATAACATTTGTTAAATATACAACAAATAAGTACAAAAAATAATTTTTGTACTTTTGCATCTGGGTGTAAGTACAAATATACTCCACTGTTGAAATTTGTAATTTCTGACCTCACATTTTCTTAAGTAACTGTAACACTATCACTGTAACATTATCTGCAACACTAATTTAACTTAGAGATGAAATGCACAAACACACTGTTGTTAACTTTAGTCAATAACTTTTATAAACTGTGAAATGACTATCTTGTCTGACACAGGTCTACTGATGGTACGACACATGCCAAACCACAGCCAAAAATATGTAGTACCGGTATTTATGAATTTATTATGTAATGGGACTAATGGATGACAAGAATAACAATCATTGTACAACTGCACTCAGAAAGAACCAGCCATCGTAGCATCAAAAGTGCAAGACTGACATTATAATTAACTAATTAGTAATTAACAAAATGTAAATCAGGAAATGCATTATCAATACTATCTCACTAACAACAAAAACGATTTACTATATAAAGTTATAAATGTACAAAACATCAGTTTATACACTTGTTAACAGCAACATTTAAGGACTTGCACATCGAAAACAGCAAAAATTACAAAAGGTGATATTGCCCACATCACACTGACTGTGTGTCAA
>Ga0056128_1003005_pt1 | contig 20398 bp, 16 predicted proteins | sample WorMetLIZISLAND2_FD_71113 | JGI IMG/M metagenome (GOLD analysis project Ga0056128, IMG submission 71113) | Marine gutless worms symbiont microbial communities from Max Planck institute for Marine Microbiology, Germany - Olavius geniculatus... ... | reverse complement strand
TACGACTTCATATTAGTGATTAATAGTAACCTAAGCCTTATCTCGCACCGTTACTGAGATACAGCGAGTTATTGGCCGAAAATCGCAAATTTTGACCACCCCCCTCTCATTTAGCGACCTTGTTCGGGGTGACCCCCTTCGAGTTTACGAAAAAGCTTTACGGTTCCTGAAACTAGAGTCGTCCAGGCAGCCGATGGTGAAGATTTGGAGATCCTAGCTTGGACCGTTTTTGCCTGATCCACCCGTGTGACAGGCAGACGGACGGACAGAATTGCGATAGCTAAGACGCGCTGAAAGCATAGCTGCTTTCGCGCGTAAAAAGTGGTGAACTTGGAGATCTTGACAATAGCATGTTTTGTACTGGTGAGAGAGCTCGGAGTTCTGGCTGGATCTGAATGTCCCAGCGTCGATGTTCCAGGCCTGTGGACTCGGTGCAGTGGGAGCTACTTTAATGGGCCATTCGAATTCAAAAATCAGTTAGTTAATTTGCCAATTATACGATTACAGTTTACTCCCTTCATATTTATATATATCCATATGCAAATGAATGTTAGTAACATGCCAGTGACGTGTGTGCTGCTTGCGCTGGTTGTGTAGACCCGCGTGAGATATGCGACGCTGAGAAGTTCCAGCCGGTATGTTCTGACGGCGAGGTAGTCGTGATGACCGAGGCCAGGTACGGCCGCATGACGATCGGCCGCTGTGTGCGCACCGACTACGGCTACGTCAGCTGCGGCGTCAACGTCCTGGGCTACCTGGACAGCAGGTGCTCCGGTCGGCGCTCCTGTGAACTCTACGTACCCGACCAGGGACTCAAGAACGTCGTCGCCGCGTCGCCTAAGCACGCATGTCCTCGCGAGTTCAGACCTTACCTCAATGCATCGTACGACTGCTTCGAGGGTAAGACACTCTGTGCCGCCGCCGCCTCCGTGCATTTTAAAAACTATATACGTGTACTGCAGGAGAATGCTGAAAACTCCAGGATGAGGATTGCCAAAGTTAGCACCAGAAGGGAACCAGAGTGCAAACCCACACCATTTTCTCGTTGGGTTTTCCAGGCGACAGCGCTATTTGGCGGAGGTTTGCCCAGCACGTAGTCACCCCCTGATTCCGGCCAAGTCTAGCCTTCCATAGAAATTGCAACCAAATGTGCTTGTAATTTTCTATGCAGTTTTGCTAACAATTAACCAGCAGAACTCGGACGATATGTTAACAAATGAAACACTAATCTTTATAATTCAAAGAGGGGGAATTAACTTGTTAAGTTTATTTATTTTTTTTGTTTCTTCGCTGTTTGTCACTTGCGAGTTATGATGGATTAGTGGTGAGGAAAATAATACACATATAGAAAGTGTTCGTCACAATAATGACGTCATCATCAAAAAAATTTTTCCACATGTTCAATGTACAATTACCTACAAAACGTATATTTCGGATTTTTGATATTTGAAAAACTAACAGAATGATGCTGTTTTGTAACTTATTTATCGAACGACCCTCGTATTTTTGTATCATGCTGTATTCTCAAATCTAAATCTAGTATGTGCTGCCGTTAAGCATAATAAGTTTTGATTAATTGATCGACATTGCGTTGTGTGTGTTTTGTAGTGGAGACAAACGCGTGTCAGACGTGTGGCAGTCTGGGCCATGCGCACGTGACGCATCCGGCCGGATACATCGCATCCGTCATCACTGCAGAGACGCAGTCCAGCTACAGCTGCGGCTCGTCCAAGTGTCCGTGGAAGATCGAGGTCGAATCGGGGCAGACGATCAACGTGACTCTGCTGGACTTTGCTCTGGAGCAGCGTGCCGCCGGCGCCTCGGCGTCCGCCGGTTACGTATCGGCCGAGAACTGTTTCCGCTACGCCGTCATCAAGGAGTCGCCGTCGCACCGCTCTATTCCGATCTGTGGCGGCAACGGTCGCACGCAGGCCGCCTACTCGTCCGTCACGAACGTCATCGAAGTGCACGTCGTCAGTCCTGAGGTCTTCAGTCAGCGGGGACAGTTCCTCATCTACCACGAGGGTAAGCACGCGTGCCAACCACGTAAACCGTTCAACATGCGTACGCATGTTTTACGTAGGTTGAGCAATCCGACAGTTTCTTGCATGACTGGCCTTGGTCATTGCAGTAAAGGGTCAGCTGGCTACGTGGGTTCAAGTGTTCATCCATAGTGACCACACTTGACTGCAGCGATCGAGTCTAATCGCTTCCGGTAGCTGTCCATTTGCGTGAAACATGTATGTCTGTGCCACTTTTGTCAAGTTTTATGCGCCGTCTGGTATATACAGTCTGCGGGCTATGTTGATATAGCGCCAAAGACACTGCAGACCGGTTGCCGCAAAGGCAACTGTGGGGGTTGTATATACGCAACGGTGACACTGCTGCACGAAGGTGTTTAAACGAGAGTGAAACTGACCAACTGTGAATTACTCTGCACAATACGACGCTCTGCAGTGTGGACTCGGTGGCTTCTATTTTTATACCTAGTGGGCGCAGCTTGCGTCCAGTGAAAATTAAGGCGAGGGAGTTTTGTTAAGGGTGTAGAATCAAAACTACCCCTATTTCTCACTGGGCAACAAGAAGAAAAAAGGAACGCCGAGGGAAAGGAGGATAAGGCATTGTGAAAAAGAGTAGGGCAAAAAAGGAAGGGAAAAGCGGCGGATGGAGGAGAAGTCAGGGAGGGAAAAGAGCTCAAAGGGTGGGGGGAGTAAAGTCCGAAAGTGGGGGAACCTGCGCCCGATTTTGTTTCCAGTCCGTTTCGTTTCCACTGTGTAGACAGACGGTTGACTTGGTGCAAGCCCGCATCATCATCATGATCATAATTCATGGTCTCTGACAGTACCTGCTACTGTCAGATTGGGCTGGCGGCTTATCATGCAATATACTGGCTGCAGTTTGACTGATGCGCTACGTCTCACCAGGGTCGCTACGTGTATATCTGGGACGAACACTGCAAGATGCGTAGAGTAACGGAGTAACCGGGGTCTATCGGTTGGACCTAAATGACCTTGAGAGAGCCCATTCGTCATCTGCTTCTTTTCTGTTTCTGTCTTACCCACGTGCATTTTGCTGTGTTTTGCGTTTATTGTTTGTTTTTCCCTTTTAACCTTTAGTTCTTTCTTTTGGCATGAATTGCATTTTTAACATATGATTAACGTTCTGCGGTGAAATTGTGAATTGTTCCGCAACGGAATTGTGAGCATAGTAGCGCTTGATTGTCATTTCTGTCATTTCAAATTTTTTTACTACGTATTGTTTGCACATCATTATAATAAACGTAGAGATTGGGAAGGCGTTTTATTTCTGCGCTAGCTGAGTTTGGGTGTGTAGGCCTATGATTACGATAATGATGATGTGGGTGATGATGATGTTGCTACAGCTGTTGGTTGTCCTGACTTCACCGTACCGGCCAAGGCGAAGTTGAAGCGTGAGGGAGACCGAGTGACGGTGACGTGTGAGGAGGATCCGTCTCTGAGCTGGCAGCGTAGATGCGTCGGCACTCAATGGGAAGGCGAGCTTGGTACTTGCCCCGGCTCCTACGCTACCGGTGCCGTCAACGTTCCTCCCACACCACTCCCATACGGTCAGTATCAATCGTCATTATCATCGGTCAATAATAACCTGTACCAAAAATGATAAATAGAAGAAGAAGAAGAAGAAGAAATTTATTTGGCTCAAACACAAATACAATTGATAATGTACGCTTGATGATTGCTCGATGTTTGCTTGATCGTGTAAAATGTAAACGGGGTATAATGCTAAAACGCGACAGCTATAGCGTGGCAATGGGACAGATACCTCGTTCCACGGAACGTATTTCTAGTCATTCCGAAATTTTATTCTATTCTGGTTTTTACTTAGATCACAAGTACCCAGTACTGTAATTTTTTTCATTTAAATAGTCAGTTCACTTGAATAAAGCGTTCAGTTTAGTTCTTATTCAGTTGTAGTGGTTGAGACGTGGGAACATACGTAAAGCTGACGTTAGTGTGACTGTGGCCTAGTTGTGATATTCAGACCAGTTTGTTGATGAAGGAAGCGTAGTCCAAATTGAATAGTATGAAATTATGTTCAGTTTTGTAATAGTACCTGTAATAATAATATTAGTACGATTATTATAATAATAGTCATAGTATTTTAAACGAGCAAGCGGCCAACTTCTGCGACAGTTTGTCTAACACGTTGAAGTGGCTTTTGGCACGAAGTTCAGCCTGGCCATATCTTCCTGGGTGAGCACAGTGAGTGCCAGCGAAAACTGGGAGTGACGTAAGCAGGCATACCTCGCGATGCTGTACTGAGTATCTATGGTCTGGCAGTGTTGTCTGCCTGTGAACAAAGGAAACGGAGATCAGCGCCGCCTAATGAGGCTTTTGAAGGACGTTTTATAAATTTTTTTTTATATTAAGGTTTTTTACATAGTTATTGAGCAAGCGCTTGTTGGTTTCTCTGCTGTATACAGGCGTACTGATAGCTATCGTGCTGGGTATCGCGCTCGTCATTGGAGTGCTTATAGTCACCATCGGCGTCGTTTGCCTTAAAAGGTAACTTTAGAGTGTAGTTAACCTACCAGCAGTCTGCCTGCAGGCACACACATAGTTCTGCAGTCGTGCTGATTATGCGTGCGTGTCTCGGCTATATCGTCGTAGCGTCGTCTGATAATTATTGTTGCTGAGCTGCCTTTAGAATGAGCGTGCTAGGTAGTGCTCTGCGCGCTATACGTTTTGATTGATTTGTTTCGGTTGCACTTACGTTGAACGCGGCTCGTGATCGTGCCCAATGCACGTTGACGCAAGTCAATTGCGCTGGCGCCGTGCAGTGACTAGCGTTGCTATACCCACCAATTTCATGAGACTTTCTCAAGTTTTTCTGCGTTTAGGCAACGTGCGGAATCTGCAGTGCGATAAAGATGTTGATGTTGAAAGGAAAATGAAATAAAAAAGAGTATGTGAATGAGATAAGACTCGGAGCGTTACGTACGATGTATTTATGTAAATGTTCAACCAGTAGGTAATCAGGTCGATGAAGTGATGCAGGGAAAACGCAGTTATTTTGGTTAATATATGACTGCTGATTGTCGGTTTTGCTAATCTTGCACAGACGTTTTTGTCTGTTCAATGCTATGCATTGCATTGGACAGAGTCTAAAGTCACCTGAGCGTCCGTGCGTCCGTCCAACATCTGAGGCTTCATATCTCCATAACGGCCAAGATAGACGCATGGTCACAATGGACTACCCATGGGAAGTCGACCACCGCGAGTCGAATGGTCGCGTGACCGATGACGTCACGTGACCCCAAAAGGTCAAGGTCGTGACCCCATTATCTTCGAGGCGCCATATCTCCATAACGGTGCCAGATATATGCATGGTTACAATGGTCACATTTACAGTAAAGTGCTTCTGGCGAATCAAATAGTCTCATTACTGACAATGTAAATTGTTTAGTTATAACAATAGCGAAATATGACAATAACATTGCTGCTGTACAATTTTAAATTAAACTTTTAGATTTTTTCTACTAGTCTAAACAGCTCACTGATTATAATTTTATACGGAAATATACTGTAACCTCTCGAATTGCATTGGACAGACTTCGTGTGTGTATGAACATTATCTTGTTTTACAACGACGACGACGACGATGATGATGTGCTTGTGTTGTTGGGTGTGTTGCAGTAGACAGCGTGACTACGCGCGGCCGATGCAGCCTCCGTACTACATGTCGGCCGGTCCATGCTACGAGCTTCGTGAGGACTTGATGCAACAGCAGCTACAGGCCTATGACACGGCGATGGCCGCGCGCTTCCATCAGCCCAAGTTCGGCGGCACTCTTCCGCCGCCCAAGCCGCCACGTCCAGGTCTAGGCTACCAGCAGGCGCCTGGCGGGGCCGGTGGCGGGCCTGGAGCGCCCGTGTCCAGGGCGAGCTCTGTGCGCGGTGCGGGAGGTCGGGAGAACGTCTACGGCGCGCCGAGGATGGACCAACGCCCTCTGCCGTCGATACCTAACATCCCTGAGGCGACGGCGGCCGGTGCACCTGTGCGTCCGTCAACCTGTCCTGATCAGTGTCCGTGTCATCCTCCAGGGAGTGGACGTGGTGCGGCTGTACAGCGGCCGTCCGGCGCCGTGCGCTCGCCGTCCCGCGGCGGCGCTGACGCTCGTATCCCCGTAGTGCCGTGCTCCGTTGGTGGTAACAACAGTCAGCCGCCGTCGCAACATTACACTGTTCTGGACCCGAACGAAGTACAGCAACTTCTAGCTGGCGGCGGCGCTGGGCCGGGCGTGTGTTCTGGCGGGGGTCCGCCGTCAGACGTGAACGGTGGCGGAAGCACTCCGTACGGCGCCTCATTCCAGTACCTGTCCTCGGACGACGTGGCCAGCTGCGGCAGTCCTTCCAACGGAGCGGACGTCGGACCTACAGCAGCCGGCTCTTCATGCAACGAGATTCCACTGCGTCCGGCGCGGGAGAGTTCACAGCCGCGCATTGACGCTGCCAGCAGCGGCAGCAGCGGCAACAGCAGCTGGCCATAGTGCCTCTGTCCGTCGGTCGGATCTATCACTCTTGTCTGTTAGACTGTCTATCCGTACCAGCGCGCTTTGTTTTCACTGTCATGAACGCCGCGCGGCGTATTGCTGTGCCGCCGCCGTTGTCCCGACGTAACTTAGTTGATTGTGCTGCAGCTGCCTCTATTGACTGTTTCACGTACAGTCCCGGCTGTACCGACTGATGGACAGCTGGTGACATTGTCTGAAAGACATCGACTGACACTGTGAACATAAATGAATACTTGGGTTGAGTAAGTCTCAAGCTGACTGTACTATGTATGTTATACTATTCGAGGCAGTTTTTTATCTGGTGGATTTTTGTCGTTTACCTGAAGGCAGCAAATTGCATTTTCACCTGTGACACTCTCAGAATACAACTGAGTTTATTCGTTTATCTTCATTTACATTGTCAGCGAGAGAATGGCTTGCGCTTCATTTATTGTATCTGCATGCATTATACCTGAAGTTCCAGCATAGCGCATTGGAAGTTATGCACTATAGGCCTATAAATTTGCATTTTGTTACCTTATTAACTTACTTGCTTACTTACTTACCAGCCTTCTCTGTGGCATTGTGAGGCCACAACAGCAACTTACATTTTGGTGCTTTAGGGCCCACGAAACTAGATTTTTTTGCAGTGGTCAGTGGTCATGTCATGATGATCGTGTAATATTAATTTCCAGTATGCAATAAGTACATTGAGGCCTGCAATAAGGTTAAGTAGGCCAGTTGTATGGTAGAAATATAGATGATGCCTTTGTTTGTAACTGAGACAGTGTAGGTGTACGAGTATGCAGCTGTTTTTGCATTCATTATGTTGACTGGTACCGTTTCATTCATCTGGTGGCAGTTTTGATATAGTTGGTTTGGTTTGGTTTGGTTTGTCATTTGTTTTTTTTCAGACCATACTTGTAGTCACTGGCAGTATTTAGCAAATCTTCAGTCACTGAAAAGTCATTGTGTAGGGAACATGAGAAATATTGGTATCATCTTACAGCCATGTATATGTAGGCTACTCAACACAGTCTTATTGTGACTGGCATTTACATTGTTGTAGTCTAAGTCAGAATTAAAGGTGAGGTCATCACGATAAATGCCACTTCACTGCCAGTGGCGTTCAGGTTTGAACTGGTCATTATCATGATCAAACACATAGCATGTCATAGCTCCTGAGTAGATGTGCGGATGTGGGACCCAAAGAAGCAGTGAGGCTTCTGAACAAGATTTGCTGCTATATAAGAAAATAAGTGAATTAGTGAAAGTCTTACCTGTGGTGGGTACTACTAGTGATGGCAGAGAGTCATGTCGTGTTTTGTTTATTTGCTTTATTGTTGGTTAACTTGACTTGTTTCATTTATTGTTGTTATTGTTTGTTTGTTCTGTCCTCGTTATTACAAGCACTCAGTCTGTAATGCCAGCTGATTCTTACTGCTGCTTTATGCAGGTTTGTAATAATTTGAGGCATCTTGTTTCACTCGTAATATATACTGAGGTGATTTCCGCATACATGTGGAACAGTCTGCCAGCTCATCTGAGACAAACTGACATTAACTTTTAACAGTTTAAACAGCAGTTAAAGACATTTTTGTTCGGGCGTTGAGAGTGTGGCACATTGTGGCTATTGTTAAATTGCACCTTACCAAATAATCTTACTTACTTGCTTACTTTACTTTCATGTAGTTAAATGACTTGTAGATATGTTTTCTGAAGCTTAACATTGATGTTTTGTTATCAGTGATAAGACTATTTATGTGAGCTCAGCCTCAACGATATGAATAATTCTGATACACTCGTCATTAATTTAACAGCTGTATGTGAAGGATTGTCATAGTGTGCTTCTGCATGGCAGCATGTAGGTTTAGGCATATCCAGCAGAATATTTGTGCATCTTATTGCAAACTGGGTCACGAAAAGTTGGTGCTAGTCTTCTCATTTTATGTCAGTAGTTAAATGGGATAAGCTCAAACAAATTGTTACTACTCAAGTTTAAAGTCTGAGTTTGATTCTGTGCAGTGTTTTTATGGTAAAACTGTACAACAGCAGCTATATCTTGACAGCGCTGGGGTGGACATTAGGTTAAATCTGTGTTGCACATTTCCATTGACTTTGCCTTTGGTTGTACACTGTGTCTCAAAAAAACACCCAACATTTTTAACTGTAACTTGAAAACCAATTATCAGATTTTGATAATTTTTAAGATGTTCCTGATACAACTTGCCATTAAATGATCACTCAGTTTCCCACCTTACCTAACGTCTGTTTCTGCACTACCTGGGGAAAACACAACCAGCGAAATATCACCTTTTTATCCAATGTGGTATGATGGCTTAATTAACATAACGTGTAAAAACACATTTTGTTCACATTTCTGACACTATGACTGGCATTTCATCCAGTTGTCCATTTTTTAACTGCCTGCAGTAAAATTGCTTAAAGTGCTGGCCCACTATGTGAACACAAGCAAGGAGACACTTTCTTCGTTCATTGACAGCAGTATCGATAATATTCTGCTCCAGACCAATCCAGGCTGTACCAGTCGCTTCTTGACTTCACAAACATTCCTAAACTTTATCTGATAGACACACTGCTGCACGACAGTCAAAACTTCTAATAGACCAGTTGCTGGGACCCACAGATTAGGATAGATGGAATTTATCGACGTTTTTTCATTCATTTTAACACGTATTATGCTTGGTCAGATTTCCCCAGGTAGTGCAAAAGCAGACGTTGAGTGAGGTGGAAACTAAAACACTTATTTAATAGCCAGTGGTGTCAGAAATATTTCTACCAAAAATTATTAAAATCTACTAATCTTTCTTCAAGTTACGATCAATAATGTCGGGGATTTTTTTTCAGGTTTTCTGTTTATTTCAACACATATTTTGCTTGATCTGATTTCCCTAGGTAGTGCAGAAGCACACATTGGGTAAGGTGGGAAACTGAACGGTCATTTGATGGCAAGTTGTGTCAGGAATATTCATACCAAAATTATCAAAATCTGGTAATCGGTTTTAAAGTTACAGTCAAAAATGTCGGGGATGTTTTTTTTGAGACACGTTGTGGTCTGTAGGTAATCTATGTAGAAGTTTGTGAGTTCATGCGATGTTCGTTGAAGGTGATATTGTTTGTATATGCGTATCCATTTGCTAGACTGTGTAAATACAGTGTACGATAGCGCATATTTTCCAGGATACAACGAAAAATTTCAGCCAAGTTAATAGTTAGCCATAAACTCGTTGAACTGGTTTTGACAGCATATTAATGCAGTTGATGTAGTTAATTTGTTCAGGATCTGCCAGCCAGTTTGTTTGCAGCATGTCCCGTTACATTACTCTTTCTTCATGTATGTCGATGTACGTTTGGTTTGTGGTTTGACAGTCAAGGTGTATATTTGTATACCAGTAGTGTCATATGTACAGTAGCGTGCACAGTTTTTCGGCGAAAGTTTTTGTACTGCATGTCAAAAAAGTTCCCACTTAGTGTTCGCTGATAACTTTGGCATGTATCAAGTGATTGTCATAAATTGCGACAGGCATGGGCCACCTTATAGTAGAGCGCCAAGCCATATCCGATTGCTGAATTCACTGCCAAATTTTTGTGCATCAAAAATTCGTGGAAAAATTTACAGCTAGCCAAATCTGCCGCCAAAAATTTACTGCTGAACTACTGCTGAAAAACATACAACTGTTGGATTTTTTTGTTTAATTAGAGAAAATCACATCCATGACAGCTTGCCGTTTTATTTTTATATAAAACCAGGCATAGAAATTACAAAATAGTGCTTTTGTTAGTGAGTTGGTAGAAGTTTCAACTTTTGAACATTTGTTACTTAATTTGAACAGTTTGCTGCATGTTTTTGTCAGAATTTATGATGATTCTGTCCTACGCTAATTTTCTGTAATTCAGGTCTCTCAACCAAAAATGTGGCATTTAGCTGCTTATTAGCCGAATTTTTTTCGCAAATATAAAATGGCTTAGGTATATCGTAGAGGGAACTTTCTTGAGATACAGAGTATAATACAGCGGTAAGATAATGCATGCATTGTATAATTGTAATGCTTTTTTGTGCAGTCATAAGTTTATGCAGACATACATTTACTGTGCACTTCATATTCTTTCTTACTTTTCATGTGCGTTGCACTTCGTTGTATAGCAGCTGCCATTACAAACAACTAAAAGCTGTAGGCTGTATAAGCTGTTGTTGGTGTCTAGTTATTATGATTATTATTACTACTAATTCATTGTGTATGCATAGTGTTTATTGTTTATTATGGCGACTTGTTGAAAAGCTAGTCAACCATCATAGAGAGATCTTTGAATCAGGGCCACCGGCCGGGAATTCCCGGGAATTTGGTCTTTCCCAAATTCCCGAGGGAATTCCCGAGGGAATTCCCAGGAATTTTGCGAAAATACAAATTTTTGTATTTCTAGGCATTTTTCATTTAAGAAACGGTCTAGATTATCGTTTTCAGGTGCATCAGACATATTAGCAAGTCGAAATTTATCGATTACTTGCAATATGGACGAATATCAAACACTGAATAACTGATACATCTCTATAGGTGATATATCTGTGGGTGATATCACCGGGTCCGTCGCCGCGGTAAGGATGTGCCAAATACTCGAATACTCGAATCCGAAATAAAACTCCAGTGATTTTCGGACTTAAAAATGCGAAAAAAATTTTAAGAAAAACTAAGCATGCTGTGCCATGATGTGATAGATAGAGTACCAGTATGTGTGTGTGTTTTTTACTCTTTTTAAAAAGCTGTTTTTGCTACTGTAATAGATGCATAATTATTATTAGATAACGAAAATTTTTGATTTTTTTAAACAGGGACTTTTTCGCCTTTAAAATGGACAATTCCCGGTGGCCCTGCTTTGAACAAGTTCAGTGTTTGCAAAACAATATAAAAACTAATAATTTCAATAACGATGAAGTCTTCCATGACAAAGAATAGGCCATTGGGAATTTTTTCATGGATACGTTATATGCCTATAAAATGACATCGCTTATCTAATAGCACTGCTTTTACTAATGTATTAGATGTGATAGTTTAGAGTTGTAGAAAAAGGGGATTTCGGGGATTTTTTCACAAAACGGGGGGATTTTCCACTTCCAAAACGGGAATTCCCGGCGGCCCTGGTCCTACTTATCAAGTTTATACAGTAACGTGTCAAGTGAAGTAAGTGACAGTCTCTTGGAGAGTATTCCAATGTCAACCTGGGATGCATGCCTAATTGTCATAGGGTGCCTAAGCGTACAATAAACACAATGCGCACTGTAACACAGTAATAACCGTAACAGACAGACAGACAAACGACATTCGTGGCAAAGGGCCGAGTTGTCGTTTTTTTGCTGCGGATATATTGTAGCTATGGTGGCTGAATTGTATATACGTAATATCTCGGAAATGGTGAGAGATAGGACTAAGGTTTCTATTAAGCAATAATAGGAAATCACATAAACCCTTTCACATGACACGAACATCATTTGCTGGTCTTCCAACACCTGCGTACTGTCAGTCCTCCCTAGCGGCCGTTAGGCTTTTTGTTGTGCAGCTATCGTGTCGGGCTATCGTTTGATTCATTTCCATAAATATGTTGTTTAATATTCTACGTAAACTGTAGGTCAAGGTTATCTGCTGTTATTATTTTCTGTTTAAAAACTTGTTATAAGTTTTTGTGTACATCCTTAAAATGGTTAAAATGAGCAGAGATATGAAGCGAAGAGTTTCAACTGTTGTATGGCTTGCGAAAACCACATTTCGCTGGGGATTTATTCCTACAGTATTATATTTAGGTATCGTACTGTTTGAGTGAATGGCAAATGATTTGTTTCTTTTGTCTTCTACGGGGTGGCACTAAATACCGAAGGCAAAGGCTGCGTGCAGGCTAGCCTCCACTACTCGCCGCATACTTACACACATACCGATCCCGACTCTATTCCTGACCGTAACCTTAATCTTAATTTTTGATACTTTAAGCTGTCTGTTATCGCTCACTGTAATATGCAAAATGGCAGTCACAATCACTCGGTGTTATTTTCCGTCCGCACGGACGGAAATGTAAGCAAATCTGACGCTATCTTTCGTCCGCCATGCATGAAACTGCATGCACACATGTCCACATAAATAAACAGCACATTTGATGATATGCTTCATCCTCATTAATTTCCTGATGAACATATTGCCTTATAATGCGTGCAGGTGCTTTGACGTTTACTAAATCACGTAGTTCTTAATATTTAATAATGTACATCAGAAACGCAAATGTCTGACTAATTAATGCACCACTGGCTTCATAGACTGATGATATGAGCCCACAGGGACTATAGGTGCATCTTTTTCTATATATGGTAACTAAAAATAGTGTTCATGCAGTTTTACTTTCTGACGCACCATGGCGGATGGAAAATAGCGTCAGATTGGCTCACTTGTCCGTTTGCGCGAAGCCGTGGACGGAAAATAACATCCATAGTGAATAGGCACACAGATTCGCTGTTTGCCTGCATGGTAAGCGTGCATGAAAGCCTTCATGTGGCATGATGCCTTCATGCAGCAACTTGCAATACCAAAAACTAGCAAAACGTTTTTGGTAGTTTTCTATACCAAAAAGTCAACCCTAACCCTAACTGAACACTACTGAAAACAACCTTAGTTGGTCTTCGTTTTTTGGTAGTTTTCGGTTGTATTCAGTAAATAGTGCCACTGCTTCGTGGTGGTTTTTTTCGCATGGGAAAGTTTTTTTCTGAAAGTTGCTTTCAAGCATTTTTTTATATCCACACCATTATTGTTCTGTTAGTTCCACTTTTGACAAATTTTATAATTACCCTAAAACAAGCTTTTGTGGCTGGCATGGGGTTTGGACAGGGGTTTAAACAGGTCTAACTGGTGTACCATGTGTACAATACACGGGCCAGACTCATTTCTCACTAAGCTTCATTACTATGGCAAGAAGTGGGTTTGGCAGCAGCTTGCAGTACACATTTTGGGAAAACTATAAATTTGTTGGGGTACAAAATTGTTTTGGTTTTATTGGAACTTTATACTTTCATATTATTGTTTTTCACATATAACACTCTATTGCTTTTTATTTAATTTGCTTACTTCTTAATGACGCCATTTAAGCTATCATGATAATTAACCAAGATTATTTTGATGGTTGTAGAACAGTGCTTACTGCTGAATGTGGTTCATTTTTCATATAGACTTATTAGAATTACCTCTGTTTCTCAGTGTAGAAACAGTGACTGGCATCGAGGTCATCACTGAAAATTTTTGACCCGAAGTTTGTAAAATGTTGTCCTCAATTTTCGATCTCGGGCAACATTTACGAACTAAATTTTCAACGATGATCGACATGCCAGTCACTATTTGTTTTGTTATATCTCTAAACCAATCAATTCTACAAGTCAACAAGTAAACAATTACAATAAAGCTGAGGCAACCTCAATGTTGCACGTGCACTGTTGACTGGTCAACATTGCATATTTGTTAACGTCACATGTTGCAATTTGGACAAATCGTGTGCAGTTTTTTTTGTGTTGAGGTATAGCAATAGTCTTTGGTCATAACTACTCACAGACTCCTCTCTCTCTCCCTCTCTCTCATTCTCAGTCGAGGAGGTAGGTCACCACCCAGATTCGTTCCAAGAAGTCCCAGAGGCGTTGTGGATCAGTTACGAACAGACGCCTGTGATGAACTCCCAGGAATCGTATCCTGAGGGTTGTGGCACTTTGCTGAGCCGGTGAAGTCGGAGGCAAGCAGCAGTCGCCAGTGGTCGCCGGTTGCTAGGTTGACGTCGGGTCCAGACGTTTCCACCATGAACACAGGAAGCACCTACATGCTCTTGTCATTTACACTCTTACAGTTACCAACTTGATCTATTTTTTATCTAATATTTAGTTTCTTTGTTGTGGTATTGGAAATGAAATATACAATAGCAATTAACTGTGTTAACTTATTTTCAGTAGAGTTTGTGTTATTTGTAGGGTTTAAAAAAGGCCCTGAGCCTGGAATGCCACCACTCACAATATTGAGGTAAAATTACGATACATGTTTGTGCATGCGTTTTACAGTTGTGTTAATACAGGTGTGAATTAATGAATACCGTACTATAACATTTGACAAAGCCTGTGAGGGAACCAGCTGGAGGTACTGAACTGAGATTGTCCGGAATGTTTCATGTGTGGGGTTTATCATACTTAGACAATTTTTAATCAAGTAAAAGTCTGGTAAGCTGATGTAGAACCAAAACTTGTCATATTGCCAAAGTCGCTGATTACCCTGCAAAGCTTGTTGATCATTCTTCTTCTGATTGCTTTGGGCAGCTTTGATTGATTTTCATCCATGTATGTTCAGTCAACGTCCTTATTTATCTGCCATAACTTGCTTAGCAGCAGCGTATTACTTTGAAATCTGATATGGCAATGAAGAAGCTGTGTGTTAAGCTGTCATATAGTTTGTCAACTTGTTCAGCCTTTGACTCATAGTTCTGTGTATTGCTAATGCTGATATATGTCTGTATGCATGTGTAGCATTCAGTGTTAAGATGATGCATGTGTTTAAGCTCATTCGTTCTTGTGTGTTATTTGGCAGTTTGCTGTGGCAATGAGGAAACCAGCATATCCAGTTGTGTTAAGTAGCAGTGTCAGTCTGCTGATGACTGTTAACTGTTGCTGGAATGAGACAACAGAGATATTTGTCCACATGTCCTCTGATCAGCAGCTAATCCTATTTGATAGCCAGAAACAGCTGAAAGCTCATGATTAAAATATATCTTTCAAGTGCATGACATGGTTTCCTTGTGATCATCGGTGATTTATTAGTTTCAGTTTTGACGTGTAAAATGGCTCCGAGATATTATAACATTGAAGACCTCACTTGGCACTTATGGAACAGTAGATGAATTTGTACACACTGCCAAAATGTGGATACATTCGTTGTGCTTATTGTAATATCTACTGTGCAGTTTGTTGATATACTGGGTTTTTGTGCAGTGCGATACAATACATTCGTATTGAACTTTTGAGTTGAGTACAATTGTTCATCTCCATACTATATTTGTGTAGTGTGCTGATAGTGCTTAATCAGCACGTTGTAGTTGACCATAAAATTGACTGATGTAGTCAAGCAAATCGACTTAACTAAACTGAAAATCAATTGACTTGACTTTAGTTGATTTTGTTGATCAACTTTACTCAGCTGAAAATTGATTGACTTCGTCAGCTCACTTTTTTCTCAAACTGTTTATATTCAGTTTGACACTGTTCAGCTTCACTTGTTTGTTTGAAGTTCTATATTTGGCATTGTCATGTCTGTCTGGACTGTGCACATACGACTGGATGGATTTATCGCTGTTTGGCAGTTGGCATGTTGTATGTATGCTTTCAGTATTGTACCATGTAATGAGATCATTGCATGGTCATTGTGCAAGTATTTTAATATTTTTGCAGGGTTCCTGCAGATCGGGGAAAACTGGAAAAAGCGGAATTTTTGTGGTCAGGGAAAGTCATGGAAAGATCAGGGAAAAATATTATTTTGAAGTCAGGGAAAATGATTTTGCATCATGCAGAGTGCAGATTTCTGTGATATTGTGTGTCTCCAAGTATTAACAAGAAATTTGAGCTAATGCTCACGAGATGCATGAAAGCCTATAGCAGTTCCTGTTCGCAAACTGTCAATCTATCTCCAGCCATTTCTTTGTGACTTTTATGCGGGTACCGCTGTTTTATGCCCTCATGCGCAGGTTTTTTTGAACCTAGAAAATCGAGACTTGGATCGTCGAAATCTATGTTCAATGCAGGAAATTTTATACGCAGTTTCTCCATGTCTATTTCAATTGGTTTCGGTGCAATTCGCTCTTGAAATGTGTCTCGCAGCCCGAAATCGCCAAAAAATCTATAAAAACCCCCATTTCAGCATTCAAGGTCATTGAATTCAGTGGCCAGTTATGACTTCTTATTAGTGATTAATAGTAATCTAGGCCCTATCTCGCACTGTTATTGAGATACAGCGACTTTACTGGCTAAAAATTGCAAATTTTTCCTACCTCCTTCTTATTTAGTGCCCTCATTCAGGGTGACCCTTTCAAATTTATGGAAAAGCTTTACGGTTCCTGAAACTAAGAGTCTTTCAGGCAACAGACGATGAAGATTTGGTAATTCTAGCTTGCACCATGAATTGTGATGGCTAAGATGCACTGAAAGCAGCAGCTGCTTTCGCGCGTAAAAAGCATGCAAATTTGTGGCTTCTATTGAACATCCAAAAGCTAGAAGTGTTTCAGCTTCTGGGGGTTTTCACCTTCTTGACCCCCCGACAAGGGTTTTTGTCATTTGCGTATTGCTCTATTAATATGGTTTCATTACCTTATGATATAGTGTACAATTTCTGACATTTGTGCTTTAGGTTATTGTTTCGATAAGGTCAGGGAAATTGTCACGGAAACATAGATCTCGGAAGCTGCAATGTCTTATCTCGGTCTCGTCTCGGATTTTAAACGTCTCGGTCTCGGAGACATGGGTCTCGGGTCTCGTCTCGGTCTCGGCTTAGAAGGTCTCGTGCACATCCCTGGTAGAAACTGCTGCTTCAATAATTTTTCAAACACTTATGCATTTAGCTTAACCTGCAGTACTCCAGAAAATATGGCCAGTTGAACACCAGTTGCAAGTAATAATATTTAGCTGTAGTAACAGTAGTAATTCAGTTATCAAGTAGTTTTGCCTTGAGTACGTAAGACACTGTTGGTTGGGTATCAGGAAAGACATCTGGTTGTCAAGTGTAGCTAGAGGAGCTTCATGATTTTCATCTGGTGACTTGAGAGACCAGATCTATATGTTGTTATGATAGGAAATTGACTGATTGAGCGCAAAAGAATTAACATCTTAGTGATTGATTTTGGTGACTTAATATGTCTGATTGTTGCAACATGTATGCACGTTTCTTTGAGGCAGTTGTGAGCCGTGTGGCTGTAACTACAGCTCTGTGGCAGAGCATTGGCTTTGCACATGAAGTACTTAGTACTGACAGTGTCAGCATTCTTGGGCTCACGATTGACTACGGTCCATTTCGGTTTGCTGATGAGTTTGATGAGAACATGCTTCCGAATTCCTCAGATGATGAACGTCGTTACAGCTACAGTCGTCAACCTGCTGTAATGGAGGAAAATCTGCACCATCTGCTGCATGCGTTGTCCACCCTCATGATCCCTGAAGAATACAGAGAGGCTAAGAGTGCTCTTGGCAACTTTAGGGCAATTTACGGGCAGGAATATATGCAAGCATTCCGACGTAAGATTGGACTGTCAACAGTTGAGACAACAGTGGATGATGAGGTCCTCATCTCAGAGCTGTTGTCAATAATGTCAGATCAGAGAGCGGACTTCACCGCGACATTCGGACAGCTGTCCGTCGTTTCACTGCGTGCACTGCTGAAAGTGAACAAGAGCATTAATTTGAAGGCTGTGCCGTGGGCGCTGCAACAACTTGCACAGCATGTGCACTTCAGCAGCTGACTAGTACACTATGCACAGCACTTGAAGCAAGCAGGTGTGTCAGACTCCGAAAGACGCTCCGTGATGCAACTTGCAAACCCTTGCTGTGTGCTTCGTAACTGTATGGCTCAGCAAGTTATTGACAGCGCAGAAACTGACGATTTCAGCATAATTCATTTGCTACAGTCCGTTCTTAGCAAACCATTTGAAAAACAGACCGTGGCAGAATTGATGGGTTATTCTGGACGTCTCCCTTTATGGTCTAAAACCATCACTGTTTCATGTTCTTCCCAAGATTTATACAAGTATTTTGTTGCTGGTTCAATGGTTATGTAGAATATAAAATGCTATAAAAAATTCATTCATGTAGCGGAAGTAGGTGAACTTTTAACTTGATTGATCTTATTTAAAAAGCTGTGGATTTGATTATATGGTCCCTTTGGCTGACATGTTATACATGTAGGCCTATAGTGTTTCATGCAATTTCTTGCCAGGCTTGATATCTGATTTTTTAATTGCAATATTAATAGCAGGAAAAGTTTGATTTCGACTATTCTGTTCAGTGTTCAGTGTTCACAGAACAGTTGCTGCAAATATTTTCCAGTCACAATGAACAGAAACTACACTTGATAATCTCTGCTCTTATTGCACAATTGCATGTAAAACAAAACATCTGATCTTTCAGTCTTTTTACAGTTTTGATTTTTGACAGTCTAAATAATCTTCATATGTGATGGAGAACGAGATTGATATCAAAATACACGGTGAGTCACAAAAGAGAGACGTCATAATTACTCCTGTTTATGTCTTCAGCAAATATTGACCGATTTTAGAGATTTTTCGCTGACATATTATTTCGCAAATTTGTAGCACACTTTATGTAAGGTGGGATGTTTGACGATCACTTTAGTGCATATTTTCTGGAAAGGTGCAGTTAAAAATAAAATCAGTAAGCATTTACCGAAGACATGGTCCGGAGTAGGCTTGTGTGCTGTTTTGCTATTTTGACTCACATGTAGTGTGCAAGCAGTCATTCTTGCAAAAACTCCACGAGTTAAAAACTTAAACATGTATTTTATTTAATAATGTAAATAATGTGAATGCAATTAAGTCTGAATCAGTACAGTACAATAATTGCTACCCATACATTAGTTGCTGTCAACAAATGGACACTCATTTGATTTGACACAATAACATGTAATATAAGTTAACAAGAAATTTTAGCTAATGCTCACAAGACGCACGAAAGCCTATAGCAGTTCCTGTTCAGTAGTTTAGCTGAAAATTGGAGTGTTTATGCTAAGTTAGTATACAAATACCAAATTCTCTATCTGGAATTCTGGATCGCATAACGATAGTTGCGTGGCGCCACCTTGTGAATGATATAGACTTGTGTCGCAGCCCGAAATTGCCAAAAAAATCCACAAAACCTCTATTTTTGGCTTTCAACGTCATTCAAGGTCATTGAATTCGGTGGCGATCGAGAGACAGTGTACGACTTCCTATTAGTGATTAATAGTAACCTGGGCTCTATCTCGCACCGTTTCTGAGATACAGCGACTTATTGGCTAAAAATCGCCAATTTTCCCACCCCCTCTCATTTAGCGCCCTCGTTCGGGGTGACCCCCTTCGAATTTATGGGAAAACTTTACGGTTCCTGAAACTAGAGTCTTCCAGGCAGCCGACGGTGAATATCTGGTGATCCTAGCTTGCACCATTTTTGACTGATCCACCCGTGTGACGGACGGACGGACAGAATTGCGATGGCTAAGACACACTGAAAGCAGTAGCTGCTTTCGCGCGTAAAAACTGACAAGCAGCCGGCTTAGTATGTACCACACGTGACCATGACAGAAAATTAACGGACATTAGTGCAAAGTAGGCCTACATGTACAAAATCAACGAAGTCAGTTCGCTAACGACATTGGATAGACACAGGGGCGGCGCCACGGTTGTAAAGGTGGGAGGGACAATTTTTTGACCCCCACCTTAAGACTACCTGATTATGATTATGGTTGTACTAAATTTGCTCATAGGAATGGGATAATGATTCTCAAGAAGAGCGAAAAAAGTTTTGTTAAAGTGATAGTGATGACTGATGATGTCATCATGTGTAGTTTTGTAAGCTTACACTAGTATTGTAATTTTGCTAGTGTACGACTTACGTTTTCCGTGCGGGTCACTAGTGTGACTAAAATTAAAACACTAGCTAAAAAACACTGGCAGTGGGTCACTACCAGTGTTTTAGCCAGTGTTTTAATTTTAGTCATAGTCAACGAAGATCCTAGCTTCATAGACTGTATGACAAGTAGCAAACTGTACAGGAACAGGAAGCAGAATTTCCAAGTGCTAAAGCCGAACG
>Ga0056128_1003004_pt1 | contig 20400 bp, 15 predicted proteins | sample WorMetLIZISLAND2_FD_71113 | JGI IMG/M metagenome (GOLD analysis project Ga0056128, IMG submission 71113) | Marine gutless worms symbiont microbial communities from Max Planck institute for Marine Microbiology, Germany - Olavius geniculatus... ... | reverse complement strand
CTAATGTACTCCTCGCGCGCATTATTTTCTCCTGTATTCTTTTAACTGCTTTTTAGTTCCTTTCTTTTCACACCGCAAATGACGTCATCGGTCACGTGACCATTCGACTCCCGGGGCTCGACTTCTTATCAGTGGTTCATAGTGACCATGCGTCTATCTAGCACCGTTATGGAGATATAGCCGTTTGAAGTTCTTCCAGGAAGGCTCTTCCAAGAACAGAAGTCGGTCGTTGGTCGGTCGGTCGGTTCTCAATATTACACTGATCTTATATACTCCTCTTCGCTACGTTAGGAACGTAGCGCGCGAGGAGTAAATATTTTAAGCACCCGTAATCTTTTGCATAAGAAACTTAATTGCAGCTGTTTGTCGGCAAATCACAACTTTTTCGCCGTCTACTGTTTTACTTCTCGCGCGCTACGTTCCTAACGTAGCGAAGAGGAGTATATGAGATCAGTGTAATAATGAGGACCGACCGACGACCGACCTAAGTTCAGAGAAGAGCCTTCTTGGAAGAACTTCAAACGGCTATAACTCGAAAACGGTGCAACATAAACGCATGGTCACAATGGACCGCCCATAGGAAGTCGACCACCGCGAGTCGAACAGTAGCGACTGTCTGACTCTGAGATGAATTAAATTATACGTGCGGATGATTATTATTTCGCGCCGTGCTGTGAAAACTTTTATGCTAAAAATAACTCAGTAAGTTTGCCATTTGGCACTACCGGCTAGGGGTTCCGTTCCGGTAATTATGCGCCATCACAGTGTACAGTTAACACGGTTTCAGTTGCCTGAACCGAGCCGTCGCCATCCGTCCACTTACAGCAGCGGGACCGGACGGAGCGTTTCCAGCTTTCTGCGTGAAATCAATCGCAGCGACATCTCGGTTGGGTGACTTATTCAATACGATCAGTCGTCGCACGCGTGTGTTCGGTCCGTGTGCTCATAAGCCTAGATGTAGTCAAGCCGGGTGGCATCGATTCGATTGAAGATCGCCACAGCGCCGTTGATAATGAAATAACTCCGGGGTCCAATGCACTCAACCGGCGCGTACCGACCACTCCACGTCATGACCCTCGTGCAACGAAATTCCCGTGCGTCAAAACCCCCGAGGGGGAAAACTCCCTCTAAGACGAAAACCCTGTTAGGCCTACTACAAAACACCTTACGACGAAACCCTTTATCACAAACCCCCTGCAACAAAACCCGGCTACAAAACCCCCGTGTGACAAAACTCTTAGTGTCAAAACCCTCTGCACTGAAGAAACTATGCACTCCACCGGACGCCGGGAAGACTCACTCTATCTGTTCGTCCGATTGCATGACGCCCAACACCCGGTTTACTGCAGAATCCGACGATTCTCTTGCGACGCCGCAGCCCCGCCGCGTTTGTAACAGACACACACTCGACCTACGTAGTGTGGTATGAAGAAAGTTTTTCCCGAGCCACGAGGTTCATAGAGCGACGCTGCGTGGTCTCCGTTTCTTCAGCTGTCAGCCAGGACCGTCTTTTGGCAGCGCGGGGCTCTTGGCACTGACTTACCCGTGGGGCCCCTTATACACTGGCCCACATCACATCGCAAACTGTAGAATAGGCCTAAGTCTGTAAGGTACGTAAAACTGTATCTTTTTGGTTTTACGACTGTCGCGCACTGGCGCTATGACAGCACTTTTTTTCACTCAGACGCTGCAGAGTTTGTCTGTCTGTCTGTTTGTCCTCTGCGATGTGCCGTTCGCGTTTCGGCACGACGGTGTGCCCTATTGGACGGACGGAACGCGTGCTAGCAGTTTTTTTCTTCGCACGATCGCCGCCGCTCGTCGCTTTGATCAACCGGTGCTGGCCAAAGATGACATAATCATCTCCGGCACTTAGCTGTACTTAGTACTGCAGCTGGTTATCTGTGCTCAGGCTAACCGGCCATACTACCGATTGCGTCACACTTTGCCCGTTTCGAATGACGCCGGCGAGAGGGGCGTGGCCGAATAGCTGGTTGTGGACAGGCGGCGGGCGAGCTTCGATCGCATTAGGCTGTTTTATTTATTTGGTCTATTTATATGGCCGTCCTAACAGGCCGCATTACGGATCTTGCCCGTCCGTCTTCCTGTCTTTGGCAGATAGTATTGACGCGCTACAGCAATGCTGTAGGCGTCTTACACGGTTGTCGTCCGTCATCGTCTGTCGTCTTCTGTAACGGGTGTGTTGTGACTAAACGGTGCAAGATAGGGCCTAGGTTGCTATTGATCACTAATAGGAAGTCGAATACTGGCTTTCAAATGACATTAAAATCATTGACCTTGGATGACTTTGAACGCACTATGGTGTGCCAATAGTGCGGTATTGTGGCTACGCGGTAGTCGCAATAACCGTCACTACATACGTAGAGCGCGACAGTCTTGTAAGCTAAGAGCTTGTTAGATTTACAATTTCGCTTGCTACGCTCGCCAAAAAATTGGGTCCTAGACTTTGGCTTCCCAACCAACATTTTGTAACATACATAAGTAAGTAAGTAAGTAAGTAATCTTTTATTAAACAACGGTCAAACGCCATTGCAAAACAAAAAATAACATAGGAAAATCGGTACAAAAAAGTAACATGAAATGAAATACGGTAGAGCTACAACAGATCTACATGCAAAATCTAATATGCATCATATACGTAACATACGGCGCTTGTTCAACAACATACGTACCAATGGGATAACAAATTCGCGGTCCACGGTGCTAAAAGCTATAGCGTTTGTAGTTAAGTGAGCAAACACGCAGAAGCCATCTATATGCCACGCATCTATGCAGTAAACAGCAGGCCGTTGCAGATCTTCGCTGCCTTTCATAGACGACATGTACGCCGCACTTCCAGTAAGCGGATTGTGACTTCTTCGACCGTCATCGATAGAGCCATGGGCGTAGGCCTATTGTTTTTCTGCGATTCTTTACACCATCCCTGTATAGGCTAATTGAATGCAGAAAACTGTTTGTTTGCCCGTTTGTGTTTTTGCCTGTTTGTGTTTTTTCGTAGGCCTACTTACTTACACGTTTTATTAATTATATCCCCCATTTGTACCACATAGTTTTGCAGCGTAATGTTTTAGAATCCAATTCCATTTGGCGCAGAAAGTGACTGCCTAAGAGGTCGGCAATAATGCCTCTAGATAGATCGACGATTATACTAGGCATTATACATGTAGTACTCTATAGCTTTTGTGATACTTCAAGTTGTTCATTAAATGTGAGATCTGAACTTTTTGTTTATATCTGACCTCGCGCTAGTAGCGACTTTGACGTTGCTTTATTGACCGTCAAAATCTGATCAGTTCATCATCAACTGTTGTCTGCTAAAATATTACGCTATTACTCATCAACCAGTCAACCCATAACTTAATAAATTTCCTTTTACTGGTTTTTAAGATATCGTGCTAACAAAGTTAACAAACCTTCTGAACGCACTGAGAGGCACACTCCCGAACGGACAATAATTTTAAAACATTCTGCCATCGCCGATGTCTACCAAAATATCCGTCCGTGTTACAGCTAACAGTTTAGTTTGTTTGGATGCTATCTTGTTGTTAATTTTTTCCAAATTCAACAACATTTTTTCTAATCATTTACGCAATACAATATAACACAGATATCTTCAAACGTCACCGGAAAACGGTACTATTTTGTGCTTCGTTACTGTTGTTAGCGCTTCTGGGTGTTTTCCTTTATAAACATTACTGATTGGATTCGATTCGATTGATGCCTGGCGTAACTGATGTGCACCAAGCAGCGATCGACCAATAAGAAGCAAACCAATGAAGCATGATGTGGGCCTCCGGGCAACATCCGGTGTTCTGTCGTTACGCGGTTCGTGACCCGCCACAGAAAAACGACAGAATTTGTGTGTTCCTAGAGTGACGGCTTTTTCCTGTTACATGTTGTAGTTTTAATGCGATATTTCATTGCATTCGTCAAAACAATGCGGTTATGTTTACTAACATGTCTCACTGGCTGTTTGTCTGTTTGTTTGTACGTCAAATAACTCAAAAGTTATGCACGGTTTTTGATCAAATTTCTCGGAAATGCAAACGATTTTTAATCACGGCTTGTTGTATAAGCGATGTGCCAAGTCAATGGGAAAGCCAAAAATTCGACCTTCTACCGCTCCCACATTTTTTCAACCTATTATTATAAAACTCAAAACCAAGAAAGATATCCGGGATACGACCCCGCATGCAAAATTTGGTTGATGTGGGACGACGGGAAGAGGGTCTGCGAAAATGGCGAATTTTGGTTTACTTATGGTTCTTTCTTTTCTTATACACTTCGCCTCGCGTCCAGATCATACCGTATAACCTTTTACGACCAACGAGGGCTCAAAACGCGTGTTTCTGCGCAGCGAAGTGCCTTTTGAAGTCTCGATGATAAAAAGTAAGGTTTAGGTGTCAAAACTCCCCAAAAACATGATTGGGGGCTGAATAGGCATTTTAAGCCAAATTTGCGAAATGTTCAGATCGCGATATCTCGAGTATTATAAACTGGATCAACGCAAAATTTGAAGGGCAAGTTTAGGACCGCAAACGGGCTTCGTGGGTAGTCTGGCGTTACAAAATAATAGTTCAAGATGGCGGCGGTCGCCATCTTGGATTTTGCACAAACACTAATAACTCAGCTGCCGTTTGAGTTCTAATAATGAAATTTTGCAAGAGTGTAGCCAGCTACTACAGAAAATAGGCCATGTGACCAAAAGTGGCAATATACGAAATATCTTGCCTGCACTCTAAAAAATGATATCATCACCAATCTGCTACGATTTACCATTTAGCCACAATATCGCATAATTTGCATGTCATAATTCGTTATGACCATGAAGGTGATCCAAGGTCATTGATTTAAAGACATCATGCGACTTCCTGTTGGTGATGAATAGCAACCTAGGCCATATCTCGCACCGATTAGCGGCAATACATACGTTACAGACGGACAGACGGACGGACAGACAGACTAATGACGTGCATAGCAAAAAAGTCAAATAAATGCAAATAATAAATAAGTAAGTAAATAAATAATAATAAATAAATAAGTGCAAATTTTAGGACTGCGGGTTAAAATATTGAACGTGGAAAAATAGTTAGGCAAAATACGTAATGCAAATCTTTTTTTCAAAACAAAATAACCAAAAGGATATAAGAAAAATCTGCATCCAGCGTTTTTGGCATTGTGAAATTTGGTGAAAATCGCTTCATGCAGTCCAAGCGATTTAGGCGACAGCGACACATTTCTTCGTAACATGGTCTGTCGTCTAAATGCTTGTCGTCTGCTTACACGGATTAAGAAATGACAGGTACAATTTTACGTTTTTGCATTGTAAAAATTGACTTGCAGATAATATTAGAATTAATTACCAGCAGAAACTTGTTGGCTTTCATTGTGACATTGGGCGATGTTTGGTGTCGGCTGGCTGCGCACAATATGGCTGTCGTCTTGAGCTATCACTATAACGTACACGTAGGAACAGTGTTTAGGAAGCACATGCGATAGCTTTAACACGTCAATTAGTCTTCTACGTCCTACTTGCAGGCGAGGAAGCATATTGCCGTTTGTCACGCTTTAGTGCATTTGGGTAGCATTGGGACTCACCGCACATAGGCCCTACGTCTAGTGCTATGGGCGCGGTTTATAGCAATGAAACGCCGGCTTATATAGGAACGTGATGCTATTTTTAGCATACGACGACACAGCTAACGTATGCATAATAGCCTAACAGCTAGGTAGAACATTCCGGCCCAAAATACAGGTCACGCATTTCAGAAAGATATGTCAGCTACCTAAACTACAAGGAGGGGTCGCATACATTTCAGACGAGACAGAGACATGGCAGGTCACGTTAAAGATTCCAGACCAAACAAACATTCGGCGGTAGATCAGGTCACGCATTGCAGGTCTAAAACAGTAGTCTACTTGACAGATGGCCGTTAAACTAAGTAGACCAACTGTACTAAGTGGGCCATGTGGCTGTACTAAATAGGCCAATGGAGGACCGCTGAACTAAGTAGACCGGGGGCAGAACTGTCACCTTACATCTACTAGTGTTATTGTGCTTTACTTATAGACCAAAATCTACCATATGACCCTGCTGCACCCCTGGGGGAAAGTCTGCCTATACTTTTCTGGTTGGATATTCAACGTACTTCAAAATGCTGCTTGTCTGCCACGGATCTGTTGTGGCTTAAGGGAGATATACAGGGTGGTCCAAAAACACTGAAAAAATGTCCAAAATGTGCTATAACTCAATTTGTACGTGAAATAAGTCTTAGATTTTTTCATCAAATAGGGTGTTTTCAACGTCGAGGAATTAAATGGTGACACTCAAATTTTACACTGACCGACCCTGGTTGCCATGGTAACGAAAGTTTGGAAATTTTGACAAAATTGCCATATTTTGGCTTGTATTCGCGATAAGTGCCAGATTCTTGCACCAAAAGGGTGTTTTCAAGGTCAGGCAATTGAATGATGTCACTCAAATTTTACATTGACTGACCCTAGTTGCCATGGTAACGAGATTTGGAGAATTTTGACAGGTATTCCCCATACCTTAACTTATAGAAAAGACAATGTCCTAGAACCTTGCACCAAACAGGGTGTTTCCCAGGTCAGGAAATTGAATAATGTCAGTCCAACTGAACCTCGACTGGCCCTTGCTGCCATGGTAACAAAAGTTAAATACTTTGAAAGTATAATTGACTATACCGCTATTTATTCAATGATTATATGTCACATTCCTGGACTAAACAAGCCAAAAACAAGGGTTTTCAGAGACATGCATTTGAATATTGTCGTTCAAATAGTAATATCCACAACTACACTATGTGAGTGAAAAAATAACAATAAACCATGTGGTGGAATATTGTAGTGGTGCACGTAGCTTGTTGTCGGCTCCGGATGCCACCTCAACACCTCAGAGTGGTCACACGAGCCAGTTGAGTGTGGACTGAACTGTAGCCGCACGGTTAGCACAGCTGTTGGAAGATGACTGGCAGCAGCAAGGATGACCAGAGTGGCTTGTACAAGTGCAGGGTGATCTTGCTTGATTGCCAACACAATGATCCGTCTACAAACAACACTGTTAATAGAATTGCAACATTACTTGCTGCATCACATAACACACGGCACCACTCAGTCATGCACTGCAAGTTGTAACGTGACATGCCTGGCATTGCTGGCACATAAAATAACTACTTTCACACTACGACTTGCAGTACACGTCCAGCAGTCACCAACGTGGAGGTGAGTGCCTTGACTGCCGCAACACATTGAAAGAACAGAAAAATATTCTAGCTCATGGGGTTTGTCTTAATCAGTGGCCACACTAGGATTGTATGTAGGCCCCAGGCCGCTTAATAGTGACTTGCACAAAATAATGCAGTAAGTAACTCATGTGTGCACCGGCTGCACCCTCAACTCTTTGATAAACACAGCTAATTTAAGATTACCGTCAGTGCTAGGCCTATTAGTATAAAATCATTCAGTATAAAATCATTCACCAGTGTGTGCCTGGTATGTGTCCTGATCAGCAGACACGTTATAATTGTATAATGCTTCATTACTGCTAAAAGAAAAAGCAGCGTACTAACTACAGTAATGTCTGCACCCCTTAAATTTGCATGAACCAACCAATGAATACCACCAATGTTGCTAGTACACATACCCATTGCCCACTGACCCAGTGGAGGCCCAAATATGTGTTTAATTTTCACTCCGAAATTTAAAAATCTGTGATAGGCCTAAATTTTGCAATGACAAATTTCTCTGAATGTGTTGCGCAGCATTTACTACATACCTTGGCAATCTACCTGTACAAAATATTCTCCTGCTGCAGGAGATACATAACTAAACTGCAGGCGGCTAGAACAGATGTCGACATAAGCTATCCAAGCATGAAGCCGGCTGCGCCTGCAACAAAAAAACACAGAAACAAACACAAACAGCAGAAACGGAACACTTATCACAATATAACATATATACAAAAACTACAAATACTCTACGTCTACGAAAAGCCACCAGAAAGTAAAAATGCGGTTTTAAAAGTAGGCCGCCAGAAACTGCTGTAGTGAGCTACTCACAAACTTACTTAACTAGCTCGCACAGAAGTCAGCCAAATTTATGTGCTACTCACAAACCTACTTCACAATTTCACACACATGCTGATACTACTGTAGTGAGCTACTTACAAACTTACTTAACAAGCTCACACACAAGTCAACCAGCCGGAAAAAAAGTTTCTGTGCTAGTCAGTTTATGCCTGTCACTGAGATTAGTTAAAGTCAGAGTTGACTGTGCTTACTACTCTTATGAGTGTGCTTATAAGATGCTTGCAGCTTTATAAGGCTTAAATAAAGTCAGTTTTGTGAAACGTTTGTTTTTGATTTAGAAGTTGCAGAGACTGTATGAATTCTGTTGTAACTGCTACTGAAACTGTATTTTCAGTTGATTTTCTGAGTTCATTTAATTACACAGTTCGCTACTGTTTGTGCTTGTGCTTAGCTATTGTTACTATTTCGTATTGCTGTTGCTTGTAAATTTTGCTGCTAATAAATGTTATTGCCATTTTATAATAAATCCGTGTCTATTTGTGGAGCAGTAGGCTTCAACTAAATCCAAAATAGTTTTAGTTGCAAGTCCAACTCTTAATCCTACCCAGATAGCCTCACATTGTATATGTGCTGACGAAAAATGTTAACTTTAAAGTTCTTAGCGCCGAAAAAGCGCACATATCTCTGAGTGAGACCGCGTCGTTTGAGCTATCGCGCGTTAAAATCTGTCAAGCGGTGTGACTTTGCAGTTTGCACGTTGTTCTTTAAAAGATATAAGGTAACAAGCTATATAGTAACAAGAAATTTGAGCTAATGCTCACGAGACGCGCGAAAGCCTATAGCAGTTTCGGTTCAGTAGTTTAGCTGATAATTGGAATGTTCATGCTAAGTTAATATACAAATACCAAATTCTCTATTTGGATCGCATAGGCCTAACAATATATTTCCGTGGCGCCACCTTGTGAATGATATAGACTTGTGTCGCAGCCCGAAATCGCCAAAAATCCATAAACCCCCTATTATGGCGTTCAAGGTCATTCAAAATCATTGAATTCGGCGCCAATCGAGAGCCAGTGTACGACTTTCTATTAGTGATTAATAGTAACTTAGGCCCTACCTCGCACCGTTACTGAGATACAGCGACTTAATGGCCAAAAATCGCAAATTTTGCCCACCCACCCCCTCTCATTTAACGCCCTCGTTCGGGGTGACCTTCGTCGAATTTATGGAAAAGCTTTACGGTTCCTGAAACTAGAGTCTTCCAGGCAGCTGACGGTGCAGATTTGGTGATCCTATCTTGCACCGTTTTTGACTGATCCACCCGTGTGACAGGCGGACAGACAGACAGACGGTACAGAATTGCGATGGTTAAGACGCGCTGAAAGCAGCAGCTGCTTTCGCGCGTAAAAACTGTCGTTATATTTCATTCTCATAGACGGAATTGCACGAAATGTGGCACAAAAATCGTCTCGGGAACTTGATCAATTATTTCAAAATGTTTTGTTAATTGGTTAAAGAGTTGTGGATCTGTGGGAGGTCGAATTTCGCCAATCTCAATGAATTGCGCTGTCTCCGTGAATACATTGCTGCACTACCGCGCGCCGATGATCAGCGGTAAAACTGGTCACCAAAGAGCGTGTATGTGCAAAAGCGCAGCGGATTTAACGAAAACATAACCAATTTCACAAATGGGCCAAAAGTCAGTTGATCATGTGAAGTGTTTCGAAAGCCGCTTAAATGCCGGCGTTAATTCGACTACATTAGTTCCAGTCAGGAAATAGGCTTTTGTGTCTGGGCAAAATCGCTTCATGCAGTCCAACCGATTTCGGCGACAGGGACACATGGTCTGTCGTCTAAATTCCTGTCGTCTGCTTACACGGATTTATATGACACTTAGCAGGTACACAAGTCTTGTGGGATTCAGTGATCGACAAACTGTGTTATATTAGAGTGCATGCCCTGACCCAGGGGAAAAAGATTAGAGAAGAATACTTGTAGCATAAACTTGCACTTGCCAACTTATGATTCACCAAGAAGCAGAACTGATTAGCCATTTTGCCTGTTACCGAATTACATCGGCTTTTTGTTGCTACTTACAGCAACAGACTGATTTATTTTCTGGCATTGCTGTAAGCCATCACGCACCAGAAGCAAAGAAATTCCACACATGGATATATCCATGGATATATCCATGTGTGGATATGAGATTTAGGCCGTTCTGTGGAAATATCCATGGATATTATGCTGGCGCACCTGGTAATTAAACTGAATAATTATATGCTTTGTATTTCCATAATATTTTCTTGTCTGTCGTTTATAGTCTGCATTTTCCTCTTTATTTACATTATGAGAGTTAAATGAATAATCAGTGACATCAGCACGCTATTATTTAATCGGCCTGGATTAATTTATCAGTACTATAACAGTAACAGATCTTAATTTTCGGTTCTTTAATATTGTTCGTTGAGCAACAATAGGTTTATTTATTTGGGAATTTATTTATAATTTTTATCAAACGTTTTTCTGCTTACTAACATATTTAATGCTAGTAGGAAGTACAAACCAAAAGCGCTCCAAAACCGTCCACTCCAGCCTATATTTGCAGTCGTACATAAATGCAACCTGCGTCTTGGAAAACACAAATCCCAGCTGTTGCTGGGGTGTGCCGACCGTAGGCTCTCCCTTATATAAAGGCCAGCGTCCGACTTCAGGTCGCGGAAAGAAAGCAATTCCCAGAGTGACTACAGTCTTATTCACGCCATGATGACACTGTTTTAGTAAACGCTAGAATCAACATATGGATACGATACGGTGGGTGACGGCTGCAGGCAGCAATGCTGCATTCAAAATTGCACCCCCAACCGCTGCAGATAAAAACGTTGTTACTTTTAACAGCCTAGGTAAAGTCGCCGTCGCCCTATCCAATAATACCATCGCCGACCCCCTACGACGTACAGTATATGCGTTACGGACAGACAGACGACAGACACACGACATATCGTACTCCAGAAACAAGGGCAATAAAGCTATGTAGATTTTTACGAAACTTGGAAAATATTAAACTAAGACAATGTTAATGTGTGTTTGTTTCTTTAATTTTTATTTATTTTTTTAACAATTTAAAATGGGGAATATCTGTGTCATGTTTTACGGGCGGTTAAAAGCTCTTGCACTGCTGTATTTTGCCAAAATTGGGGCTGCACACACGCAGGTTAGGCGTCTGTGGATATGGATATATCCATGGATATCCACGGAAAATCTGTTGATATGGATATGGATATGGATGGGAAATTCCATATCCACGGCAAGCCTGGAAATTCCACAAAGATTTGTACTTTTCACACGAAAGTAATTTTTGGCGTTATTGTTATTAATTTGTGCAAAAGAAATGTTTGTTATAAAAATAAATTTTATTTTACAGAAACTGTAATTTAACGTGTATTTGTCAGTACCAATATTAGTTAGAAAAAAAATAAAACAAAAATTAAAAAAAACAAATAAACAAACGATAGGCCTATGGTAATAAGAAAAAATAAAGAAAACAAGATAACGTTCATATGGATGCGGAGTCTGTCCAATGCATTTTGACAGTTTACAGTATATGTCCGTATAAATATAATCAGTGAGCTGTTTAGACCAGTAGAAAAAAATCAAACAGTTTAATTTCAAATTGTACAGCAACAATGATCCTTTCATCTTTCTGTATTATTTTAACAAAACAATACACATTGTCAGTTACGAGACCATTCGATTCGTCACCAGCGCTTTACTGTAAAAGGTCCATCGTTACCATGCGTCTATTTGGCACCGTTACGGAGATATGGCGCCTCAAAAATAATGGGGTCATCAGTTTGACCTTTTGGGGTCACGTGACATTATCGGTCACGTGACCATTCGACTCCAGGGGGTCGACTTCCTATGGGTGGTCCACAGTGACCATGCGATTATCTGGCACTGTTACGGAGATATGACGCCTCAAATATTGGATGCACGGACGTGGACACGAAAAGAAAGACGGAAAAAGGCAAAGAGAAAGAGGAAAAGAGAGAAAAGGGAAAAAGAAAAGTGGAAGGGGAGAAGGAAGGAAAAGAGGAAGGAATAAAGAATGGAAGATATAGTAAAGGGAAAGGGAAATGGAAAGGGGAAGGGAAAGAAAAAGGAAAAAGGGGAAGAGGAAAGGGCAAGGAAAAGCGGAAGGGGAAGGAAATGGGGATGGAGAAGGTTAAAGAAAAGGGGAAGGAAAATGGGAAAGGGGAAGGGAAAGGGACGGTGGAACGAAGATAGCTTAAGAAAAGTACGACGTACTCAGGGACGGACGGACGCACGCACGCATGGACACTCAGGTGATTTTATACTCTGTCCAATGCTATACATAGCATTGGACAGACAAAAAACAGAAACGACTATTGCTTATAGAGACGTTTAATGCTATTACATGTCTGTCAATTTTAATTTGTCCTCTATTGCGTGATTTATATTTTTCTAGAAAAGTTCAGCACGAACTTTTTTTACGTTGCAGTAAGTATCAACCGTATAGCTCATCAATATTAAGTAAAATATTCAGCGCGGGTTAGTAGAATAGAACATTAGCGTTATCTGTTGTTGGACAGAGATAGTTCCGGCTTTGCACGGATGCGGCGTTTTTTTCTGTCGACACTGCTAATTTGCCCCCATCACTAGCAGCAGCAGCAGCAACCATTAGGCTGAGTAATGTAAGCGTAGCGCATGCAGCCGCGTCTTAGACTGCTGCATGGGGAACTGGGGAAGTGATCGGAATTGCAAACAGACGAAGTTGTTGCAGATCGTCTTCTGCGCCTGCGTCGAAACAACTGCAGGCAGTCGACGTCTGACTGCTTCGTCAGGTAAGCTTATGACGATCACATTCAGGGCGAAGTTAATTACGCGCGATGTGGGGTCTTTAGCAAACAAGTAATTTGAGAAAAGCTCATGAGACGCGCGACAGCCTATAGCAGTTCCTGTTCGCATGTTGCCCTGGTCTTAGTGATCTATCTCCCTTCGTCGCAATCAGCGGCGGATTCAGAACTTGAAAATAGAGGGGACGGAAGGGTAGGGGTGGAGTCTGGGGAGGGAGCTTTGCCCCGGTCGCAATTTACTCTTAAAGTGTGTGCCGCAGCCGAAAGTCGCAAAAACATTAAAACTCCCGTATTTTAAAAGTTTAATGTCACTCAAGGTCATCGATATTGACACCACTAAGAAGCTCGTCATTAGTGCTTGTTATGATAAGCAGTTGTCTGTGCTTATCTGCAACTTTCTTTTACGCCAGACTAGCAAATAGCAGCGAAAAACAACTTTTTACGGGGGTACCCCTCTTTGACGCTTGCCTGGGCCTGTTTCTTTGAACCTAGGCTATCGGTGCTTCTTCATCATCAAGCGCGTGCTCCGAGCTAGAGCGCAGCGGTTTCCACGAGGTGCTTCCAGTGTTCTCGGTTCTGGGCATTTTTCCAAGCCGAGTTGAGACCAAGATTATGAGGCTGGAGATCTGCTCCCGGGGTACGTAGCCATGTGTATTGAGGGCGTCCGGGAGGGCGCTTCCAATCTATGGGCAGGCCTCGGATTGACGTTTTGAGTGCTCTGGAGATGTCAAATGACGCGTCCATCCTTGCCACGTGACCGAAGAGTCAAAGCCGTCTTCTCTGAATCAGCTGAGACAGCTGCGGCGGTGAGCCAGCTCGAAGTCCAACCGTGGCGTTGGCTACATGATCCACGTATGGTATACGGAGAATGAGGCGTAGGCAGATGTTGTCAAAAGCATCAACCTTGTCTATTAAGGCTCTTGTTAAGGCCCATGTTTCAGAGCCGTATAATAAGACAGATTGGATGTAGGTACAATACAGTTGAACCTTGGTGAGGAGGAAGATGCTGGAGCGCCAGATTCCTCTATTCAAAAGGTTGAAACAACTTTTGGCCAGGCCAATTCGACGAAGCACGTCTGGTTCTGAGCTGCCTGAACTATGCATTTCAGAGCCAAGATAGACGAATGACTCCACAATATCAACAGGGTTGCCAGATGTTAATAAAATATTCTTTGCTAGTCGTGACGTAACGCTGACGTCATAATGGGTCACGGGTACAAGCTTGCTAGTCTCAACTGGTGCTGTCAGTTGCTATCTGTTCTGATGGTGAAAAATATGGTTCCCTCATGACAAATTCTTGATGTTTTACAGTTGCAGCCAGAAAAGCATTTAAAGCAATCATATTTGTAGACTTTCACATGTTCGAGCAAGACGGTGCACTAGCACACCGAGCTTGCAAAATGGTTGCGTTTTCGGATCGCGAGACGTCTGATTTCATGCCCCCATGTTGCTAGAGGGGTTTCGGGGATGGGCCATCGAATGCTGCCAATCGCGTTTCCTACGACCGACCCCCGTTGCCATGACAACGAAATTTGGAACAAAATCGGCTATAACTGGGCTTGGGCTATCATAATCTGTGGGCCCCAAAAGCCGGTCTATTACAAGGTTTCACTGTCATCCAATGTCATCCAAATTTAACAAAACACCCAAACTACGAAAAAGCCAAATGCTAAAGCGCAGCATTAAAATTTATGATGAAACGAAATGCATGCAACTGACGGCGTTCGAAGACGCAGTAGCAAAATTTTACTAAAGCTTCTTGTTTGCTTCACGGTGATCGTGATTCGGACCAGCGTACAAACGATCGGTCAGCTAACCTGGAAACTCATTAAAATTGTTGCGCGCGCGCGTTGTAACATGATATGATTGAACAACATTAATAACTTAATATCCGCGCTGCCGGTCCGGATATTTCCTGACAACTATACGGTTCTTCTTGTGCAATCTACTTCGAAAAAGTAAAAAAAGGTATTTGCTCTTTCCTCTCATGGCATTTACTTAGAAATGTATTTACGCAATAAAATAAGTACATGGACCTATTTAGAAGTAATAATCTGGAGGTATTTACGTGAACTTTCTACCTTGAAAGTCGGGTTAATTCGTGTTATCTACTGTAAAATTAAAAAAAGGATGTTCACCAAGTTCTATCATAAGTGCCGGGTACTGACCCACATTTTAGAATAGAAAGTTAAAATATGTATTTACCTGGCGGCTTGTATCGGACCTACCGACGACTATCATGTTAAGCGTAAAAAAATTTCCGTGCGTCCGCCTGCAGCCGGCAAAAAAGAGGGAACGGGCGGCGGCAGACATTTTAAAATTATTTATATTTTATATCATGACGCAACAACTTACAAAAACAAACTGACACATTAAATAGTAAGCTTACTCACGAGAACTTAAGCAAAGATACCGCAACATTTCAGGTTAGATGTAAACAGTTTTTTAGTAAAATTTTGATAATATATTGAAAACTGCGCTGATATTTTTTTAAGGTTTAATAAAAATTGTAAGAACGCAGGTTTTTTCCTAGAAACTGACGGTCTTTGCGGTTGGAAAGTAAACGTCAGTATGGCACGAAGCAAGCGGAAATATAAAAAAGGCACAAAAATGCGCTGGGAAAGCAAATTTGATGCCGGGATCGCTTTCGCTGTGGACGAAATGCGTTACCTTGTGATTTGACTTTTCAACGTTTGAGTTTCGTTTCGTGATGCGCATTACGTGACGACTGCCTGCGAACGACCATCTTTCCGCGATGAATGAGTTCCTCTTCCACTTGACGCTTGTGGCTTAATTCTTTAGCTGCTGTTACTGCGCGTGACCTGTATCGAGCATCAAAAATAGCTACTATACATGTTTAAAATTAGCACCGATTTTATATTTATAATCCCACCTATAATTCTAGTTGTATCTTTGTTTTTGTATGGACTATTATTGTTGCTATTTGCACTTATGTACTCATGGACTGTGTTATTTTGCATTTATAAACTGCTCTCCTGTTATTTAGTTCACTGTTTGCACTGCACCGTTATTCAGCTATTCGGCTATCTTTATAGCCGCAGGTGTCCAAGTAAACTCATTGTCCTTGTCAATATAGGCCTACATTAAACTGCTGACGGTATACGTTATAGTGGATTACAAAGGATCATCACGCCTTGCCACCGATGTTAATAGGGTGTTTACACGATCCAGCAAACGTCCAGCATTAGCACGTGTATTTTAAATACATTTGCTGGAAGTTTGCTGGATCGTGTAAACACCCCCATAACATTGCAGCTATTAGCTGCAAGAAATAAGCTAGACTCCACAAACCAAGGAAAAAGCCAAAGGCAAACATTTCCCCCCAAGGTCAATATTAAAGCCAAGACCCTACGTAGGCCTATATCTTCACTGGCTACAGCGGTGATCTTTACTGTCTCTTTTTCAGCGGACTTCATTTCGATCACGCAGTTTAAATCTTTTGCAGATGAAATTTTTACATAGTTTTCTAAGAAGGTAATTGAGTTTACTGGTAGAAGACATATCGCTGCACGTAATAATTTCTATTGCAAGGCCATAAACCTAACCGAGTCTTGTGGTTATAGCTCAACTTCCACTGCATTACCCGGATTTGTTGCTGTACGACACCTTGTTGTATGCGCATCTTGACATGTTAAGATTTTGCGGATTTGCCGCAGACCTGATGCACAACTATAGTTGTGGATTTGTTATAGAAATAATTTGTTCGGGCTGCTTGCGAGTGATGTGCTATGATGAAGAAGACGATGTAAGTCGGTCAGCAGTTAACACTGTAGTGCGTGGATGTCACGTTATCAGTGCACATGAAAGGCTACCTCTTCGTCTCAATGTCGCTGAGTCCAGACCTACATTTATGAAAATTTAATGGCGCTTGCCTACGTGCAATAAAATGACACAGAACAAACTGAAACCGCTGAAGATGCTTCCAATATCACTATACAATAAAACGGAACAAAACTACTTAGCCGGTTGTATCGCGAATTTATTTTAGGCTTAGATATGTGACCTGTGCAATGCTGCCATACAGGTTGTATTCGAGTTACCACAACTTTGCAAAATAAAGATCGATTTTACTGCATATATCTGTATGTACTGCAACGCATGTCGCAAAATAAGTTGTTTTATGATATTTTTTCTTGTTTCATTTTAGCCCTGAGCTGCTAGTACTGTATTATGTGTATTGCGCGCGTTTTGCAGGTGCACAACTAAAACACAAACGTTTACATTTAAATTTTATTTTTAGTTTTAAAATAAAAATTGGAACTACGTAATTATACTAAAAACGTGGCCGTTTTAAAACAAATTTAATGCAAATTTGCCGTGCTATGCATCGGGGCGTTTTGTTTTGCCTACGACTCTCCTCTCCATGTAACAGGCAATTAATTAATGCAGGCCTATGTGTTGAAGTGTTGCAATATCCGTGCTGAGGTTGACACGTGGAAAAGAACACATTTGATAATTGAGAGTCAAGTGGGATAATAAAGATAAACTGGCTGCAAGTGCGAACTGTCGAGTGTCAGACAATGTAGCAAGCAGTAGAGAGATCGCACTGAAATATATATAAGCAATTCTGTCAGAGGCGTGAAATTGACATGTGTCAGACGTAAAGAATGGTCCATTATTCTTCACCCAACTTAGACCGACATATGCACTGTGAAGGTGTACTTACCGTAAACACATAAAAAATTTGTCCACGATTAATAACTATGCAAATTTCGCGAATAGGCTATAGGCCTATAGTTATTAATCAAAAACTTTTGTCTGCAACTCTGCATAGCCTAAATTTTTTGCAACGAACTGTTATTAGTTATTACTACATTACTGCAGAATGTCATATTAAGGCGCAGAACAGCTATAAACTAACATTCACAAACGCTGTTTGTGAATATTCTGTATATGTGAATATTCTGTATAAGCCCGAACGTGATCTAATTTACTCACTACAATAAGATCCGATTTCGAAGCTTCTCGCTGTTCGGTCTTGTTAGGTCACAACTGTTCTATGACACTCGACGGACGCAACCAATTAAGAGGATAATCAGGTTAAATCAGTGTTGTACAGAAACTATTAAGAAGTATATGATCACGGGCGCGACCCAGCGCAATTAATGAACTATCCAACAGTACACGACTTGGCTTAACTCCAAGTCTCCAACTCGGCAACCGATCCGACACTCAGCCCATGTCCAAACCCGATCAGGACTTTGCGATGTAGAAAAGTATCGCAGAGGTATATCAAAAAAAATCCGCGAAAAAGTTGATCATCATAACTTTGTCAGATATTGATCAATTTAAAAACAATCTGAAACACTCTGCAGCAAATTCGCAACAACCGGTCATTGCAGGTCATGTCCTGAATGTGTCGCTACACTACCTTGCGAAATACTAATGTCAGAGAGCTAGTTTTTTTTCGTGCAGTCATACTGAAGTGAATTCGTCACATCTATGATCTATAACAGACAGCAACTGCGGTGTAACATAAAAAACCTATTTATTAAAAATTTTTACCATCTTATTGTATCAATGATTTCTAGCATTTTTGTAAACACCAGCAAACTTGACTGAATTAATAAAAAATCTCAAAATAGATTAGTTATTGCGGAGTTTTTTTTAAAAAAAACGACGAAAAGTTACGCAGACAAACAAATGCACATATAAAACACTATAAGGCATTTTTTACAGGTTAAATAAAAGATATTTCCAAACTTTTTAGATTACGTCTAAGCATGGTTTTAATATAAGCAAGGTTCGTAGAGGTCAAAAAGTATCCGTCAAAGTCGAGACGCTGCGTAACTGTATTCTGTATAAGCCCGAACGTGATCTAATTTACTCACTACAATAAGATCCCATTTCGAAGCTTTTCGCTGTTCGGTCTTGTTAGGTCACGACTGTTCTATGACACTCGACGGACGCAACCAATTAAGAGGATAATCAGGAAGTAACTGACCTCGCCAGTGCCGTGATTTTCACCGCCATCCGCCTAGCGAATGTCGTACAGCTCGTGACGTTTCTTCTTCAATAAAATCTAGGCCTATACTCGGCATGCTGTCCTGTCATACAATAACTTAGTGGCAGCTTACAGCTACAGCAGATAGAAGGAGGCTTTAGTACCAGTAATTAATAGGCTAGTTCTGCTATAGGCCTACTGCTTAATCCGGTTCTCATCATTATGCAGTAAAATAAGCAACGTTTAAGGCACCGCTTATATATATACACCGTGTCCGGAAAAAAGAGTGTACGATATTTTCGATATATCTTTGAGTATCTTGAGCAAATTTTTATAATTATTGGCATAAGTTGTCGAGAAGATCAATTTATTAAAACATTAAAAAATTGTATTTCTAACATTGCGATATCAAACCTCACACGATAATGTGAGTGTTGTAAGGACGACCTTTAAAGTATATGGGAAAAGACAAAATTTGACCCTCAGCCAACCAAAAACCCCTAAACCGATCATCACCAATTTAAACGGTGTGATTATGTCGTTGACGCTTACCACCAAAAAATTGGGCTTAATCCGCATACGGGTTTTTGTCCACCATATAGGTGAAATATACACCCCTCCTGTTCGAAATTTACTACACTTTTTTGGTTCTTCAACTCGCCTACAGGCGAGTCCGTCAAACCGATTTTTACGATCAATACGTCAAATGACGCGGTTCTGTGCAGCCTTTTTATTGTTATAAAATAAAAATTTTGTTTTTTATTTATTTATTCGAAAAATTAAAAAAAATTACAACAGCGCTTATGGGGAAAATTTAAAAATTCTCTTAACTGTCATAACTTCGGTTGTGTGCAAGATAGAGTCAGGATTTTTAGTCCTAAAATATGGTTTTCGGGGACGGCCTAATTAACAGTGACATTTATATTTACTTCCGGTTGACCCCCGTTGCCATGGCAACGAAATTTGGGACAAAATTGGCTATACCTCGGCTTGTGAAATAGATTTTTGCGAGATTTTTGCGCCTATAGCGGGAAAGGGGGAGGGGTTCAAGGATGGGCCATCGAATGCTGCCAATTGCATTTTTCCCCGACCGACCCACGTACGTTGCCATGGCAACGAAATTAGGGACAAAATTGGCTATAACTTGGCTTGCGTAAGAGATTTTTGCGAGATTTTTGTGCCTATAGGGGGGTTTTCGGGGATGGGCCATCGAATGCTGCCAATTGCATTTTCCCAGACCGACCCCCGTTGACGCGGCAACGAAATTTGGGACAAAATTGGCTATAGCTCGGCTTGTGTACGAGATTTCTGCAAGATTTTTGCGCATATAGGGGGATTATGGGGATGAGCCATCGAATGCTGCCAAGCGCATTTTCCCCTTCCCTTTCCCTTTCCCTTTCCCTTTCCCTTTCCCTTTCCCTTTCCCTTTCCCTTTCCCTTTCCCTTTCCCTTTCCCTTTCCCTTTCCCTTTCCCTTTCCCTTTCCCTTTCCC
>Ga0056128_1003002_pt1 | contig 20411 bp, 16 predicted proteins | sample WorMetLIZISLAND2_FD_71113 | JGI IMG/M metagenome (GOLD analysis project Ga0056128, IMG submission 71113) | Marine gutless worms symbiont microbial communities from Max Planck institute for Marine Microbiology, Germany - Olavius geniculatus... ... | reverse complement strand
GGTAATGTAACGTGCATTTAGCAATGGGGACAAGGCTTTAAATAAGAACTTTTTTGAGTTCAAAAATGCAGTTTGCAAAGAATACTGGCAAAATTTCTTAAGATAAACAGAAACAGGGAATGACTGGGACATTACTAAAAAGAATTGGATAACAGAAAGCACTGAACAAAGGCATGAGAGCGGCAGATTGAAGCATGCACGTACTGAAGAGAACGTGACCACTGTGGATGAACTGGTAGCCTTACTAAACCACAAAGACCAGAAACAAACACTCTGTATAACACGCCAGATATCCACAAAGACGGGTCTAATACAGCATAGCATTGTACAGATCATTTGTCGCTATTTTGGTCTGAAGTGTCTTTCATCTTCCAACATGCCTGTTGCTTAGTATTGCTAGTTTTTTCTTGCATTTATATTTCACAAGGTAGTGTAGCGACGCAGTTATAGGCGTCCGTATGTCCGTCTGTCTGTTCGTCTGTCCGTCACACCCTGGCACTGTATCAAAACGGTGCAAGCTAAAATCACAAAATATTCACCGTGGGTTGCCCCAAGGTCTCTAGTTTTTGTGACAAAATTTCGTGCCTCTGGGTGCGGGGGTTCCCCTCGAACGAGAGCGTCAAAGATGGGTACCCCCTCTGGAATACGTTATTTTGACCGTATTGGCTCTTTTAGTGTGAAAACGGTTGCAGATAGGTACAGACATGCTGCTTATCATAAAAAGCACTGGAGACAGGCTTTTTAGATTTATCAACATCGATGACCTTGAACGATCTTAAACTCCCCCCCCAAAAAAAAGGGTTTTTAGTGAATTTTTCGTAATTTTTGGATGCAACGCACATTTCTGATTATGGGTGGCCTTCATAATGAATGAGCAATGATGAAGTTCGGAGGCGTGTAATTCGACCACTATTTAACCGGCTGCCGGATAAATAGTTGGTCTTAGCCAGCGCGGCTGCTGCTGCTTGCTGCCTCGTTCGCTGCTAACTGCGAAATGCGAAAGCACGAAATATGTCCAAGTGTAAAGTGCGAAACAAAATGCGAATTTTGCATTGCATTATAGCGTATATATTGCGTACGTATATAAGGCGAAACAGAAAATGCGAAATGGTTCCAGGACATAACTTTTCTTATCGCCTTTTATATACACGTCTTCGTTCACTTTTGTACTTTACTCTAAGACAGATTTCACGCTTTCGCATTTCGTGGTTTGCACTTTTTACATGCCCTGTCTCACTGCAACGACCGATCAGCCCGCTGACGGATCTAAATTATCAAACATCGGAGTTCGTTCAACGCTCGCGTTGTCGACCGTTGTGTGTTTTATAGGCCTAGTCTATCTACACGGTGTTTCACAAAAAGAACCCCTTTTTGTTTTTTTATAATTCACTCAAATGATGACAAATTTACATCAATTTTTAGTAGTTGTAGCTGAAGAAATACTAATTCAAATTTTTAAAACAAAATATGGCAGTTGATTAAATATTCTTTGCTAGGCGTGATGTAACGCTGACGTCATAATATGTTACGAGTACAAGCTTCCTAGTCTTAACTGGTGCTGTCAGTTGCTACCCTGCTCCGATGGTGAAACATCGGGTTTGTTGATGACAAATTTTTGAAGTTTTACAGTTGCAGCCACAAAAAAACGTGCAAAGCGATCGCATTTACGTGTCTGTGAGGATAGATGGACTTTCACACGTTCGAGCAAGACAGTGCACTATCACACCGAGCCATATTTAGTTTAAATATTTTGAATTGGTATTTCTTCAGCTACAACTGGTAAAAATTTTATGTAAATTGGTCATCATTTGAGTGAATTATGAAAAAACAATAAAGGGTTTCTTTTTTATGAAACACCGTGTATAATCTGCGAACTTGTTTATTTATTTATTCATTCATTCATTTCTATTGTCGTCAGCGACAGCTCATTCTAAGCTATTAGCTTGTGATATATTAATGTTATGCAGTAACGCTTAGTGCATATCGGTAACACATTGTATCATCATCTGCTGCACTGTTATTATCCTAACACAAACGGTAACAGATAATACATGTATATACAGGGTGTGCCAGAAAAAAATGTTCTAACTTGTTCTTGTCAAAATTTCGTCAAATCTCCGTCAAATACGATAATTCTTGGCATACAGATAACAAAGACAATAGAATTAATTAAGGTACACTCAATGTCCACCTCACCTAATTTATGTCAACGCACTACCATGTGCGCCCAGTTACCGTATCGCATCCTAGCGTTGATTGTAGCGTTCTATATAGCAGCGTCATCATAGCATGTATATGACTGCAGTCAGTCTAAGAAATCGCTTTCTTTTCGTGACCGAAGTCGGACGCTGGCCTTCAGATATAAGCGGTACGGTCGGCTTACCCCCTAGCGACAGCTGAGCTTTTTGTTTTCAATAGCAAGCGCTGCCAGTCACCCTAAATAGTAAATAATAAGTAAAATTATTCTGGTAAAATAAAGTAACAACAAGATCAATGCCACAAATTATGGAAATAATTGTATTAGACTATTGTAGATATTACGCCAATTCTCGGAATGTCTTGAAAAACTGTTATTTTCCGAACACGGCGTACATGTACAATAAACGTAAAATACTAATGGTCGACGTTCATGTTACTAAATTAGGCTACTGAAAAATTTCGCTGTCAAAACGATGATAATGATGATCATGATAATCGTGTCGTTTCAGTCATAAGCGTTAATAATCGTAACTGTAAGACTACTGTTGTTGCAGTAATCACAAAAGTCGTAAACATTGTATAATCACTGCTGTTCGCAGTTAACGTTGTCTGAACGACGATCATCGGACGATGTCTGTCTAACAAGAGTTTGAATCGTAAGCGACGACGGTAACAGTTAATCGAAGGCGATGTCCGAGAACAGATATGAGACTTGAAGTGTCATCTGAAAATGTTGGAAGTGGGCACTGTTCAAATGTCTGGATAGGCCTAGCCTATAGTCTTTCTGCCTCTCTTCTTTAGTCCTTTTGCTGGTTTGCTGGTTTCGTGGTCGAGGAGCCAGCTTCATCGTGAAAACGAAGTATAAGTTATACTTATTAAAATTGCAAACTTAAAGTAAAGTGCTAATTAAACAGCAGATAAATAAGCAGACAATTTATCGGAGAACGAAAATTAATTTAGCAAATAATCACAGAATTAAATTTAATTACTTTAATTTTTGTACCTGCCAGTTTTCGTAATAATCATTTCAGTGCCGAAGTGATGAAATTTGCGCCACAGTTCCGCCGACAGCAGGTGACACTCGACGTGCGTCATGGCGTCTGCGTTTGTTACATTACACAGTTATTATTGCAGAAATTTATAAACACAAACATTTCATTGTAACACACTTCATTGCGCACATAAATTAAACTGTTTTTTGTGTATGACATCAGGAATGTTTGAAGGCACGAGCGACAGTTGAAAAGGTAGTAAAGCATTTTTCAGACAAACAGTTCCGCAATTTCAAATTCTTGACATACAGGACACAATGCTCGAATTTTAGTTTTGTCTCCTAATTCATCTAACATTGCAACTTGAGGCCCCAAATTTTTTTTTCAATTTTCTTAAAAAGTTCGAAAAAAATAAAATTTAGATGAACTACCTTTGCCTTTTTGCCACGACCCAATTGTTAGGCACTGGCTCCCATATGACTACAATTAATGTAAAAAAAGCATATATTCAAACAAGCCATCATACGAACATGCCATGAAATCGAATTTTTGTTTTCTTTTGGTATAAGGTAAACAATGCTACGCAGCTTATACGACTATAATATTACACTCAGAAAAAAATGAACAATAACAATCTTACCAGAGTGTGTTGTCGTTGAGTGAAGCTGTCGCGGTAGATCAGAAAGTAGGGAGTCGATTGAGAAGTCACTGGCGCAGTCGATTGAGAAGTCGCTGACGCGCTGTGATAACTCTGACCGTCCAGTCATCATCACATGTTCTGTCTTGTCATGATCGTCTTCGCTGTGATTGCTCATCAGTTTTGGTCTTACCACTTCATCATCATCATCATCATCATCATCATCAGCAGCAGCAGAACTATTGCTTTCCGACCAATTGCTCTCCATAGTTTAGTGCATTGGATCAACGTGCATGTGCATGTTTAACCACAGTCTGGAGTGGTACAATACTGGTGCTAAGCAAACTTATACACTAACATTGTGGGTCGGTCGTGTGGCCTACACTGGCGTTCGTTTGGTCACGCTTGAGTGCACTCGTGAAGTTGTCAATCCGTTATATCACTGCAGACATAGTGCTACGGGCGCGATCGTGAAATTAGAAAAATGACTATAGCGAAAAACAGCAGCAGAAAGAAAGGTCGAAATATCGTACAGAAAAAATTCATGATGTTGACTCGTCTGTCGAGTAACAGTGAGTGTACTAGAACGTCGCAGTTATATAGGGTGGTCGCTCCTGGGGCGCTGGTTTCTCCGCACCAGTAATCATCAATGCTCAACGTTTATAGATGAACTAGCGACGACATCCTGGGAATCCTGGGAATGAACAGTCATCATTACAGCGTCACGTGGTGGCGTCATTTGCACCGGCGCACGACGCACGGCTAATCTAGCGCCAAATCCCCGACTGATCTCATAGCTGATAGGACGTCATCAATGCCTGCTCAGTCTTGACCACCCACGTGACTGACTTCATCGTGACATGCTGTAAAGGTCTTGACGCTTTGACGACGTCCGGTGATTGGAAATTATTCCCCATAAGAGACGGCGATTTGCATCGCCTCATCGCAAGTGTAAATATAGACAGGTCTGCACTTTTGTCTGTTTTCAATCTAATGTCAAAATGCTGACACTTTAACAGGTACAATTTGTACGCTGCAACAGTCTATTTTATTGCAAACGGATCGAATGTGTGATTTCTTGTTGCTGCTATGATGAAATGTTGATATTTTGTACTTTATATACAGCACGTAGCAGTTTCTGACCTTGAACATTATATGTTTTATTCATAAATTACAAGCCACAGCGTATGACAAATACCGTTTATTATGTCTCAGTCTTAATAGGCCGCATTACTGGTGTTGCCCGTCCATCCGTCTGTCTGTTGTCTTGTTTGTCCAGTACAGCTGTTAACTCAAAAACAAAAAAAAACGTACAAAACCAAAATTGTTGCGAACTTCCTTAGAACAGGAGTAACGAGTGTGCTAATATTTTTGTTTAAAAGGTCAAACAAAAATCAAAGTTAGAGTTGAGGGTTGCACATGTGTAGACAGACGGCCGCATAATACATTGTGCCTAGGCAGACAAGTTCTTTCAGACAAGTTCTTTGCTATAGTTTTGTTGATCAGTTGAAAATGTCGTCGCCGCTGTCGTCGGTGAACGCCGCATTGAAGCAACCTTTACTGGCATCCCGGCGCACTGATGATGACGCCACTGATGACGTCATGATGACGTCAGATGACAACAACGTCAGATCGTCGTCGTTTTTTGACCGTTCATCTCGGCCTGCCGCTGCAAAGCCGTCACACACCGTACACACAGCAACAACTTAGTCCAGGTTCCAACAGATACTGTCCAACTTGGCTACTTTAACTATCGCGTGTTCCACAAAAAGTTAGCTTCTCCCAACTTTCATACACTCAAACGTTTACCAGATATTAACCGATTTTTAAAATTTTTTCGTTGGCCGCATCAGTGGTAAACGCAAACTAGACTCATCCATGGATGTTAAAAACATTTATTTGCAAATAAAAAAAATTTAAAAACGTGTTTTTTATACTTTTATTAAAAACATTATAAAACAATATAAAAAACATTAAACTGCAGATGTTTTCAATCGCTACTTTTTACTTTAAGCTTTTTTATTTCATGTAACCGTGATTATGGTACATACTCATCTGCGAACTAAACAATTAAATGTCAGAACAAATACCAATTATACTAGTCACGTTAACAGTGTTTAACACATCTGTAGCAATTTATTCTAACGATTGAACAAGAACAAAAAAACATAACACTAAAAAGCACAAAAAATAAAAAAAATATAAAAAATATAACAAAAGTATAAAAAAATGAAAAAACATAAAAACATGTTTTTATATTTTTATAAAAAAACAATAAAAATGTTTTGCATTTATGGACTCATCGGTCATCGCACCGTAAACGGTTTGTAAATGTAGAACATACAACCAAAAGTTACAGTGTAACCAAATAACTCGCTTATTCTAAAACTGGCTAGATTTCGCTAGAACAACACTGCAAATTTACTGCAGAGATAAGTAAATAATTTAAGTAGTTATGACAATGAAGAAAATGATGTATAATTTTTTTCTCATTAGAATAATCGTGCTTAGTGATAACAACTCTTTAAATGCGGCACCAAATATAACATACAACTCATAAGAAGTCAGTCTTACGTGAAGCCAGAGAATTGTTGTTTGAGAATCGCAGACACTGCAAGTCGTCAGCTGACATAAGGTCGTCATTCGATGGCTGCGTCTCTGTGACTTTGCTGTGCGTCGTTGTGAGCGTTTTCGTTCTGATCCAAGCGCGGCCGGCAGCGCTGCTAGCACGGCTGCTGCTGCAGCTGACAGTGACCCTGTCCATGGGATACTGGTGCATCAGTACTGAGCCCATGCTGTGACGACGTCCTGAGACAAACTTGTGGTTGTTCTGTGCAACATCGCAACAGTGCGTTATCACACACTCGTCCAGGGCGCTAATCTCTTCTTTTTTCTTTCTTTTTCATCAAGAAAATGACGACGGGACTAATATTAGACGTCTCTATTTGACTCTGTCATGCACCATGATCATCGCCTTGACAAATTGTATGTTTCACGTCTCCATTTCTACGGTTGTTTTCCTTGATTTCTTTTTTCGATTATAGTGCATCACCTTCACTGGCAGCCGAGGCCCTATTACAAACGGTTAAATCTAAACACAGTTCAAGGCTACGGCAGAGCGTCACCTGCCATATGGGAGCACATAGTGTTACCTGTTACCCTACACAGATGAATCCGCCCCCAGTTAACCAAAGCCATGCTAGCCGCCGGTGACCGGTACTCTATAAATCTATCCCAAAGGGATGGAAGGCTGAGTTTACCTTGGTGTTTGTTATATGCCGATATAATTTATTTGTCTCAGCCAGTTGTCGATAGTAGGCCTAACCACTTGATAGCGACTTGACCGGGGTTGATCACGAACAACTCGATCGTAGTGATCGTAAGTCCAACGCCTTACCAGTACTCCACTGAGTCACCATCAGTACGACATTGCATTACTCAAGCTACACAATGGCACAGATGAAGCATACGAAATTTCATTTATCGCATTTTTAGTGTTAGTATCGTTGCAACTGATGGTAACTGACGCGAGTCCAGGGTGAGACTTGGCATCGCTGCGACGACTGTCGACTGAGACTACAAAACGTCTGTAGACCGCAGTGATGATCACTCGTCGACGACGCGTTGTACGGTCCCTCCAGTCTGCTGGCGCTCGAATGGCTGCAAAGTCCACCACATTTTTTCACATGTTTCAAAATTTAAACATTTTTTGCGCACAATGAAGTAAGCAATACGAATTAAAGGTCGTATATAGCTGTTCGTTGAAAACTTATCGCAGAGCTACGAAACGCCGTCTGCCATATGGGATCACGCATGCAGTGTTAGCTGCCACTCCACACAGATGAACGCACATCGCCTTAACGCCAGTCAGACAGGCTGGGACTCGATTTACGTACCCCGCATGGATTGGACGGCAGGCTGAGTTGATCTTGGTGTTTGGGTTATATGCCGAGATGGTTTACCTGTTCACAGGCAGTCATCCATCCAAGTAGTAACCACTTTATAGCGACCCGACCGGGAGCTGAACCCACGACCTAACCGTTAGGCCAACAAGTCACAATAATACAACAGTAAAGTGCAACGGGCAGCTAAAGGATGGTGCTCAGCCACCATTTACATAGCTACCTAGAAAAAACTTGACATAATAATATTGAAAAACGTTCGATTTGGTTGAACTACCCGCCGGAGTTGTGTTTGTCGAGTGATCTGCAATGGAGTGATGATCGCCAGCGTGCTAAGTGAGTGGCGGAGTTACGCTGACTGGCAAGTCGTAGCGCATCACGTCGGGTTAGTCTGTCATACAGGCGAGTGATGTCTGCACCGCGCTCGTGACTACGACCCACGATAAACCGCTTCACGTACTTGTTGTTCACGTAAGAAAACCTAACAGCCAACGACACATCACCTTTCGTTTAACACTCAATGCCAATGACTTTTTCTGCCTGCAAACACATAAAAGTACCCAATTACATGTAACAATACAGCGACATCATTTGAAAAATTGTCTGCAAGCCGTTTCTGTCTGTATGGAGTCAAAATTCGCCGTTTTTAACTGCTGTCATTCATCAGTTATTTGTTTAGACATCATTATTGCAGTTTCAAACAGTATAACAAAACCGGTAAGCAGGACAGCAAGGCTCCTAGCAAAAACACTACGGTAACAGCTGTCTTTAAATTTATGTAAAATTAAAATATTTTGAAAAAAACTTAGTTAAATCAACTGTTGTAACAGTACGTTTAAAAGCTTTACAAACTCATTAAACCGACAACATCGAGAAAACTGTTTTATACCTCAATATGGCGCTAGGTTTGCTGTTCAGTTTGTGACTGACGCAGCAGCGGCAAATTGTCGAATGGTGCAGTTTCATTAAAAACTGCCATCTAACTCATTTTGCATCAGTGACTTATCTTAAACAAATAGTTCCGTGAAACGAACAAAAAACAGAACTAGAAAGCAGTCATAGCCCGCAGGTACCTCCGCCAAGGCAAAGCTATTCGCCAGGTGGCGTCACATCTTCGCTTTGCCAGCGGTTCCCTTATGCCCTCTTTAACGCAATGGTAAAAATTTCAAAGTGATCCAGAATCCAGAATTCCTGCCGGATCACGCCCAAAATTGAATCACTGGTAGTTTATGCCATGCCCGACATACCCTCAAAATTTCAGAAAAATCCGTCCATAACTTTTTGAGTTATGTTGCTGACACACAGACAGACAAACAAACAAACAGACAAACAAACAAACAAAAACCGGCAAAAACATTACCTCCTTGGCGGAGGTAATAATAAATGTCGTTACTTAAAATGCACTACAATACAAATGACACGGGCAAATTTTAGACTTACAGAAATTTATGCAATACCTTTCCCTGATAGAATGTCGTCCGTGTTGTTGACAAATGTTTTCTATGCCCGCAGTTATGTAATCTATGACCTGCAATTAGCAACAGAAACTACGTTGGTCCTACACATCCAAAACAATAGATTATTGAAAAATTTATTATTATTTTTTGTCGCAAACTGTGCACTTTCTGACTCATTGGGCTTAGGTAATACATATTCTGTCGGACCAAGTGAGTCTGCGTCAAAAGTGTTTGACAATAAGCTTATTTCGTACACTTGCGGCTATAAAGATAGTCGAATAGCTGAATAACAGTGCAGTGCAAACAGTGCGACAAAATAATAATAGCACAAATGTAATCTGAACATTCACACAAGAGAGATAACGATACAAACTTACGCGTTGGTTAACTTTCTCGGTAAGTGACATCTCGTGTTTTTCTTTCTTTCTAACGTTGAGTAACTTCACCAATGCTTGCATCGTGCTGCCCTACATCATGCGTATAGCACGCATTTATATTGATTGATTACAAAGTATCCAAAAAGTTCAAACCTCACCCAAAAACTGGTTTAAAAAAATTTTTATTGTAAAGTTTGGCTGATTAACTCACAATTTTTTTTATATAAACTCGTCATTTCAGTCGCCAACACAGAAGCAGGGCTGGCATTGTAAATAATAATAAATGTGAAAATGATGCGTGAGTCATTAGTCCCGTCACTACAGCTGCATTGCTCTCAAAAGTTGCAAATAAAAAAACAGTGTGATAAAAATTAGAAGCAGCACATAACTAATCAATAAAAAATCTTCAGAATATTGTCGCTGTGCCAGAAACCACAACTGCTACAGAACTTTTTCACCTATTGCAACGACATTGCATAGAAAACGATAACAATAATTTTTTTAAAAATTGTAACATGTATACGCAATATAAGCAGTAAACACTAAAATGCAAGTCTGAAAAATAAGTAAATTAAATAAACTGTAACTAAAATTACGACTAACTCTAAGCGTGTGTTTCCTGTGTTTAGTCTGCCGAAGTATTTTTTCGTAACAACTGCATGTCGAAAAGCTTGGCAAATAAATTACAATGCGGTAAAACATCTGCCAGCTGACCATGACGAAGTTAGTGAAGTAGATGACAGCTATGGTGGTGGTGATGAAGAGGTCGCGAGTGCTACAGAAATGTCGTTCGTCCAGCAGCGAGGCCAGTGCAAAGGCGATTGCTCCTCGCAATCCGCCGTACGATAGAATGAACTGATCGACACGATTCAGACGCACCAGACGCACGTGATTTGCTACTGCCGTCAGCGTCACCACGCCTGTGTGAACACAGCTATTCGTCAAAAAATTAGAAACCTACAGGGTTGGCCAAAAAAGTAAGCTATTGCGCTTTGTTCGTATTTTTGCTAAATATTGAACAGTTTTTACAATTTTTTACTAGTAGACTTTGTAAAAAAATTTGCTACTCAGGGGCATGCACACCAAACTTATTATGTCGCTACACTACCTTGTGAAATATAAATATCCAAAAATGTACAGTATCTACAGATGCACAGAAGGTATACTGATAAATTGTTAAAGTATTTAACTTAAATGTTAAAATATGACTTACAGCCAGTGTCAAAAACTTTGGAAAACATATGAAACATGTTTTCAAATAATTTAAACAATTTTACTGTGCACTTATTTTTAATGTACATTAATGCTTGCTGACGGATGCAATCTTGTTTAGTTAACTGCATGAACATACAGAACAATGTATTTGAATTGTGCGGCTCTACAAGTTGTGCACTATTTTTTGAAAAATAAAAACTAACTCCGTAACTGCGCCTAAATCTTTTTGACACTTATTATAACTTATATTTAACATTTTACTTAAATACTTAAAAATTTACCATTCGACTTTATTACTATTTGTAGATATTGTACGTTATTAGATATTCATATGTTACAAGGTAATGTAGCGACATAATAAATGTGGTGTGCTTGCCACTGAGTAGCAAATTTCTTCCAGAGTCTACTGGTGAAAAAATTGTGAAAATTAATCAACATTTAGCGAAGGTATGGAAAAAGTACAATAGCTTACTTTTTTGACCTACTGTGTACATACCTACTGTGTATATACCACGAAACATCTTTCACTCAGGACAATACTCACAGGCAACAAACTCATTATTGATCTTACAAGTAACTTTTACAAGCAAAACGAATAGCAGTTTCGAAAAACGGAGTAACGCTGCACACTAAAAGAGAGCATAAATAACGTCTTCAATATTATTTGTACAGTGCTTATATAGGCTACAAGGTGCGGTATTGCTATCGTAATTTTTCCGTCCGTCTGACTGTAACGTTGATGCTTTGAAAACAACTTGGAACGTAAATACGCGAGCAACTAGCTAAAATATTTTCTCCAGCCCGCATTTTCAGTTGGCTCTTTAAAACGCGCATAATACACACGCGTAGAAAGTGTAAATATAAAGATGAAGTTTGTTGGCACTGACCGATGGTCCGGTAGAGTAGACAGAAGACGAGAGTTAGAACGACGAACGCGGTGTTCCAGTGACGAGCGGTAGACACGGCGGCTATGCCGAGATACATAAATATGATGGTCTCTGTGACTGACGACGTCAACTTGACGAGGCATTTGACAGTCGTTTGAGATTTCACCGAGATGTGTGCTTCGCTCAGCTTACGCACCGTCATCGCGCCCAGCATACAGCTTGTACACATCAAATCAGCAGGGCTATTTCACTGTATAAACCTGCTTTTTTGATTGTCATTCATTTTCTTTAAACGGGTTTCTGACAACAGCTAACGCAAAAAACTTGTAAGTAAGAATTTGTGTGGTATAGGTTTTTTTAATTGTGAAATAAAAATTAGCAAATATATTGTCCAAATAAAGCCGTAAATTTTTTTTACAAAGTACACAACATAACATACGTAATGCGTGTTCTGTAAAGACGTTTAGTATTAAAGCGCATTAAGTAGACAGATTATGCAGCTTTTTGCAGTTTGCCTGTATTGTGTGTCAAGCCAATAATTATGAAAACAGGTCAAAGGTGTAGACGAAAAGATAATCATCTTCTGTTTTCATTTTTTCCCGTTTGTTACTCATTCAAAAAATTAGATTTCTTCAGCCATGTTGCAGTTTGTCGTGGTCGTTTCGCAACAAAAAATCGACTGCTACAGTCATGTCGCATTACTGACGCCAGTATTCCGGAGAGATGGAACATCTCGGCGACGATGTAAGCGAAATAGCAGATAAAGTACAGAAGCAGAGGTTCGGTAAGTCGGGCGTGGTGAGTAAATCGTGTGGACGACGAGCCTACGAGACCACAGACGAGACCGATCAGCGACGAGCCCACGAGCACGACGACGAACGAGACGACGCCTTTCACCACGTCCAGTGACACGATGTTCTCAATGCCAATCACGCTAAACTTCTCAAACATCCGGTACAGCACCTGTGCACAAAACACCCACCCACACACTTGCAAGAGTCAAAAGTTAAAGCAATGAATGGAAGCTCAAAATTACACCAGCCACAGACTCATGTTAGTGTTACTTGCTGCCAGACAAAACTAAACGGACTACGCCATAAATTCAGCTATGTAAGCTGGTACTTGACGTACCTACATGCTGTATTCCAGAGAGATAAAAGCATAAACCTGGGTGGTTGGTTCAGCAACTTCACACAATTTCCTAAGCTTGCATTAAAACACATTCACGGCTGGCTGTTAGCCATTTACCCATTGTTTCTTTAATCTAAAACAATCTACAAAAGTAAGGTAACGTGTAATGTATAACGTTTTTTTGATCGTTATAACAACTCAATCTACGGTGTATTATGCAAGTGTAACGAGGCATAACGTACCTATTTATTTCATGGCGATGATCGACAGCGTGTTCTGCCTAGACGCACGTGCGATATACAAACGCAAGACGCTATCAGTAATCACGTTTAAGTGGAGTGAGATTATGGACACTTATAGCACTCTAGACACTATCTTGAGAGACAAGACGACTAAATAGGTCATGAAACAATGTCACTTACGACGGAGATGCTGTCGTTAAGCAGCGACTCGCCGAAGACGACGACCTGCAAGAGGTCATTGACCTGCAGTGACTGAAAGACGGCAAGCACGGCGACTGGGTCGACAGCAGCCAGCAGAGACGAGAAGACGAGAGTATCGAGTAGAGACAGATGAACATCGACGCCGAACACTCCGGTCAGACCGGCCACCCACAGCGATAGACCGACACACACCGCGTTCACCTGTCAATAATGCCAGTATAATCCACAGCACTACTTCTCACACTTCTCTGCACTGTACTCGGTACGTTTTATCGTGTTACTTGTACGTGTATTAATTCGTGCAATTTGTGATTTTTTGTCGATTAATTCTATTCTGCTTATTGTGTTCACCGCGTCTGATGAAAACTATCACACTTTACGTTATCGTTCGACCCTATCGTTAACTGTAGGGGCATATTTTGTTAAATTGCATAAATAGTTAAAAAGTTTTCAAGCATCCCCAAAACTGCGTTTATTCTTCGGGTTTGCGAAATGACCATAAGTAGTAAATAAAACGTCGTTTAAAATAATTCGTGGATGCGGATTATAATCCCGGATGAAATCGTCACCGCGGAAATTCAGCGACAACAAGCTCACTGATAATGATGACGACGACTATATGTATAATATATCAGTGCACAGATGTATAACGCAAGGTCTCTGATGCTGTTGTTGGTCGTACCATGGTGCCTATGACGGCGTAGAGAATGATGGTGCCGAGCTGGTCGAAGAACGAGCGTGTTGGCATGAAGTAGCCCGCATCAATGATGATTGGCGGCAGCAGGACGAAGAAGAAGGTGCGAGTGTTGAGCTGATGACGCTCGCTGTTAGCAGCATCACCCAGGTACAGCACCACACCGACGACCACTCCGAGCACTATGAGCAGACAACTCTCAGGCACCAGCTTCAGCAGCTTCAACTGAGCGTGATACGCTATAGACACAGTCGTCATACAAGCTCACTTGTGTCACATACCGACGCTGTTAACTAAAGGCGCGTAGAAAGCGACGTAACTGAACTGACCTGAATTGGCATGGTTTGGTTTTTGACGAGCTGGCAACGGCCAAACAGTAATGCATTACAGTAAGCTCCGTCCAACGGCGTCGGTGTTTAGTGATTACGGGCACGTACGCGCCAACTAATGACCAATGGACTCGTTCTGCTCGCCCATTTGTCAGTTCGTCAAAAACTAAACCGTGTCAATTCAGTTTAGTTACGTCATTCTGTAGCCTACACGTCTTATCCTTAGCGTTTACTTTCGTTTTCTTTTTGTTTTTGTTAATATTTTTTAAATTTTACGTGTAGATTTTGTGTGCGATACACATGATGCAAAGCGCGGTATTGCAGTCGTCCGTTCGTCCGTCCGTCTGTTACGTTAATGTGTCACTGCCATATAGGTTGTGTTAAACGTGACTTTCTCTTTACTACTATGTCAACAAAATTTGTATAACAAAATCCGTTGTTTATAGTAAAAGGTAAAACATGGACCCTTAATGTACTCTTAATTGATAAATACTTAGCTATCACTGCAGCACAGTAGTTATGAATAGACTGTTGTTTAGGGTTATTTCTGACCGATCTTGACTGCTGCAGTGAAGAGGACCCAGACCACGACCAGCAGCGGAGTGTCGACGTAAGTGAAGTCGAACTTGGCGACGTAGAACTGCGCCACGTGCTCACCATTGCCATCATCATTGTGATGATTCTGTGATTGACAGATCGAGTTGACGGCGTCCGCATAACTGCTGCTGATGTTGTTAGTTACGTCACTACTCTCATCGTCTGAACTCTGACCCACACGCACACAAACATATCATACTCAAATAGACGCGATTATATCTTTCCACAGTGAATCGTACAGTGTAAGCTTAATGATTACGATGCAAAAACTGCAAAACTACTAAATTTAAAACCACGTTGAACAAAACTCAGTTGAGAGAAAGACAAATGTGGTTACATAAATCTAAAAAATCAATAAACACACATGCTATGACACTGTGCGTCACTGCAGTATCTATGTTCTTACTGACATACAAAAAAACTTTAAAACAGTAAAATGAAAAAAATAAAGTGAGAAAAAAACTGAAACGAAAAAAACTCGTAAGCAGAAAAATCGGCTAAGAGACCTGCATCTGTTTGCGTAGATCGTCGTGCAGCGCCAGACTGCAGAAGACGACATTGACATAGCACACAGCGACCGGGACACTCAGGAAAGAACTTGCCATTCACCGACCCATTATTTAGCCACATCGACAGACCGACCGTAACTAAGCAAGTGCGACCAAAAACGTAGTAATTGTTCGTTCGGCGCATTATTAATGAATGCAGGTATTTTAATTACGACACAGTTGCCTTGCCGGCGGGCAATCGCCTAGGCCCAGACACCAAGCGTCACTGCAGTATGCATGTTCTTACCTATGTTACGAATAGTAGCAGAGACAATAACTTCTTTTAGCAATACAACTACACTAGTCTATGATGATGTGAATGATCGATAAAGTTGGCATGCAGAGTCTAAACTACTTTAGTTTGGTCGCAACGTGTTATGCAAATTTGAGTGGGGTTTGACCTCCAAATTTGAACTTCCCCTTTTCGTGGCCTTTCCGCGGCGATGGGATTCTTGTCTAATTTAATAATACGTACTTGGGCCACACGAATGTCTCTGCCATATGGTATTTTTTTGGTCCAACAACTCTAGCAAAGCACATGAATATGACAGACAAACAGACTACCTAAGCCTAAGGCAACACCGTAAATTTGTAAATTTGTTGTGAAAATAAATAAAATTTCACGACGTATTTTGTCTTACAACACATTCTCGTGCACTACTTTTCCGTTTGGTGAAATGATTTACCGCACTTCTGACATTAATCAACTGTTTGTCCAGTTACTCTACTCATACATGGCGCAACGAAACTGTAGCTTCTTACTGCTGATGTTCTTTTTCTTTCATTGCTATCAAACAACTATTTTCCGATGGAAAAGTTGCAGTACATGCTCATTAGTGTATGATTGTTTACTCGTTAGTTATCAATAAGTTGCTTTTTTCGTACATTCAATTACATTAAATTGAGTCTGTTGCAGCTAAAATACACTCTTTTGAAACAGACCTATTTTTTGTTTTCCACGTACTGCTACACTCGCAATGTCCCTACTTCAAGTGCAATGTGAGTGCATTGTGTATGGCCTTTAAAAGTCTACTTTAGTCCTCTAACTGAGTGCGACCACGTGTCATGCAAGCCGATACCAAGCGAAAAACTGAATATAAAAAAGTTGATCATCATCAGAAATTCAGCAGGCTGAGTGGTCATAAGTGCTGAGGCATAATGATTGCACGCATGTCCCTTTCAGTGCACGACAGCACGAAATCACTTGATGGCGCCTGAGCAAATCAACCTAATCAGCAAATCAGTCTACTTTCATAGCAGTGCAATATACTATCAAATCTGACAGGCACTTGCAAGGATTTGGCGGCAATTGGCGGGATTTATGACGCGCAGAGAAGTGCATCATGCAACCGGTCAGCCAAAGAGACTGCATAAAATGCGGCTTAACGTACACTGAGGCAGTGTCTTGCGAATATCAATCAGTGCAATGGCAAATTTGTTTATTTTTGTTGCTTCTGTGGCAGGTAAGTTTCAAACAATCAGTCAATCAAGTTTTATTTCAGACAGAAAGCGTCCATAGTACATAGATAAAATAATAAAGTACAATATCTTTACTGCATCGCGGACTGTTTCAGCGGTGGTTGGTGCTGAAAAGCAGTACTTCATTCTGCGTCATGAAGAGCTCAGCTCACTCAGTATTGACGTACAGAACGGCGAGTCGCCAGCCGTTGGCAAAGCGTTGGCGGTTCGCCGGCGTGTGAGCGGTTTGCCTTGGTACGAGGACCCGACCACCGGTAGCATTCGAACTGCCGAGGGCGACCTGTGTGTCCAGGCCGATCAAGGTTTGTCACTGCACTCCACTATCTCTACTCATCGACAGCGACTACATAATGAAGTGCACGAATTACAATAGCAACGTCTTATATGATATGTTATATATCATTACTCCCTACATTCTATAATTCGCAGACATAGACAAAATATTTAACAACTTTTTTCTGTCCCAGCTGTAGGGCGCCTAAGGGAGCGCTTTAGGTCCCTTGCGAGGTCCAGGACAAAACGCCAGCTTTTAATGCATTCTGGGCGAATGTAAAAAAAAATCACAAAGACACATGTACATTAGTTAGACTAAAAAATATAGAATGTTTTTGGCCAGATAAGTTTTTGGCAGCCGCAATTGATAGGTCCCAAGGACCTCTAGAATCTCGGTGCGGTTCACCGGCTGCACCGCTCTCAGTGGGTCTGGAATGCACTGGATGCAACCGTTTAACAGTTTTCTAGAACTATGTAGTTTTCGCTGACTGTGTCCTTAGTGTACATCTGTTACGTATGGTATTGTAGTTTTTTTTATAAAATCGACAATAATTGCATATTTTAATGCAAGTATGTGACTCTTGAAATTAAAAAAATATGAGACAATCTAAGTACCATGAAGTCAACCAATAAAAATTCATTTACGTGTACACTTTGTGTCAAAAAGTACTACACTAAGCTATATCGATAAATTTGTTAATTTTCAAGATTTTCAAAATTATTTTTCTTGCTTGCACATTCTGCAAAAAATTTGCAACAAAACTACCTTCGGTAGAGGTTACAGGTTACAGGTGCGCTATGGCTCTTCATGGGAACCCATCTCAAAGCTACGAAGCGTTACCTGCCATATTGGGATCACACAGTGTTACCTGCCACCCGACACAGGTGAACGCGACCCGCCTTAACCCCAGCCAGATAGGCTAGTACTTGATTTGCTAAAGGCAGGCTAAAGACTAAGCTGAAATGATGCTTGGTTATATTATAATCATTACAGAGTTGGTTTACCTGTTCGCTAACAGTTAGCCGTCCATTGTTGGAGAACAACGCTTTACAGCTACTAAACCACACCACCACAGTTGATATAAAAGTGTTCTGACTTGTAGAGCAAGTGCTGAGACTAGGAGACTGCGGTTCGAGTGACTGGCGTTTCTATGCGGACAGCAAGGAATACGTGTCCGGCCTGGTGCAAGGCGCTGTCGACTCGAGCAGCATGAAGATAGCCGTGTGGCAGAGCTCGAAAGACATCTACAAGCCGCGTGCGAACGTGAAGCTGCTCAGCAGAGCGTTTGCAGCGTTCAAGAACGACTATGGCGCCGCGTGGATCAAGAAGCCCACCAACGCTCGCAGTGTAAACCTGCGTCGACTCAGGGCGCTCATAGATCGCAACTACTTGCGCAGCGGTAATCACAATCAGTGCCACACAACGTGCACGAACTTACGTAACAAACGAATCCATCAAATTACAACATTTCTTTACTGATTTGTCGACGTTTCGGCTGTCAACGTCAACAACACAGTAAATAAAAGTTGTATTTTGATAAATTTTTGTAGTTTATCGGTTGCTGTTTCAACTTGTATGTTTATTCCAAAAAAATAACGCATGTCTATTTACCGATACGTACTGTGTGCCGTATTGTTATAGATCTAAATTATGTTAAACTTTTAACTGCTGCTAAGCGTATACGTAAGCTTAATACGAAAATGTCGGCAGCGTTATTAGAAACAAACAAAAATATTGTTCGATTATTTGTTGCTTTTTATGTTAATCGCAATTGAAATTTTTTTATTATCCAGTTTTAAATTCTTGCATATCTTAGCATATATTTTCGTTACACCGACACCGCCAGTCCATTAGCATGCTATGTGGAAGCATAAATAGCGTAGGCTATAGACTTAATTAAATAAAATAATTATTATTCATAAAACCGACAGTTGCAACGGATGCAACCAGAAACGTTTTTTGTGACGTCATTCACTTGTTATTAGTGTGATCGGATGTTGTAAATTGGCCAGGGATAGTCATTTAGAGTATCGATAGCCTATGGTTTGCATCTGTTACCGACTGTTGGTGACTATATAAACTGGCGTCGCGCTATACGGTCATATCGAACTGTTGTTTGCGTACGGCAACATGACAGGCTGCTACAGCGAAGCACTGCTCTCTCTTATGCTTGCAACAATTGGTACAATATTATTCTTTATATTCTTAACACTGGCTATAATTACCACTATTTAGCGATATTACCGGACAACATTTATGAAGCGTATAACCTCAGTGCGATCGACAGTGCAACATTTATAGTAACGCAAATATAATTTTCAAAAAAAATTAACCACACAGAAAAAAACGCTCATGTACTGGAACTGAGAAATAGCTAGATCAGTAAACAAATAATTCAGCAGTAATCCGCACGACACGATTGTTTAAAATGTCTCTAGTCAGAATGGTCAGTAGTGATTTTTTACGAGCGATAGCAGAATGGTTCGCCCGTCTTAGCCATCGTCTAGGCGTCCGTCCGTCTGTCTGTCTGTCCGTCCGTCCGTCTGTCACACCCTGGCAATGTATCAAAACGGTACAAGCTAAAATCATTAAATCTTTACCATGGGCTGCATCAAGGTCTCTAGTTTTTCGTGACAAAATTTCGTGCCTCTGGGTGCGGGGGTTCCCCTTGAACGAAAGCGTTAAAGAGGGGTACCCCCTCTAAAAGACGTTGTTTTGACTGTTTGCTCTTCTAGTGTAAAAACGGCTGCAGATAAGTACACACTTGTTGCTTATCATAACAAGCACTGATGACAGGCTTTTTAGATTTATCAGCATCGATAACCTTGAACGACCTTGAACCTTCCAAAACGGGGTTTTTAGTGAATTTTTCGCAATTTTTGGATGCAGCGCACACTTTAACACTGAATTGCGACGAAATAGTTGGAGATAGATCAAAACAACCTGCATATGAAATTTTTAGCTCTAAACGTAGATTTCAGCAGTCCAAGTCCCGACCCCTTAGGTTCAAGGAGGCTGGCGTAGGCAGGCGTCAAAGACAGCTACCCTCCTAAAAAGTGGTTATTTTACCGCAATTTTCTCGCGTAGCGTAAAAATGGTGGCAGATAGGTACATGCATGCTGCTTATCATAACAAGCACTGGTGACAGGCTTTTTAAATTTATCAACATCGATGACCTTGAATGACCTTGAACCTTCCCAAAAGGGGTTTTTAGTGAATTTTTTGCAATATTTGGATGCTGCGCACATTT
>Ga0056128_1002997_pt1 | contig 20428 bp, 14 predicted proteins | sample WorMetLIZISLAND2_FD_71113 | JGI IMG/M metagenome (GOLD analysis project Ga0056128, IMG submission 71113) | Marine gutless worms symbiont microbial communities from Max Planck institute for Marine Microbiology, Germany - Olavius geniculatus... ... | reverse complement strand
AATTTCCCCCAATCGGACTTAGGACGCCGGGCGGACTCACGTTGGGCTTTGCTTCAAATTTCTAGTTTTGTATCTGTGTCCAGCGTTCTGGTCGTCGCAGTCGCAGCAAATCAGGAAGTCGTGAGGACAAACGTCGTCAGAGGTCTGGCAGTCGAGACCGAGCGCCACAGCGTTGGCGATCCCCACCTATGACCAATCGCATCAGACGCAGATTATCCCATTCCACTAGTCCAGCAGCAAAACGTCGTCAGAGCCCCCGCGGCAGGTCAGGGTCATCGGAACGAGGTCGGGTCAACAGAGGTCGTGATAAACGAGCCAGGTCAAGTTCTTCAGATAGTGCGTCCAGCAGTGAGCGGCAGACATCAGCTCGACGTGGCCAGAAGAAAGATGACAGCAAGTCCAAATCAAAGAAACAGACCGAGGTAATTATGCACCATTTGTTAGTCTTTGTTAGTCTAATTTCAATATGTGTTGTTTATGTGTTAAAGTTTTGAATGTGATGTAGTTGATCGGCTGATAGAGTTGTGTGTTGTTGTGGTAATCAGTAAATTGATCAAGCTGTAAATTTTTAACAGAAAGCAAGAGACAAGGTTCGAAAGAGGGTCAACGTTCTCAAGGCATTGGCTGGCACCACCTGGGGACAACAGAAAGAAACACTGGTTATGATGTATAAGTCCATCTGTCGCAGTGCCGTAGAATGTGGTGCTCCAGTTTGGGCCCCAGTGATTTCAAACACGAACTGGAAGCGTCTCCAGGTGATTCTCCAGAATGAAGCCCTGCATATCGCCATGGGCAGTCACCGCATGGCCGGCATTGCCCATTTCCACCAATAGACAAAAGTGCTGCTATTTCGCACACATTGTGATCTGTTGACAAAGCAATATATATTTCGATGTCATGTGCCAGGTCACCCAGACAACAAACATCTCAACAGACCTTTACCGCCACGGTTGATAAAAAATGATCTGGACACGCAGCGACAGTTTTAGTTTGGTGAATTAGCGAGCTACGCCGAGAAGTGTTTCACAATAAAGGAATACAGAAGCTGTCTCAGGGCTCTACATACCACCTGGATGGCACAGACGGTTGCAGGCTATGAGCACAACAAAGTACGGAACACCACAGCACCAGAAATTGACTCGTCAGAAATCGAGCTCCCAAGGAAGGCTCGCACTTTCGTAGCACAGTTGAGATCTGGCTACTGTGCCTGGCTAAACTCCTATAAACACTGACTCAGCCCAGCAGTTCACAACTCCTGTCCGGATTGCAACGCGACACCACACAGTGTCACTTACCTATTTGAATGTCTGATGCACCAGAACAACATGACTCCCGTGGACCTCTGGCTACAACCAAGGTGGTTGCTGAAAAAATACCATGAACATTTAAGTCTTTGAATAGACTCTTGGGTTAAAACATTTGATAAGTTAATAAGTTATGTAAATTCGGCAACTATTGCTGCCTTCTTTGGAACTGCTGTCCACCAGGTGTCGCTGCGGTGGACAATAAGTAATCATAGACGTGTGGAAGTTGATAGGACCCCTCATCTCGGTTCATCGACTTGTCTTGTTTTTTTCTGATGTGTATCGCTTTCCTGATCTATCGATCCATCCTGTCGATCACCTTGGTGCTGTCCCAGTCTATGACGTGGTTGGTTATTATGTGTGATGCCAATGCTTATTGCACGTTGTTAGAACAAGATCCAGTGGCAGCCGCCAATGGAGGGTGAAGAGATGGAGGAGGTTGCATCGGGCACTGAGCATCAGCGGCAGATGGAGTCATTGGCTTCTGATAAGAAACCGACTGATGAACAGTCACCTGCTGCTGAAGCCAGGACCACTTCGGATAAGGTGAGACGAGGACTTTACTTAATTACTTTACTTGAGGACTTTGCTTAATTAATGCTTTGTCGCTGCACTCGTTATTTCAAATACATTAAAGAATGCCTTTACGTTTCATTTGTTTAGGTCAGTTGTTACAGTAGAAACTTTTACAGTATTGTGGTTAGTAGGGTTGTAGGTTGATTAGTTCCTGGAATTCTTGCCAGAATTTTTTTCTAGACATTTCACAACAAATAGCTGTATTCCATCGAAGTTTATTAATAAAGACCAGAGAACTTCCAAAAAGTGAGAGAAAAAAATCAGAAACATTTAGTTGGATTGAGTTTGAAACAAATAGACATGTCATGCCTTGTATCCTGGATCATACATGGCAAATGTCGTATTTATTTTACGTATGGCTCATGAGTGGAACCCACATTGAAGTCTTTCAGTTTCATATTTATTATATCTATATGGATTATGGATGCTGTATGCTTTTGCTAACTACATAATTACTAATTTTTTGCTGGAATTTCTAGAAGATTTCTCAAAATATTGCAAAATGTAATCCCCAAAAACTTACAACCATCACTGGTTACTAGCACTATTCTTTGCTTGTGTGATCGTTGTAGAGATCAGATGATGGTGATGGTGATGGTAATAAGGCTGATGATGCTGCTGATGCTGATCACAAGGTGGACTCTGAGAGACATCGTGACAGTGGGGATGACACACTGTCTCCGTATCCTGCCAAGGACAAGGACAAGGATGAAAGTCGTCATGACTCCAGCATGTCACTTGACTCCTCGTACGATGGCGACGACAACGACAAGAGGCCACGCTCCCGACATTCATCTTCTTCCAGCGACAGTCGAAAGTCTCAACATTCATCTCCGACGCGATCTGAGGATAAGCCGACAGAGAAGAACACGACTCCTTCGAGGTCATCTCCGGTGGAAGACTCACAGGACCATGTTGTGCCAGAGGACCGCATGTCAAGCCCTCCGCCGGAACAAGAGGCAGCATCACTTGTGAGACGGTCCGCTTCACCAGCGAAAAGTCACGGATCATCCAGGTGCATTATTGCTTTGAGACAGAGTTGACCCTCTGTTGCCACTCATAATTAGGGAGCTATATCTCTGCTTGATTTCATGTAATTTTTTCGTTTAATATATCTTGTGTGTGATGGCTATGTGTTAAGAAACTGCTTGCAGACTGATTGAACACCTTGTATTCTATTTCTCCTTGAGGTGGGTTTTTTACTGTTGATTTACTTAATCGACTGATGCCTTCTTCAGACGTCTATAACAATTCGGCTACCGTACATTAACTGTGATGTCAATGGGTGATGTATTACAAGACTGATTTGCAGCTGTTTTGCAATATTAGTTATTCTCTCCGGTCTGTAAGTCTTTTAGTGCCACCACTGTAGTCCAGTTATAATCTGCACACTTAACATTGTGTTCTGAAGATGATCATGCAAGCATGTTTATTACTTGGTCACTTTGATTTTTCTACGTTTTCTATGTATCTGTTTATTACTTGGTCACTGTTTGATTTTTCTACGTTTTCTATGTATCATCTTTAGCTTCCTTTCATTAATATTCCTATGATGTGTGTAGTTTGTCGTGATTATGTATAATGAAATGTTGAGTGTTGAACGTAGGTCAGAGAAGTCACCGGAGGAAGAGAAAAGGAAGAAATCAATCTCAAGAAGTTCATCTCGAAGTTCTCGTTCTTCATCGTCGTCATCTGCATCAAGTCGTCACAAGAGTCCAGTTAGGAGCAGGAGCAGCCGTGATAAGTCGACATCGTCTGATGATGACGAACGTCAGAAAAGACCCCGCAGTCACTCGACTGACTCTGATGCTTCGCCTGCCAGAGCTCAGCGATCTCCAGAGGTGGCAGAACGGAGCAGTCGCAGCCCGGTGAAGTCTCCGGTCACCGGGGATGGTGCAAAGAAGAACAGAAGTGGGTCCAGTGACTCCAATCACAGCAATGTTATGGCAATCCCATTACCGACCCACACTCAGGTGAAACATCCTAGTTTTTCTCTCATTTTCGTTCTCATTAGTTTTTCTTTTTGAAGTTATTTTGATCACCTGTGTCATAGTTTACCTAGTTTTTGATTTGCAATGTCTACAGACATCTTCTTCGTCTTTTTTACTCGCACACTGAGCATGCGTGAGGCTTATTACAGTTAATGTTACTGTATAATTTTTCTGCCTGCTTACTTATTGTGTCTTTCGTAGTTTAGCAGTTAGGACGGTGCATTTGCAATGACAAGGTCAAGAGTTCAACTGCCAACTGGATCACTGTACTTTGTTTACACACGTGTGCCTATGTCACTAAACAGTATAATTCGGTTTGGAGTACTGACCATGCAGCGTTGATACTCTGTGGGTGTATAACTATATTACCTGCAGGATCACCTTTATACCTTACATTCGTAACCAAGTGTGGGGCTATGTTTACTTTACTTACTACTGCTGGTGCTGTTGCTGCTACTGATGATGCGGTTGTTTGTAGGATAAATCTCCACCTGGCTCTCGATCAAGTTCACCAAGGTTACGAACTGGATCAAGTTCACCGGAGGTGCAAGAAGGAACTAAGCCCCCCGCACGACCAGCTAGTGCACAACGGAGTCCATCTCCTCAGCACAGCTCCAAATCACGCTCTGCGTCAAAGAGTCCCGATGCAAGGAAACGTTCACGAACCCCACGCAGATACAGGTCACACCAGCCTCGCCTTGTGTGTCTGTTCTGTTTTACATCCGTTCATTGTCAGTTGCCTGTAGGAATCTGTAATGTTTGTTGAAGTGTTTTAATTAATTTTAATTTAATTGTGATTTAATTTTCTAAACTGCAGTCGCTTAATATGTCTTATGTATTGTTCTAATCTGTTTCACTTATGCTCTCATTTTATGTAAATTAGTCATATTATTAGTCTCAACTGTTACAGGTGCAGATGCTTAGATAAATTTTTGTCTCTGCGTTGTGCACTATTTGTTGGGCATTTGACGTAGAGATATCTTGACAAAACAGAAATGCGTGAATGTACGTGAGAATCAGAATGCGATCATTTCTCAGTTGGATATCCTGGACGTGTTTGCCAGTTAAGACTCATGTTGAATCTTCACAGTGTATCTGTTAGCAAAGTTCATGTTGACTATACAGGAGAAACAGGTCACAGTAAACTCCGGGCATCAGGCTCAAATTCTTCATAATCTTTGTGGCATTGAAACTTGATTATCATCATCATCAGACGCGAAGCGATCAGCCGAAGCGTCCCACCGTTGCGATCGTTCGCCAGAACGGTTTATCCTCCGCTAGCTCCAGGGCCTCCGTCGCTGTAACACCCGTGTCACGGCAGATCTGGTGGATCTAAGTGGTGGGTGGATGACCGTTGGCGCGTCTGCACTCCTGCGAATCCGGTCACCGTTCCTCGTCTTAGTACAGATTCGAAGGATCTGGTTTGCTGGTGCATCACTTCGAAGTCTGGCGATCAAAGAGATCCAATCTTTGTTTACAGATGATGTAGGAGATGTCGAACAGGCCAGAACGATGCAAAACTTCATCGTTAGACACGAAATCATGCCAGCTGATTGTTATAATGTTGCTCATGGTGTATATATCAGTAAAATTATCATTGTGTGCACAGGAGAAGCAGGTCAAGGTCATCTCCTCGCAGGATAACCCGCAGATCTCCACCGCCACCACGACGTCGTACACCCCCGCGAGTGTTCCCACCGCGTCGACGCAGCAGATCACCGTTGAGACGTAGCAGGTCCCCACTGCGTCGTAGGTCTCCGGCAGGCAGGTACGTGCCACGACGACGGTCTCCATCCCCACGCAGACAGCGTAGCAGAAGTCCACGAGGTCGCAGGCCACCCCCACCCAGACGACGATCACGGTACTACGCCACACTGTTTTATTATCTTTGCCAGGTGTGAACATAGTGAAAATTGGAGGAGATTAAAAGATTGGTCGTTCTGTTCGTGTTTTCGTCATTTGTTCGTTTCTTCTGTGTACACAATGACTCATAATGGCAATGACGTCATTGCACCAACAGAGCAAGCAGCAACACTGGCTGTTGCTTTTCCCTTCCTCAGTGAGGCACTCTTCCTTTTCCCTCCCCTTTTCTTATTGTATTGTGTGGTTGTAGGTGTTGTTGTATTCGTAGGTGCAGTAGTAGTAGTAGTAATGTTTAAATCACTTCACTTGGCACCCTCACGAGTGCCTTCTAGTCTGTTTATTATTTGTTTGATAATATGTTTGTTTCTTTACTTATCTAGTTGATCAGTGATCATTGATATTCTTTTGCTATTTTGCTGAACTCTGGAATATGATGACATCTGAGTATCATAAAGTTAATATTGTTGGAATAATGGCTTTAGGAAAATTTTCTAATTGCTGCTGGTGTGAAATCGCATTTGGTCTGCATTTCTACTGTGCTTGCTTTACTCCTGTTATCTAGTTGTTCAGCAAACTAATTTGTTTTATAGAAGTCTACAGAAATGATAATTGTATATTGTGCAGTCTGCTCATTTTAAAGATTTGTACAGTTAAAACATTGTTAAGTAAATACTGTATTTCCTCTGTTGAAACCTGTGTGCATGACATTTAACGTTTGCATGTCATCTGCTAAAAACTTGGTCGTTGGTGATAATTTTTCATCATACTTGTGCTTACCTTATTTTCTCTGTCTGTCGTTTTAAGTTCTTTTTCTGTATTTTCTAGTTCTATAACACAAACTAGTTTTACGTTTTTATCTTTCCATTGTGCATATTTCTGTATTGTGATGTATGGAAAATGAAGTGATATTGGGCAGCCTGGTGGCATAACAGTTAGGGTGTTGGTTTCACAAACAGAAGGTTGTGAGTTAGACATCTGGTCTATCGTTTGGTTACTACTTGGATGGGTGTCTCTGCCAACGGTAAATCATCTTCATCTATCATCAGCACCACTGTCAACTCAGCCTTCCATCTCTCTCAGGTAAGTAAATCCAGTATTGGCCTACATGGCTGAGGTTATGACAGGGGGCATTCATCTGTATTATCTGGTGAGTAACACTGTGTGATCCCATATGGCAGGTGTCACTCAGTAGCGCTGCGATGGGTGTCTTATGAAGTCTGCTGATCAACTAGATACACAACCTTTAACCTCTCAGTTATGCATGCAGCGTGCAGACATCTATGTGTCCCGCTGTCAATGTGTGTAGTTTGCCTTGTCGACCTGCAGCGGTTAGGAGGCTGAGTTGACCCGGTGGCTATGTGTGTGTGTGTGTGTGTAGCTCGCCTCGTCGTCGGTCGGTGTCGCCACGACGCAGTCACAGCAGACGTTCTTCACGCTCTGCAGACTCGCGCTCCAAGTCCAAATCTAAATCAAAGTCCAAATCCAAGTCCAAGTCTCGCTCAAAGTCTCCGTCAACAAGTCGTGGGTATGTCCATTCTCGCTGTCTGTTGCCTCTGTGAAACCTTTTCACTCTTTACTTAGTTGTAAAGTTAGTCTTTTCTGTTTATTTTCCGGTATTGCAAAATACTTAACAGAATTGGCTGGGCTAGTAAGTGCATGCTATCCTTCTGGCATCTCCAGACCTGCAGATATTTGTGCTTCCCAGCTCTGTACAAATGACAAAATGTAGGCCTACATTGTTTAAAATGGTTCGACGCTGTTTGTTAGACGGTGAAATAACCCTCGGCTCGTTAAAGAGTACTGCTATGTCACACTTTGAGAGGATTTTCAGCTGACCTAACAGACCGTGTCAAATCAAGACAGCAACGTAAAAATAATTGTGATTTTGGTCTGTTACCTGCCGTTTGGCCAGGAAATGAATCTGGCCTGTACTGTGTCATGTGCCTGTATGGGGCATGATACCGATAGTCTAACTGTCTTTGTTCAGAGAGCTATGGCCGCCACTTGGTCTGATATTTATATCTGTTGAGTGTTCTGTTGTTGATTGTTTTGTGTCAAGGGATAACCGATAGCAATCACGCTGATGTGTGACACAGGTAGACTATAACCAGCTCTGTGCTTTAATACTCTGCTCTATGTTTCTATTATTAGATGACTTGCATTTTGGTTTTTGTCTCTGTGTCATAGCAAACCAACACATGAATTGCGTACAACTTAAACTGTATTAGTAGCAGTAGTAATCGTTTGGTCATGAGAGGTCTTTTATATGTTTTTCTGTGAGTGTTTGGTTATTACTCATTGTTTCTGTGATGCTTTAAGCAACAGTAAAGGAATCCTGCCTGTAAAAGTTATGCTGTGATAATTCTCAGTGGTGAAACTGGCGTAATTTGGGTTGGCTGGTTCAACCGAAGACGCTACCTGCCATAGTAGTAGTAAGTGGTGGTCGTGGCAGTTGCAAGTGGCAACTGCAGCAGTAGTACTATTTAGGTGGTTAAAAGTGCATCATACGACTGATTGGTTAAGTGTGAAACTACACTTGAATTAACGACCAAGTGTCAAAAAAATCTGCTGTTGTTTATACATGTCTTTGGGATTAAGATGTGTCAATCTGGATATGGTAATCTGTCTTGGTTCTTGTGCACTTCTTGTGCAACTTTCTCGGGAGATAATCGACAGTTAGTTGGTCCGTAGATCTGTCTTTGCATATACATTTTGCGTGTTCGCACTGTACATTTATTTGCAATTGTGATGATTGTTTTTCAGTGGTTATTTTTTTTGGTTGATGTCAGTGCATATGCAGAATAACGATGACAGCCTGTAAACTGAGTGCGAAATTCAGTCGGACCAATGTGCTGATGATGGCATGGCATTAGTGATGCACGTGTTTGTGCGTTTTGTGTAGTGACGGGCAGAAGCGTCGACAGCAGCGACGTCGTCGCTCTACGAGTGTCAGTTCGTCGTCGTCAAGCTCCAACTGATGTGTCACATGCAGTCACTTGATTTGCACGCAATGACTGTTCGCTGACTGTGAAAAACTAGGAACAGTTTGGAAGTCTAAAGTTTGTCTTCTGATGTATTTCGAATCGCTCTCGGATAGAGATGATGCATGGGGAAAGTGTTCTAATATCGGTGCACAAACTTTGATCAACTGGCCACATCTAGCCTACAAAGGGTTGTCCATCTGGCCCACAGCATATAGGAGAAAACAACAACAGAAATGAATGCAGCTTGTTTATCACAATTATAAGGTGTATAAACTCATCAGATTGCAATTTTTACTATTTGTTGAGTTTTCGGCAGCCGCTCTTGTGGCAATTAGCGGCAAACAGAAATTGTTCTGAGGAAGGCAGCTCTGTTGTCAAAACAACAAAAAATAAGTAAATAATGGTTGTAATTATATGAGTTTATGCAGCTTATTCGTTTATGTGTCAAGAGTATGCTCCACTTTATGGATATGTAAATTATTTTGCTAATAAAGGCTTGATATGGCGCACAGTAGCTTGTTCAGGACCATGTTGTGTGGCCCTTAGCTGAAATCGGTTTGTGCACTGCTGATACAGATGGATATTTTGTCGATCGTTTTAGGCTGACAACTGTGTTTCTATGGGTGTAATTAATTTTGTGAACACAGGCTTCATAAGATCGGCCTAACAAATCATGTCAAGTGCAAGCATAAGTTAAGTAACTTATGTTTGACATGATTTGTTAGGCCGATCTTATGAAGTCTGACATGAGCAGTGACACTATTTTCTGTATACTGGCTACAGCTCTTGCTGTAGTGAAATTCAGCATGATAATAGAGCATTTTTGGATACACATAGTTTTTCTGATAAACAGTTTATTGCGGATAACAACCTGGCTTATGTGAAGCATGCAGTTTTGCAAGATAACATAATGTATGCAACTATGCATGCAGTGACAATGCTGTTAATTTAATTTTTTATATAATTACCGGAGTTTGCTTTTGGGAATCAGGAGTAACCGAGGAAAAAATGGCTGGTCTATTCCGAAAGAAATATTGTGTAATAATACGGCAACTAATAGCCCTTCCCTTGCATTGAGAATCTGTGACTGCTCATGATAGCTCACAATGTGTTTTGGACATTTTTCGTTTGCATTGTTTCCTAAAAACTGTATCATGCCAAATGTGTGGTAAGCTGTTACTTGGTGCAGTTACTGTTTATTACAGTTAAATGCAGGCAGTCCGTCCGACTGTAAAAAATCTGCTGCAACATTCCTTAAGTAAGGTTAAAATGATAATAACTTAAGTTAAACAAATTTATTTTTTTGCTTTGTCCTAACCTGGACTGAATTTTGTAAAATATGATGGTTATTCAGATATCAAAAGTAAAGCTAGTAATAGAGTAATTAATTACAGTGCGTCTGCTGATAGGTCAAAGTGGTAGACTGATTAATTAGACTCTCTGCATCAGGGTGAACACTGCCACTGGGCAGATTTTATTGTCCCAGCAGCTTATGTACAAGAGGTTGATATTTTGCATTTTTACGTGCGAAAGCAGCTACTGCTTTCAGTGCGTCTTAGTCTTCGCAATTCTGTCTGTCCGTCCGTCCATCTATCCATCACACGGGTGGATCAGTAAAAAATGGTGCAAGCTAGGATCACCAAATCTTCACCGTCGGCTGCCTGGAAGACTTTAGTTTTAGGAACCGTAAAGCTTTTCCATAAATTCGAAGGGGGTCACCCCGAACCAGGGCCGTAAATGAGAGGGGTTGGCAAAGTTTGCTATTTTTGGCCAATAACTCACTGTATCTCGGTAACGGTGCAAGATAAGGCCTAGGTTACTATTAATCGCTAATATGAAAGCGTTTACTGGCTCTCGATTGGCGCCGAATTCAATGACCTTGACCTCAAGGTCATCCTTGAACGCCAAAATAGGTGGTTTAATGGATTTTTTGCCGATTAAGCGCTGCGACACAAGTCTGCATCATTCACAATTTGGTGCCACGCTGCTGGAGTTGGTGGCGTGGCATAGTTTGTAACGCGTTTCGGCTGAAACGAAGTTACTCTACGCCGGGCCCGATTAGTACTGCGATGGGTGACTGCCTGCGGGCAGGAACTGCTATAGGCTTTTGCACGTCCCGTGAGCATTAGCTCAAATTTCTTGTTCCCATTGCCTATGGGATGTGGAAAAAGTTTTGGAACAGAAAAGACCCGTAGGAACAACACATAAGGTTATTGAGCGATTTTGTAGAACGTTTGGGGTCAGACTAGGTGAACAGGCTGACAGGGTTGTATTGTTTTAGGGATAGATACCCGTGTAGTCACTACAGGTCTCTAGTACCTGGGGGAACAGGGTAGGTGAACTTTTCTGGGATTTTGAGGCAAACTTTCTATGCATCTGTGGCCCTACTCTTAACTTAGCATCATAATCAGTCACTGAAGACAGTGCCCGAATGAGAGTAATTGTATTGTATTGTATTGTCAAGTAGATGAACTTTTTGTGTTTTTTGGTCTATGTTATTTCTGCCTGTGTATTTAAATCGTTAGTTGAAACATGAGTGAATCTTTGGTGGACTGGATTTATCTGATGACATGTTGGGTGTATGGATTTGCGGATTTCAGAGCCTTGTCGATCGTGTAAACTACGTGACCAATGTCACACTGTTGTGAGAATATGGCCCATGGTTGTGCAATTCTGAGTTGTACTAATTGACATGATTCTGGCATAGCAGAACTGAGTTAATGAAAGGAACTGCAAAGGCAATAAGTGACCAAGTTCCTGATGAAAACTAGAGACACTCCGAGACAGACACTGTCCCATATCAACACATATAAGAAATGTGAATTACTGAGAAAATTTGTCAACACAATAGGCCTACTACACGAGTGTGAATTTGTTGCATACGAACTTTTATTTTGATGTAAGTCCACTTCATATTACTTTATTATGATTATAACTTTTTACCATTTACACTTCAACACACTGCTCTGCGTGGAGGGGTGTATGTTGCTGATTGCTGCTGAGTGTGTCACGTAGTTAAGCATTCTTAGATGAGGCTCGGGCAGATTTGGTCTTTCCTGACGCCCATAACACCACCGTGCTTTATCGTTATTCACTAGGTGGCGACTCTGTACATGCTCTCGTCGTGCTGTATCATTTGCATTGTGATATTTTTAGGATAAACAGCGGTGCCATGGGTCATACTAGTAGCCGGGGCAGGTCATTGCAGTTTACTGACAGACACTACGAAATTTCCGATACTCGAGGTTATGGGTGCTCAGCATTTCAATTTTGCTCCTAAAGTTCCTGAAAATGGGGTTTTTTCAGAACCAGATTTTTCAACGTTGGATGAAAATTTTCGGACAAGAAGAAAATTTTCTGACAGCCAAAAATTTAAGTGGGGGGCATTTGCCCCGTTTTCCCACGATACCGCTGAGGATAAGCAAGTATGATTTAAATTTTATTAACACGTGATCGAATGGCATATGAACTAACAGTTTTTGTGAGCCGAAACAGTTGCTTTTCAGCTTCCTGTTTTCGGCTACACAGGTTCTCAGTTCAGTGATGTTGTTGGTTTCCTAATTTAATGTTTTTGCATGGCTACTTTGAGTGTCTTGTTTTAATGCTGGAGCAAACATTGAGTACTATATCATTTCCGTCTGCTTGTAGGCTGTGTACATAACATTATTATTACTCAGTGATGTTTTGTGACTCTTGACTTAAAAGCGTAAGTCCCGGAGTTTTCTGTGTTTCTGATTAAAGTTTGGTTTATTTGCGGTCCCATGTTCTCCCTACTGTGCCTTACCTTACCTTACATTACCTTCGTGGTGGACAGGTTCAGTGGGAGGGGGCGGCCGCCACCCTATTGACTGGATGCATCTTAAAAATTGTGAAAATTTTGCACAAAAATGCATCATTTTTGCTTGAAATTTAGAAAATTTTTCTGGGGAGAGGCACAGCCCCCTCCCCAGACTCTACCCCTACCCTTCCGTCCCCCCTATTCCCAAGTTCTGGATCCGTCGCTGGACAGGTTAAGCACCGTATCAGCTCGGCCCAGTGGGCAGCTCCGAATGTAACCAAAGGTCACATTAGCCTCTTAGTGGTTCTTATGAACCGAATAGGGGATATTGGCTGAACCTTACTTAGTTCTTCTTCCTCTAGTAGGTAAGGTCAAAAAATGGATTATCTATCCTGCATTCCAGCAGGACACGTTCCCAGAAAGTGGAAGGTAGTTTCCTCCTCCTCACCACATGCAGGGCAGAGTGGATCATTGCGTAGTTTCATTACACTCAAGTGTCTGTTGAGTATAGAATGACCAGTAAGAAGACCGACAAAAACTTTGACGTCTCGTCTGTTGAACTTTAAAACAGATCTTGAAAACTGTTTCTTTCGACCATATAAAAGCATCTTACCTGTCTACAAAAAAGGTAGTGTCCTCCAGGACTTGAAATGCTCTTTGGTAGCCCATAATTGGACTTCAGAGCGAACTGTCGTTGCCGGTATACCAACTGCTGGTTCTGGACTCAGAAATTCTGAATAGGCTGCAGGTTTGGCAAGTGCATCTGCCGTTTAGTTGCCTTCAACTCTGATATGTCCAGACACCCAGAGTAAACGAACACTGTTAAAAAACAGATAATTCTTTTAGTTTTGCAACCGTATCTGCTACAAGGCTAAAATAAAGTGATCTTTGGAGACTGTAGCGCTTTTAACGCTGTCTGACCGTCAGAACATATTACTATGGACTGATCATGCTGTGTACGAAGTAGCTGAACACAGGCTACTTCAGAGCACAGACTTCCGCCTGGAAAACCGTATTTACCGAGTGGAATAATTTTCTCTACATTCTCTGTCTGATTGTAGACACTTGCCCCAGAACAGCCATATAGTTGGTGTCTGGAGCCATCTGTGAAGCAGAAAGGAAAGGGTTAGGGTTAGGATGCATTATGATAAAACCAGTCCCTGCTGTGCATTGGCAGTATATTTTGAGTGGTGGGATATTTAATAACTACGTTTTTGCAAATTGTATACAGTACGTCGTATGTGCTAGTGAGGGAATTTTGAAAATCGGCCAATAGGGGTCTACAACTGTACTTGGCAAAGATATAGACAGTGACAAAATGGAGCGTTTTTGAGACACAGTGTAGATATGTTTAAGTATTAGCACTACAAAACTAATGTTAGGCCTAGACAAAATTATAAGCTCAGTGTGGATTATACGTAGAGTACAAATTCCATAAAGTTCTTAAATTATCCTGTGCGTTAGTTAAATGCACAGGGGACATAGCCCAGGAATTACGTTGACAGAGCATCAGTGCAGTGGATTGAAAGATGAGCATCGAATCTTAATTTTATCGCAGATAATCCTGACGTACGGTGACTCTCTGCCAAATCTTCTAGAATACACTCGACTTTCTCCCAGTTCAACTCAATCTCCTACTCTCACGCGGAGGGTACTGGAGCTTCGAGCTAAAAGAGTGCAAGGCACGAGTTTTCGCTGAGGGCAGCATATTGTTGTTGACGCACTTGAAATAGGTCTAGGTTTATTCGCTATGGTTCAGCCGGAGTGCGTAATAATTCGACGTACATTGAGGCACTCGGGCCTGGGGCTCGAGACACGTGCCTCCTCGGAATTTTATATCATAATCGTCATCAGCTAATTCGCTCTGCAATAAATTGCAAATTGGCGTGAATATGATGACAGTGAACTAGGCCTAAGCAAAAGGACTCGCAAAAAGCACTCGCAGCCTGCAGATAAAGAGAGGTGCACACGTTAAAACACAGCTTGACTTAGGGCCTATAAAAGTAGACGAATCAACCTGCTGAATGGTAGGGGGCACTAGGGGCCATACACTTGGATCTCGAACGTGAACTAAAGTCGACAAAAGACTACCGTACTTGTCAAAAATGTGCCTGCTGCTTCGGGAATTTTTATTTTTTCCATACTCCCTGCAGAATGTTGCTCATGCTCGGAAACCGCAAATTATGCATGTGAAATGAGAATTCGTGACTTAATTATTATTGTAAAATAATTCATAAACAATCACAAATTTAATCAAATTTCTAAACATCGTTGAAATCTGTTTTGGTACATCTTTTCTAGTAACCAGAAGTTTGGAACTTCGTAAAAGTTTGTGAATGAAATAAAAATCTCGGAATTCTTACTCTATAACGAATGCACGTAGGTCTGGCCTCGGCCGAGCAAAGTTGGCAAACAAGTGTCACTTTTTTGTTTACGCAAAACGTATTCAGTTACAAAAAATAATACAATTAGAATGCTTCACCATTAACACAAATAAGTGCTTTAAATTTCGAAAAAGGATTTTGCAAAGCGGCGAATAAGCTTCAATTGTTGGAAGCGCCCACGCATTAGAAAGTCCTCTGAGAACACTAATTTTATCGTCTGCCTATTTAGTCATCGTTGCCTATAAATGAAGATGCTTATTATGAGGTCACGCATCAGACTTAGTCAAGAAGGTAATTAGATACAGCAGCGGCAGCATGTTCGTGCCGCATCAGTCAGTGTCTAACTACAACAGTTTACGCGCGTGTGCAATAATTCAATTGATTCAGTGACAGCATGAGTGAGTATCTATGTTCGACCGGGTGAGGTGACGATGCGGTCGCTGCGCTATTGGAACACCGGGATAGCTTGCTTTGGGTCGGTTTGTCGGACAAACACTGGCGTCACTGTGTGCTCAGGTCAACTCAGCTTCCTTTTCTCAGCAGAATGGAAAATGAGTAGCATACAGGCTACGGAGTGAAGACCTAATGTGGCCATGGGCGGCGCCAGAGAGGAACAGGGGACCTTGCCCTTGCCCTCCCCCTTTTGATAGTTATAAAGTGTCCTCTGATAACCATACACATGCCAAGGTGTAACTTATTTAAACGCCATTTTTGTAAGACAAAACAGACATCTGTGATTTTTTTTGCGTCTACAAATATTACAAAACAGGCAAATTTGCGGCTTTCATTGCACGTGCAAAAGCTAAAAATGTTACAGCTTCAAGGGGCTTTGCCCTCTTAACCCCCGACCAGGGGCTCTGCCCTTGGACCCTGCTACATCTTTTTGATGCGCACGACAACTGAATAACGATCGACATTTGGCCCACACAAAAATATTGCCCCATGTGCTCTGGTCTTTGCCTCCAGCTTCAGATTCCTGGCGCCGCTCATGAATGTGGCTAACTTGGGCGCGAGTGGTATGTCTGCTGGAAGCTCCGCGGGTCCAGTTGTTCGCGACTGCGGGCAATGGATGGCCGCGTATAATGTAGGCCTTCCACGGCATCACTCTGTGATTGTGAAGCGCCTGTCTCCACGAAACTCACTTTGGGTCTCGCCCAATCCCTCTTCACAAAAATTCATAGAAGTCACTTCATGATTAATGTTTAAGCAATCCGGCTAACAAAAGTCGACTATCCACAGAATAAAAGACAGTCAACGTTTAGTTTAAAACTTCACATCGACGAAGATAGGCTAGTAATGAATTGACATTAATAAAGCCGGTATGAAGATGCCGCAACGTCTCGTCGTGTTGTTTTGTGTGTGGAACCATAACGTCCTACGTAAGATCGTGGCTGAGTTGCTTGGTCTCTTCAAGAACGGATTACGCCACACAGCCGTCCATTAGTCATTAATATCAATCAACACAACGATGATGATGATGATGATGATGATCCAGACACATAAACTAGCATCATCGACCACACTGACTCAGTCCCACCGCGGCTGCCAGAGCGGCGTTTGTTTAAACGTGCAAAAGCTTCGAACTGCATTTAGTTCGATCCGATGCGGATTTGCTCAGTGATTGAATTCTGGAAAAAATGTGGGAGAACTTTAACAAGCACGCGTGGCGCCGTAGGCACGAGATCAAGACGCTGAAGGCTTTGAGGGAGAGATTTGCAGGGGACTAAAGGGTTTGAGGAGCGTCGCAAAGTCCCCTATTATATGGGGACCTAGGGCAAAACTCCAGTCGGAATTAAATTAGGTGTATTTTAACTATAAAATGTAGATTTCGGTGTCATTTTATTACGAAAGTAAGAAAATGGTGCCAGAAAGGTTCAAACCACGGTATTAGAAGGTGTTACTGGCACACAGCTGCAATCAGTTCTCCCTTCAGATCTCCCGCAAATGGGAAAACGTCGTTTCATCTTGGCAAAAGTGGAGGAGCAACTAATGTCTCCCGGCGTGCTCTCTGAATTTAATCACTGAATTTTGCTGTACAACAACTTGCACAAAAAGCCGCAACCACTTCTAACCAAATTAAGAAAAAGCTGTGAAGCAAATCCAAATGCACAAGAGCTTGGCATGTTTGTATGAAAAAGTAACTAAGTTATCAATAACTAAAGATGTTTGACAAAATAATCTATCAATCAGACTAGGAATATTCTTCTTGCCAATTTCGATTTTCGTCTGCTTTCTCGCTTTCGAGTTAGGAGCCCGTACGTGACGGACGAACGGACGAACTGACTAACCGACGGACAAGACGCTAATGCGGACCGCCGCAAAAAAACGTTATCAGCGGCAGTTGGAACGTTTACAAAACTACGGCGATCGGCCATCACTATTTGAAGTGATTGACACAGCCATAGCACGCCCACAATTCACGACTACTAGGCCTATATGACTGCGGTGCGGGCGCTATGAGTGACCACGTGTTCTGTGTTTAGTTCTACTTCTGACCACGATCAGTCGCCACTGCTCACTACCGGAAGTCACCAGAAGACGACTGAGTGCGCACGCGCGAAAACTTAACGATTCGCCGCCGGAAAATCAACAGTATTTGCTGTCTTTCTGGTTTGGCCCAAGAGAACTCAGTCAAGAAACTTAGTCGACTCAATCGCTGGCTATATTGAATTCGGCTTGGCGAGTGCGTCGTTCATTTCTCTTATCGAATAAGCTGTAGACGTAAGCTGTAAGCTCTATAAAATCGTTGCAGTCACAGAAAGGGCTGCAGCTTAAGAACGCAACATGACATTGAGATTACAAAGAAAACGATCTGGATTTAGTTCGCAGCAAGTAGGATTCGTGCAGCCGAGGTCTTGACATCACGGCGCTCTATTGAACTGCGTTCGTCAGACCGCCAGACGTTGCCAGCGGAGTAGAGATAGAAGACAAACAAGAAAGAGCACAGAGACAACAAAACGTCAATCTGAACTGACAGAAGACATCAAGCGTCGCCCATCAACGCTTGCTCTGACGTAGATCAACATGACGTCATCATCGTCAGCGGCAGGGGAATGTCATTGGATGGCAACGTTTTTCGTCTCGCTCACGGTCGTCCTGCGTGTGACGTCACTCCACGGTGCTGACGTCACGACGGTGCGTTACCTTGGCAACGAGTCGTCTGACGTCATTGTGACGTCAGAGGCACATGAGCAGTACGTCAACCCGAGGCCTGGTAAGCGCGTGCGTAATAATCGTGACGTAAAAATATTTTGTGCTTTCAGTTGACATCCGTCTCTGAAAAAACCCTCCCTAATTTTTTACTGTACGCCTTAAAATATTAATGCAGTTTATAAGGAAGTAAATAATTCTTTATTGCATATAACAAACATAATTACTTGTTCGCTTCCAGAGTTTTTCTGAAAAAAAACTGTTTGCATCTAATCTGTTATGCTGCAGCATTTTTACGCGCGTATTGGCTATGGTATTAGCTATGGTAATTCTGTCTGTCCGTCTTGTCTGTCACGTCCTGGTACCGATAGGAGCCCAGGTGAGACAGGAGACTTCTGGTTTACACCATATGATAGCTTAGAGTCTCTAGTATTTCGTGTCCACATTTCATGCAGCTGGGAGAGGGGGTTCCTCTCGAGCGAGGGCGTGAAAAGGGCACCCCCTCTGAAAAAACGTTTTACCGCTGTTGGGTCGTCTAGCGTGAAAATGGTTGCAGATAGGCAAAGGCATGCTGCTTATCATAACAAGCACTGGCGACGAGGTTCTTAGAAATGTCAACATTGATGACCTTGAACCCCCCAAATCGGGGGTTTTAGTGAGTGAATTTTTCGCGATTTCGCGCTGCGACACACTGAATTGCGTCGCAGTGGCTGGGGATAGACCGAAACAACCTGCGTATGAAATTTTCGGCATTAAATTTAATGTAGACTTAGCAGTGTAAGTCCCGACCCCCTATATTCAAGAAAGCCTGCGCACGCAGGTGTCAAAGAGAGGTGCCCCCTAAAAAGGTTATTCTACCGTTATTGGCTGGTCTATCGTAAAAACAGTTGCAAATAAGCACAGGCATGCTGCTTATCATAACAAGCACTAGCAATGAGCTTCTTAGGAATGTCAACATCGTTGACCTTGAATGACCTTGAACCCCTAAAATAGGAGTTTTTAGTGATTTTTAGCGATTTTCGGCTACAATAAAGTGAATTTCGACGAGATGGATGGAGATAGACCAAGATTATCTGGGAACAGGAACTGTTGTAAGCTCTCGCGCGTCTTATAAGCATTAGCTAAGACTTCTTTTTATTTTAATGCTCGTGGGTATTGTTTAGTGTATCACTTTGTTTTTAAAGGCTGTTGTGTAACATTACTTGAAAAGTCATAAAATACAACATTTATCCGGCAGCCGGATGAACAGCTTAGAGGAAAAGCCTAAATAGCCGGTCCTAACCGGCCCGGCTATTTATGGGCATCCGTCTTGAGCGGCATTAGCCGGTACGTACGAGAACCCAAAAGTGCTCGTAGGTATCGGCTAAGGTTGTGTCCCTTGCGGTACAACAAACATCTTTCGGATGCTCGTCGTTACGATGCAGAGTCACGACAGCAGCGGGCCAACTGACGACCTCAACCCTAGCAGCCAGGGTATCACAGGTAGCGCCTGTCGGCAAATGCATGCTTGCCTCCAGTAGAGTGAAATTAATGACCAATGTTACAGCAATGTTACTTTGTTTAGGTGTTCATCTATTTCACACGATTTTCTGAAATACACTAACCCTAACCGTAAACCCTAAACCCTAGCCCTAATATTAATCTGAATTCTAATGCATTACGCATAACGCTAACGATAGGAGCGACACTGGTGCTGCTGCCTGTCGAATTTAATTGAAATGTATGACTACCGTACAAATAGCTTTGTATGGCTGCCGTAACAATATTCAGTGCGAAAGTACAAATACAAATAAAATATTTCCTTGTTTCTGCGCTTTTCGTCTGACTGCAAGTGGAGCCACAGTAATTTTTTTTCTATCTCTTTCTATGTCATGAAAATCTGCGCTGGTGTGAAATTGTGAATTGTACTGATACTTAACGCTATTTTAGGCTTAATGGCATTTCTTTACTTTTTTTCTATTTGCGTGGACTAAAAATTGTGCGTTTACGTAACGAAGCGGAGTAGACAACCGTGGAACAGCAGGTGTTGTCTGCGATCACTTAAACCGAAGCGAAACAAGCGAGACATGGCGAAACAATTAGTGCTTGTTGGCGACTTACTCCTACTCCTAGGGCATGAAGACTTCATCGTTGTACCCTGGATACAGCCCTGCCCTGGACCATCACCTGCTGCTGTAACCAGCGATGCTGGGATGATGAGGATGTGAAACAAAGCGAAGTGTGTAGCTCCGACACGTGAGCGCCGTAGGTAATAAATCACCCGTCGTTAAACTGCCACAACGTGTGCGCCGCCGCCTAGCCAGCATGCAGCACAATCATCATTGTAGATGGCGTGATAAATGTTACGAAAAAAACGTTTCTAAACGCTAAATAAAGAACGTGCCCTGCCCCCCCCCCC
>Ga0056128_1002996_pt1 | contig 20429 bp, 19 predicted proteins | sample WorMetLIZISLAND2_FD_71113 | JGI IMG/M metagenome (GOLD analysis project Ga0056128, IMG submission 71113) | Marine gutless worms symbiont microbial communities from Max Planck institute for Marine Microbiology, Germany - Olavius geniculatus... ... | reverse complement strand
CAGAAACCCTACTGCAGAAAGTGATACAGAGAAAGTTGCGCCTCTTCGGCCATATCTGCAGAATGAACGACAGCAGAAAGATAAAGACCCTGGTGTTCGGAATGATGGATGGTTCACACAAAAGAGGACGGCCACACCGAGAATGGTCAGATGACATTGAGCAGTGGTGTGGGGCAACCCTGCAGGAGTTAAGCCACGCTGCCCTAGATAAGCAGCGGTGGGCAGCGATAGTAAGAATGGCGTCAGACACCAACGGGCATTGAGCCCACGGTTGTCGATGATGATGATGGCATGCAGTGTAGACTACTCACAGTGAGTGTATTTAGCGATATTGGCGAATTCACAGCTACAACGCCGACGCGACTCAACTCAACTCAACTGAACTGCTTAGCCTGGCTAGCAAACAACGCGTGGTCCGTGCGCAGCAACGTGACGTCACAATGCTAATGACATTATTGCATTGTTGCCCACAGTCACGACAGTTGAGTTGAGTTGCGTCGTAAGTTAAATTGGCCATTAGTCTGCAACTCAACATGCAGCTGTGTGATGAGCAGTATACTGTTACTGGTATATAACTACATGTACGCATAGGTGATTACATGGTCGAGCAGTCGTGGGACCGGATCACCGTCAAGTTCTACAATCGCGACTACTTCAGTCAATTCGTCGAGTCGCTCATGTGTCGCTACCCGCCACTCCGAGCCTGGAACGACCCTGGTCTCGTTCCATGATGAAGCTTGTCACTGTCTGGAACGACCCTCGTCGTCGGCCGGAGGGCAGCGTCACCAGCTGCTCGGGTCTTCAGGTGCGACTGTCTCTCAGTAATGAGCTGAGATCGCTGACAGTTGACGACCTTGGCGCCTCGTCGTGGGTCATGGGCGACTTCCAGACCATCTGCAAAAATATCAGCGTCACTGGTGCGGCAAGATTCATTTTTTGCGCATCGTAGTTTCGGTTTAATTTCGACTTGATTCGATTAAATAGCCAGTCTATACAGCGCGGAGGCACAAACATCAGTGCCACAAGGAGTAAGATAAGTTGTTTCAGACAGTGTGCTCGCTAAGGATCATGTAGGATTACGTGTTGGGCGTTTCCATTGGTCACGCGATTCTCCAAATTTTTGGGCGTTAAATGTTAGCAGTTCGAAACGGTTAAAGCTACGATCTTCACTCGTCATATTTGACGTTCATCTTTTCAAGGACGGTCTGAACATAACCTTTTAAAAATTTTCAACATCAGAGCGCGCCAGACTCACGTAATGATGTAACCCCCTCAAATCTGTACGTTATTGTTAAACAAAATCACAGAAATACTTTTGTGTTATTTTTTTTAAATTCACATGCCGCAGATATGCATTCTCTCGAGCGCCTTCTGCAGTTGTCACCTGTGTACAGATTACAGCAGTGTGTTTTGCATTGTTATTGTAAATCTACATTGTGCGACACGTGGGGTCGTTTTGCAGCGGCAGTGGCTGGGTCTGCAGACGACGACAGTCACTTGGTACCGCCACGAGTACTGGCACCGCGCCAGCCAACCATCGGCGAGTCGCTTTACGATGCCGGCGACTACACGGTCAAGACGTGTCCGGCAGAGATCGAGATCAGGTTCGCAAATGAAGACCTCTTCGAGAACTTCAAGCGCGTCCTGCTGCACCGCTACAAGTCACTGCAGTGGAACAAATTTCTGCAACGCGACTGCGCTCGTATCCACTGTAATGAAAGTGCGGCAAAATATCCGACAACTGCTCTAGGACTATATCTTTAGTGCTGGCAAGTTTCAAGCAGAATAAGCTAGTTTCTAGTAGAGTTGTTAGCGACTGTGCTCGCATCCAACTGGACTCGGGCAAGACGGTGACGATACACATGTGGGAAGGTATCCGCTCGGTGTACTTCTTCAATAACAGATCTTTACGGATTTTCACAGGTGTTGATTATCCGTGATTCAATTCATATGTAGAGCGAAGACAAAAAAGATGCGCGATGTGCACATCATCGCCTTCCTCCTTCACTCCTTTTTCCATCCCGTCCATTAACATGTGGGAAGGTATCCGTTCGGTCTGGCTGTCGGGAGACGGAAAGCGAGAATGGTACAACAAGGAATTTCACGAAGTCCACGCTGATGCCGCCGTCGGAAAAGTGCCTCCCGGTATCAAAATTACAGCGTGTCTAGATGAAATGCGTCCAATCTGTTCGTGACAGTGTTAGCGAATAAAAAAGATAATGTGTCATAATGAGTACGCAAGCCAAATAAGCTTACGTAGGCCGAATAAAATAATCCACCAGCCTCCGGGCTTTACTTACTAGTCGACAATGATGAAAATTTCAGTTCTCTAGTTGATGAAAAGCTGAAGTCGCAGCGCGACACATGCCGATTTTCTCCAAAAAAAGTCGGCGAGGTCACTTAGCGGATACAGCGGCACAAAAGCTTGAAATCGTCACCTGAGTGCTAACCTATAGGCCTAATGTCATTCTACACGCAGTCGCTAATACACTGAATTCTGCATGAGCATGAACAGAACGAAAAAGTCTTGGAACTATCCGGTATTTAACAGTTCTGTCGCACCAAATCTAGTTTTGTCCACAATATACCAGGGTCTGACAGACAGGTTTCCTGCAGCTATACTGCCGTTTAAAATACAGCATATAAAATTGCTGTGCTATCTTCAAACTGCCTGCTGTCTAATTCCAATATCATTTTATTGTCGACATGTTTGTTTGGTCTTGTGGATACTGTACGTGGTCTAAGTCGCTGTACTGGTTGCTGATGTCTTTTATTTGCTGGTGTAGACTTGTACACGGTCAAGAGACTGGAGTCGGACGACTTTGAAGTCGAATTTCCGTGTGCCGACTACCTGCCCCTGATCCGTGACCAGCTCGACAAGCGCTACCCGACACTCAAGTGGCATGACAACGCCTGCAAGCAGGAGGCCATTCTCAAGGTAGCACGACCGGGCCTGACGCTGTCTACGGGCCGGTACCGCGTCCGGGTACCAAGTTGTCAGCTAATCGTGCAGCTCGGTAGCGCCGTGATCGGTGAGCGCAGATTGTGGGTCAGTGACGTCAAGGCGTCGTCATCATGTCAGCAGTACGCCGGCGGCTGGATCGACTCCGAGCTCTGTCACATCTACCGCTCCGCACATCAGTCTCTGCAGCAGCAGCAGCAGCAGCTCGCAGAGCAGCTCGCAGCCAGTCCTAGCGCACCCGTCATATGATGACGTCACTCACTACGTCACAGACGACGACGGCCTTTACCTATCTCTACAGCGACCACAACGTGACTTCGTTTTAAATGCTCGCTCCGATTATCGTATCTAGGCTTTGCATTGTATTTTCAACGATCTATCTTTACGAACGTATGTTATCACCAGTTTTGTTTATCCGTGAGTCAATTCGTATGTAGAGCGAAGGCAAACAAATGGGGCTCTCTCCCTCACTCTTTTCTTTCCATCCTGTCCCCAATCCAGCTTCCAATCAGACCTCAGGGAGGGGCGGAATTCGACCGACACACGGATTTTGGTGGACTTTGAGCTGAAAAGCACCCAGTTGACAGCAGGCATTTTGTTTGAGTAAAAACATTAACCAACGCCGCTAGGCTTCTACAGGTGTCATCATCACCATGCCTTTCTGATCGACTTGCACTGTTACAAGCACAGCGAATACGACCAGTGAAGCAAACAGTCGCGCATCACACGCTGTACTCTTAAATTATTAAAGCCGTGCACTTCCTTCCACTGTGTTGATCCTGGCACCTCGTCGCATGACGACTAAGTACAGCATTTCATTCCTGCAAAACGTATGCGAACTATACGCACTGCGGCACTAACAAACGTGGTTAAAACGTGGTTACAGAGACATCGGACCATGGATGGGGTCCTCCAGGACAGCTTGATGACAAAAAACATGGCTTTGGCCTCGAAAAGTCAGGTCTTGGCCTCGAAGACCACTGGCCTTGGCATCGACGTCTTGGCTTCTACAGTGTGATTCAGAAAATTGAACCCCCACTACAGTTTTTTGAACTTTAAAAAAGAAAGCCATGTTTTACATGCATATTCGGCGTTCAAATCTACGACAAACTACAAAGATTTATTCAATTATTCTTAAATTTGATGAAGTTATGCTATATTATCGAAGGTCACTGCCCTTGAAAATGCTGGTCTCGAACCTATGCCTCGTGCTTTCTATCTGGTGACAGCTAAGCATCAAATCTTAGCAGCCAAATAAACATCCCAATTCGGAATGTTTTAATTCTGTGGCCTAAGTTTTAAAAATCGAAGGCAACACTTCTCCAGTTTTACACACTGCAAAATTTATGACAAGAGTTCTAATCATCTAGTGAAAAAATTTGAAAATGATCGTTATTTTCACCAAATATTGACAGACATTATATACTTCAGCTAGAACGTTTATTACATGAATGATTCAGTCGATATGAACACATTCGATCACACATTGAACATACAGCAGAAACAGAACACAGTGTGGAAGTCTGCAAGTTCACTTGTCACTTATTCAGCGCTGCCAGGTAGACAACTTGTCATTTAGCTGTCTGTCTGACAATCACCGATTATTACACAACTGTCAAACACTGCACAACAAAATAACATAATTGCTGTCGTTCACTGTACAATTTAACAACATAAATATGTTACAATACAATACAATACAATTAAAGATATGCAATAAAATGCTGACAAAAAAAGAAAAACTTCTATCCACAATTTAATCATTTCTCCTGCTTCTTCCACCAACAGTTTTACTTCTGTTAGCTTTTGTTTACCAGCTAAATTTTCTGAAATTAATCCAGATTTTTGGGTTTCGAGGGACAACCTCTGAAGCAAAGCAACAAGAAAACCCAATTGTAACAGTCCAATGATAGCAAAATTCAGTTTTGATCATTCACAAGCAATTTAAGCTGCTGTCACTTAACAGCGCATGACAGGCATATCTCACGATACTGGACACTTGGTATTAAACATGTTGATAGAAGACATTATTACAAACCGACAAGAAGCGCTAACAGCTGGACAGAGAGTGAGGAACGAGACTGGATACAAGAGACCACCTACCAACAAGTCGCACTGTCATTGTATCATACCTAAGAAACTAGGGGTGTGCTTAGAAATATGAATAAAGGTTCAGACATTAGTTGCCCTTATTGCCACAGTGTATGCCAAAAGTACAATTTCTGGACAAATTTTAGAAAAATTTCCTAATATTGCACGTCAAAATGCCAGGCACAAAATCGCCCATAAATATGCTCCTGAAAATATGACTCTGTCCATTGACAGCTCACATATGCTAAATCTAATGCTGTAAGCACATGAAAGTAAGTATAACATTAACTTATACTATAACACATCACTGACATACTATTATCCTGTATCATTTCTAGCTATGGTTATTACTATGCACTCTACGTTCAATGTTTAATTCACATTCGGCCGTTATCGAATGAAATGTGAAAACCACAAGTGGTCCCTGTCTTCACAAAGTGCCTGCTTGGACTAACTGCAGACTGCCAGTGAGCGTTAGCGAGCAGATATCACAACTGCAATGAATACGATTTCACACAATTAAATCTATGACTACTGCTCCTTGTCATTAGTTCTTTAACCCAGAGTTATGCTAGGTTAGGTCAGTCAGCAAGGCCAAACCTCAATGGTGGCCGAATGCCCGGATAATCACTCTGTTGTTCAACCAGCTACCAGCTACAATACAAACCCATGCAACTGCAATGGCTGATCTAGAAGTTTTTGAGGGAAAGACCAATGAGACCCAAAAAGCCAAAAAAGGGTGTGGTTCTTAGGGAGAGACAGTGACCTCCTCCAAACCAACTAGGGGGTGTGGAGGAGAACTGTAAGTAAAAACTGAGGGGTTTCCTCCAATTTCAGCAGTCAGGATGGCTTTTCAAAACACTTTAAATTACATGCTTCGGCTGTGCCAGAACAACATCATTATCACGATGGTCTGCATTCTGACCATAGTTTTATAAATCATGATCGTCTGAGTCGCCCATCCTGCCACTCTGCAGCTGATATGATAACTTGCATTCACAGGCAGTACACGTAAACAAATAAGAAAGAGTGTACAATAAAGTAACATTACCGACCAGCCTATGTACAGAGACTGACTGACTCTAAGACATGATATTACGTAACATAGTGAACACATCAACATCAGAGTAATACGGCATATAAATACGAAATAGAAACTGAAAATATTGCGTCACATTAACACTGGAAATACAATCACTAACTAGACCTGATGCGCAGCAATGAATGTTACAGAAATCCGTTTAAAACCCACACAAAAAACGAGCAGCATCATAGCAGCAAACAAAAGTCCCATGTGACCTACGCTACAATCTGTTCAGAAATTTAGATGATCCATGAAATATAAGCCGAAACATCATATACATAAGCCAAGCAAACCATGACGCCATGCTTAGTGCATCGTAGAAATATAAAGTAATTATTTTTGTGATATACAGAACAGTGCTTAACAATTCAGAACACTGGGATGCTCCAATTGCCAGCAGTTTACACAAATCTTGTTTTCTTTGTTGGACAATTGAGTGGATGAAAGGGAATACTAGAAATTAACGGCCTAAGGCACTACATTATTCTAATCCAGCTCCCACTAAATGAAACTAAAACTAAACATGACTAATTACGTTGTATAATCAAATAATCAAAACTGGCCATTTCATACCCAACTGAACAAAACACACACATACACATCTAATGCAAATTACAGGATACCCTACACATTTACCAAATTATTAAATGTTTCCACTGCAGACCAATAAAAAAACAATAAACGTATACTTGTAAACCATGTGTAGAATTAATGCACAATACACAGCGTCGAATCACAGACCACTTGTCTCCAACCATTCCATCCAGTGCTGTCCTGTGCCATCAAACCACAGAGCCAGACTTTTACAAAGAAGGGTTTGACTCAGTCCCTTGGCCTTCATTTAATCCAGCTATGGTCACGGAAGATTACAGCACTACAAGCTCCCCCAGCTAGGTCAAAGGAAAGCCCTGGCTGCAAATGCATTTTTGTGCATTTCAAGCTCGAAAATTGCATTTGGTGGAAAAGTTTTTGGTTATTCTTATGCAACATTTGCTGATTCCGGCTAATGATGGGTTCAACCATAGCCAGCAAATCCCCTGCCCTTGGCTACAGGCATACCAATGTCTACATTTCTTTTCCCAAATCTCTTTCCCAGACATTCTTTGGTTGCCCTCTTCCTCCATAGTCTTATGGTGTCGACTGTAGTGCTTGTGTGCCAGTGCTCCATCACTTCTTGTTTGTCAGTGACAGTGTTGTAACAAATACTAAATGAAAGTATTTAAATAAAATACAAATACTTGAAACTTTTAAAGTATTTAAATACTATTTAAATACCCAAAATTCCCAAATACTTGCTAAGTATTTAAATACCAGACAAATACCAGCATTGGTTACAGCAACCAGGTTCAGGGTATGCAAGCAGCACCTCGTGCTCTGGCAGTACAAGGTCATCATGCTGTTTGTGATGCTAAAATAAATCTCTGATAATGCTAAACATCGGTATGGTCCATACAATGCATAGTAATCCACTGTTGTCCAAGAGTTCTAACATTCAAACAGTGCTGCAGTAAGTACTTAAAAACTGTCAAACAAGCAAACACTGCCATAGAGTGCCGGAGTAAGTAATTAGAAATTTTTAAATACTAAATACTCTTTATAAGTATTGAAATATCGCTTCAAATACCAGCCATTTGAACGTATTTAAATACTAGTTGTTAAATACTGTCTATGTATTTAAATAGTACTTAAATATTTGAAGTATTTAAATACTTTACAACACTGGTCAGTGAGTCAAATCCATCTTCTTTTCAGCACAGGCTCCTAATACTGCTTTGCATAACTCTTTATTCAGTACTAATGACCAGTGGCCAAATGAAATGACATTGTAAAGATAAAACTTGTAAAACGGCAACAACATTCAGCTCCACAGTGTCCAACAACGCCCATGAACACATTCAACTTGTGAGACATCAACGATATTTTACAATCACACCTCGCAGAAATTTCGACACAGTTCATCAATAAAACACAGCAGGCTCGATCAATACAAATCAGTTAACAGATTAACAGATAAGGCCTATGTCAGTCCAGCAATGAATGGATGTCGCAGCAGTTCTTTAGCCGATGGTCGATCCTCCTTCTTTCTCCTGAAGCACAGTTCTATAAACTCGGCAGCTGACTTGGATGCCTTCCGTGAAACTTCGCCGATCGGCGGCTTTTCTGTGGCAATCTTAAAGATGGCAGCAACACCTTCAAACTCATGCCATGGAGGATTGCCGGTCAGCATCTCAACCACTGTACAGCCGAGACTCCTGCATTCACAGACAGAAAAATCAACGACTGCATTCACAGCAGATGGCTGGACCGGAGACAATCAGTGAGTGACTGGTTCGAACTGTGTGCAGTCACAGCATGAACGATGAACAGACCTCAACCAATCGACAGACAGACAGACAGACAGAGAAAATTAATCATTTGATCAATCAACTGATTGACTGAAAAACTGTTCTGTCTGTCGATCAACGACTGCTCAGTCAATTGCATTCACAGCTGCAATGTAAACTGTATGTGGTAGACTCGCACACTGAGTGCCTGAGTAGGGTTTAACATCCCGACCGACACAGTATAGGTCATTTTGGAAAACAGCTTTTCCAGGCAACACATGTACACCCAATAATAAAACAGAAAGTTTAACCCTTACAGAAACACAAAACACAAAAAAACAACCTAAACCTAAAATTGTAAGAACTCATTGCATATGTACTTAAGAGTAATGACAGTTCTAATAATCTTCCCTCTTATCCTCCGGACAGTCATTAATCCAAGACTCCGACAAACTGACAAACACGAGAAACTACCCCTAGCTCTACCTACAGCAATAACAGTATGCTTGTGGTGTGATATAACACCAATTACAATGCTGTCATCGAAGTAAAGACATTCTTGACAGTTTAGCGAGTTCATCTGATGAATACAGTATTTAAGTGACAAGCAGCTGCTAATGTTTAAAACAAGTCTGCTAACAGACCACAAATGAATCCATAAGTCGCTAGTCTCAACACTGTCATTATGTTATAACTCAGCCTCAGAGCACTCATTCATAATTCTACTGTCAACCTAAACACTCGGTATTACTTGCAAGTCAGCCAGACCTCGGCTTTATGCATAAATCCTGTGACTACTCCAGATATCAGCCACAATTTTAGCCAACCTAAATTATAAAAAAATAGAACTAGAAATTTGGGGCAAAGCCCTATGTCAGGCCGCCTGGTGCTGTAAGTCCAATTCGAGAAAAAGTTTAGGGGCTGAAATTTCCTTCATAGCAAAGTCGTCCTTTGTAAAAAAAATTGTTGTAGGAACCCCGTCCCTGGCATGGTGTGCCCTAACCTTGACCATTTTGTAGCCCGTGTAAATATTTAGGGATGCAGCACCTCCTAGAGGCCGAAATATGGCTTTCCAAAAAAGTCCCATTTTGTGGGTATAATTGCACCTCTAAATCTCCGTAATTAGTGGACCAAAGTTCACCTAACTTCACCAACACGAAAGGAAATGCTGTCAGTCGCCTGGTTTTCCAATTTTGGATAATGCAATCCGTTCCGGAGATATTTGTGCTCAAAGTGGGAAGGGGTCCAAAACGGACCAAATTTAACATGTTTTTGGCCCCCCAATTTTTTTTTTTTGGGGGGGGCAGGCCCCAAATTTTTGGACTGGCATTATAAAACTGAACATGCTTCCAAGCACAGTGTAAAATTTCATGGCAATCGGCCAAGAGACCTCAGAGATCTCGCATTGAAAAAATAAAGAACTGTTGCAAAACATAAGGCGTTCCGGACTATCATTCCGAGTGGCCTAAAAAGTTTAACTGAGTACAGGCACTAAAAATGCTAGAGCAGAGCAACACTGTGTTCGCCAGGACATCTTAGGAGTAAAAATACAGCCAAGCTGTTGACAGTTACCAGATGTCAGCCTTGCGTCCATATCCATTGCCCTCAATGATCTCCGGTGCCATGTAGTACGGTGTGCCAGTCATGGTATGGGCGGCTGACCGAGAGACTATTGTATGTAGACGTTTGGCTGCACCAAAGTCGGCCAGTTTCACATGCCCGTCGTGATCACGCAGAATGTTAGCACCTGTGGTTGGATGACAATACACACAGAATACAGTGTCAAACCACCTCCACTAGGATAGGCCAAACTTCACTTACTTTGTTCTGCTATTGAATCATTGTACACATCTTAACAGGCTATACAACAGACTGAAATGAAAATGTACAGCAAATCCACAAGTTGTACAACAAATCTGTAAAAATCAGTAGCTCAAAACAAATCCACGTGGATTACATCCAGAAAATGACCGGGCTAAAAATCAAAAACTAGTGAAGATCCAAGACCGTGAGTACTAGTGTGAACCTAGGGTAAGGTGCGTTCACCCAAAACCACACAACTAGAGTTAAAACAGCAAGTCTGAAATATATTACCAAAAGATAATGCAGAACCCTGCCAAATCATTTCAGTTCACGGCGAGGTGTCAGTTAACTGACTTCAACATCAATCTAGGACAGAGTTCTTGCCAAGTTCCGACCTTTGACGTCGCGGTGCACAATGAGCAGCTCATGAAGATAGGACAGACCATCGAGCACTTGTCGGCTATAGCGTCGAGTCACGTTCTCGCTCAGTGGTCCGTACTCTTTTATCTGATCCTTCACTGAGCCCTGGACATACAGCGACCGACACATCATCTCATTAGCTCTCACTGCTGGCCTGTATACACTACAAGTGGGGTTTGATGGACTTGATCAAACCCTGTCAGCTAGAACCATAAAAAGTTGCATAAATGCATGCGCATAACAAAAAACTTAATCCACAATATGCCATTTTCAAGCTGGAAATGCATGAAAATGGCTTTGCAGCCAGATCTTTGTCCCAGACCCCATGAGCTGGACCTTTCCAGTGCTCCTCCCCAAAGCCTCTAGCTGCACTAATGAAAACAGTGAATGGCAGAGATACTGTTTTCTTCGAATGTGCATCTGTTTGTATGTCTCTGCAGCAGACCAATCAATCACTTCATTGTTCAGGGGTGGAGTCAAATGTCCATACGAGCATGTAACCACTCATCATCATCATTTCTGGCAAGCACCACTAAGAGTGCGTAGCGCCGAATGTAGACATCAATCTCCAGAGCGGACGGTTCTGAGCCAAGTCAACTGCGTCGTCCATATTGAGGTCGCTGGATACCACTACCCAGAAATAAATTACCCCATGCACTAACTGTGACAGAAACAAGACACATCAATGCAGAATTGCACACAATTCCTAGACAGTAACTCTAAATAGAAAAACAGTATTTCATTCATTGATGGACAAACTTTTTTTCATTCTGCTTGATCCACTGTAGCCACATGTAAGAAACTGACGCAACAAAAACATAACAAATGATTTTACAGCGACCATTCCACTGTCCAGTTGATGCAAATTAATTTAATAAAAAGTAACAAAGTCTAACCCCAGGGACATATTCCATGAAAATTGACAGAACGCTGGTGTCCTCTTCACTGCCAAAATACTGAACAATGTGCGGATGCTGAAGACTTTGAAGCAGCTGGATTTCACACTGAAGTGCTCGAATTTCCTGCAGTGTGTTACACAGAAACATTAATAAGTTCTAAATACTACTGGTTATTGAAGAGTGCTGTTAATATGCTGATTGGACTGACATACACTGTAAAGCACTATACCTTTACCTTTGTTGCTCCATATTGACCCAGGGGGTAATACCATGATGGGTAACTGCTTGCAGGCTGTTTTCTTAGCAGTAAAGAAATTTGCCAAAGACAACTCAGCGTGGCCATCCATCGGCGAGTAGGTGCAATGAGCACAGAATTGCCTATTGTGGTTACAGCCATCAACAGGTAAGAAACAGCAAGTTCTGCAATGATGCCGGAAGATTCACCAATCACCACATCTGACAAAATGCAAAACTGCCAGCATACTAAATGTGCAGATCTCTTGGTCAATTATACCAGCCACAATCAGGCATCGATGCCAAACCTTCACTAGTCATCATTACAGGGTTATACTCTTCAACAACGTTCTCAGAGGAAGAACGTTCAGAACGTTCTCAGAGAACGTTCTCATCATTGCTAACCTGTGGCATCTTTTTACCATATACAAAGTTAGTTCTGTATTACAATTTGAGGACTGTTATTTTTGGAAATGAAAACTTGTAGAAACTGCCAAATAACTGGGCTAGTGGGCTGGCCTACTCTTGACATACACAACATGAATGGAAGCAGTGTAAAAACTGCTACGGTGCATGCCATCTATGATGTATTTTCACACTGATCCCTCGCTGTGACTGCAGTCATCAGTACCTTTGAAATATGTTCGTTGTTGCTAAAGATGTGGACCTGCTTGACGGCCAGTTCACGCCCAGTCTCCACATCGTAACAGAGAAACACCTGACCGAAGCCGCCTACACCCAGAATACGGCCCTTTTTCCACTTCGTTGGCGCCACAGGCACTAATACATGCAACAAAAATCACAGCTGCAACTCAGTGGCCACAAATCATCATCGTCACATACACTAAAAACAGTGGTAGACTAGCTGTTACTTGCACACAAGAACAGAGTCAACAATATGTGCATTTGCTCAACTATAAGATGTATGGCACCATAAATTCTAAGTGTTGCAACTGATTGATTTGTCACCTAGCATGACTTACTAAATTCTACATTATCCCAACAAATATATTTAGATTTAGTCTCCAGAAATAAAAGAAACAGGATAAGTGTTAGAATGTAGAAAATATAGAAGTAAATCAAAGTACTAATAAAGAAAGACTCAATAAAAACTAAAAAGAAAGAAAAACTGACACAAACAAAGAACTGTGAGTTCAGAAAATCTGATAACAGTCCAAGAATCTGCAAAGTGAGTCCGAAGAGTGGCAGATGTCTACAGAGAATAAGAAATGATGTGATGCTGCAATAAAAGAAGGAAAAAGTGATGAATGGTGAAAATAGTGTAATGAAACTGGCATATCTAAAATATACAATGCCTCCAAGTGTGCACTACAATGTCAGCACATCAAAGACAGAAGATTAAAAAGTCATATAACAGATTACAAATATAGCTAGAAACATCAAAAAATTAAGGAGGAGATACGAAAACAGAAAGAGATGGCAATTACCATTGCTAGTACTGCGCTGTAGACCAGTAATACTGCGTGCACTGCTGCTGTGGTAAGCCGGTCGTGTTGACATGTTGGGACCCACGACACTGGGAGACACCAACGCTTCATTCGGCATGACTGACGAGTCGCGAAGCTTCTGGCGCGGAAATGTAAACGGGGGAGCTACGTCATCTACAGCATCATCAGCATCAAAACAGCATAATCACCACCATGCAGAGTTCTGTTACTAAAGCCATGGCTACACAAACCAATTTCCTTGTCCGAGGTGTTGTCCAAGATTCTAGGGCATGGAAATCAAACACGTCAAACAACACAGTCGACAAGTTGAATGATGTGTTCAATTTATTCGTCAAAGGTCCTGATGGGCATCTTTTGGCTAAGAGGCAAAAAACACTGTCTGAGAAAATCAGAAAAAAAGAGCATGTACGTTCCATCCGATTTCCTCGTATGAGATTTTTAAATCTCGGAAAGCTTGATGACATCAAACAACACCTCAGATGAGGAAATTGGTGCATGTAGCTGAGTATATATACTTACAGCTTTCCATTTCATCCGACTTCCTCATCTGAGAAGCTTAGACAACACATCAGATGAGGAAACCGGTATATGTAACCATGGCATAATGTGCTAAAAACAATCACCATAACTGCCATTACTACAGGGTGGGCCAAAAAATGACCCAATTTGTTTTTGTCAAAACTGCATCAAATCTGCACCAAATTTGCTAATTTTTGGCACAGAGATAGCGAAGACTATAGAATTATGTAAGGTACACTCAATGTCTACCTCACCCAATTTATGTCAATGCACTAACGTGTAAAATGCAGATGCTCCAAATTATTACATTATGTGGTGATTATCAGTATTAGATTGCTCATTTTTTCATTATCAATTCAACAGAGAGTGCCACATAATTTAATAATTTGGTGGTATTAAAAGTTTTACCCCGAAAATAGCACATAACAAAATAGCAGACTTATGAGCTAAAAACACATCTAATCCATGAATGAGTGCTGTGATATTGATCAGTTGATTGTTAATGCCGCTATCAGCCGTGGCATCACGTCTAAACCATTGTGTACACTTAAGGCATAAATTATAATAATTTGGAAGCAAGTTGTTATAAAAACTTATAATTCTGTTAAATAAATCACATTTTAGTTTATTGTGTGTTGAATTGAGTTTGTTTGAACTCTTACAGCACAACAACTCAGCATTATGCAACAATTTAAAGCATCTGTGTTTCACATGGTAGTGCATTGACATAAATTAGGTGAGGTGGACAATGAGCATACTTCACATAATTCTATTGTCTTGGCTATCCATGTGCCAAAAATTAGCAAATTTGATAAAGATGTGACGAAGTTCTGACAAAAACAAGTTGGGTCATTTTTTGGCCCACGCTGTACATAGACTGGGTGATGACAGCACTGCTTAGTGCCAACATTGCTGGTAGGGCTGTACCGAATATTCTATTCGTATTCTATTCGGCCCAAATAGTAGGCCGAATAGTGTATTCGTATTCTGCCGAATAATAGTGCAGAAATAGACCAAATACGAATAATAAGCATATGCCATTGCCACTTGGTGTTCCTGCATATAGCCTCGAAGATAGCTGCTGTCAGCCTGCAGTCTCCATAGCATAACGCCCACACATGACGCTTTAAGGCTTTCCCTTAGCAGTTTAGTATATAGCATGTTTCGTAAGTGTCAGCAATCCTTGTTAGTATCATTCATTTAACACGAACATAATTAAGACGACTGACTTGGATTTTTTCACAGTACGCATGAGCGTTAAATCTAGGGCATTGTGCATTGTTCGTATTCTATTCATATTTAGCCAAATAATAAAATGAATTATTCTTATTTGGCCGAATAGTAAAATCTGCTATTTGGTACAGCCCTAACTGCTGGTCGCATCAATAAAGCAGGTGACCATCTGTGGGTAAACATCGTAGTACTCAACCAAGTTATCTAGTCGAACTCAGCCTGGCCATCCCTCCATGGCTAAGCAAAATGAGTACTAGGGATGGTTACAACCAGTATCAAGAAAGAAACTGCTAGTTCGGCATAATAGAAGGCCCTGTTACCATGACTGCTTGCATACTGACCCAGTTGGTTAATCGTGCTGACTATTAACAAAGCTGGCTGACTATGGCTGTAACCGCTCTATGCTAGCTTAATTGGGTTTAACCCTCGTCGACTAAAAGCACTGCAAAGGCGACAAGCTCCCACTGCAAAACAGATCTAGTTGCATATTTTCTTTTTCTTCTTCATGGCAATGCTGCAGGCAATATGAATGATACATGATCCTCATCGCAAATGTCTGTAAACAATGACATTATAGTGCATTGAACAATGCCAAAGAATTACCTGCCTTCCATTATATAGTTTCAGTGGCATAGCAATAGGTTGTGCTTGCTGTGCAGTGCACAAGGGCCCCCTGGCATTCAAAAGCCCCCAACCACATGGGATGTAATTTTTTACACCACTGCAAAAAGCACGAAACTGCTAAAAATCATAAAATAATAAAATACACACATCAGATGTAACATATTTTTGTACTCTGTAGTGCAGCATACTGGTATGTTCATTTTATCGTATGCCTAATTAGTCCGGCCGAAACCCGGCGGGCTTATGTTTTACCGCAAACGTTTTTTTTGTTCAAAGCGAGATCTCCGAGTTCCATCGGCCGATTGCCGTGAAATTTTGCCACATGATCGTAATTTAACTGGGCTTTATAATGCAGGTCGTAAAATTTGAGGCCCAAAAAAGGGCCAAAGACATGCAAAATTTGACGCGACTTCAGATATCTTCAAACTTTGACCACAAACATCTTTGGAAGGAATCAAAAATCGAAAATCTAAGTTTTTCGCAGAAATTTCTCCCATGTTTAGCAAAGAAGTTTGGTGTGTGAATTGGGAGATGCCCAAATCAACTTTTTCGAAAAACCATATTTCGGTTCCTGCTGGACTCTGAAATTTTTACACGTGTTATAGACGGAATGACCAAGTTTTGCTAGCACACACCCCACTACGAATGGGGGTCCCCCAACAATTTTTATGAAGGGGGTCAAAAATTGGCTCAATAGTTAGCGTATTCGCACCTACAACTTTGACAGTAGAAGACACAACCCCACAAAACTTTGCCACATGACGTGCTGCCAGGTGGGACTAACAATGCAGATACAATTTTTATGAAGGGAAGAGGGACAAACACTTCACAAATTCAAGAGGGCAAAAATGTTTAAATTTGGCAAACTTTCGATTATGGCAGGGAATGTCTTTAGAACTAATGGAGATATCAACAACCGGTAAACGGCATTATCAACTACGATCCCTCCTGCATCAGACAAAAATTTTGGTGATCTATGATCCACTAACAACAACGGTTAGGTTGTGTATGCTGACCCACACAATGTCAACACTGCACGTTCTGCATACAATATGTTAAGGCATTTGAGTTCGAGCCACGTGGGTTTTATTGCTACGAGGGGAATTTCAATCCGCAAAATTTTTCCCTCAATCAAACTTACGGTGCCGAGCAGACTCACGTTAAGCTTTGCCCCAAATTTCTAGTTTTTTCTTTCAGTTGTGGGCCCACCAATGATGCTTTGCACAAGGGCCCCCCCAGAACCTAGCTAAGCTACTGTAAAGTTTGCATTGTGACTTAATTTAACAATCCATTTCAGACAAACTAACGTAAGTTCCAGTGACAGACTTGCAACAGACATGCAACTTGTACCTTTGTCTTTAGTGACGGCAGACTTGGACTTTGGAAACGTCCCACCCGGCTGCTGAACAGGCTTTGATGTGTAGCCACCTAACTGAGCAGTGCATCTACAACAACAAACAGTTCAGCGGCCATACAGTGACTGATGCACTACTTAAATCAGTTTAATTACCACTGGCATACTGCGACTAAAAAAGTTTGTGATTAATCGTTTACATTTAATTAACTTAATTAATGAACAGAAAGTTGTCTAGCTGGTGAACACCTATATCAACAACGAAAGGTCGAAAATTAAACTGACAAGGAAACAATGTAAACAGAAACGGCTGATGCAACAGATGTTGGACCATTAAAGCTTTGCTTTGCAGGCAGGACTAACAGTTCTGCTGGTTTCTGGTGTCCTCTGTTGATACTTTTGGTAATGTTAAAACATCTCTCATTGGCATTGTTGTAGATGTTGTTGTTATTACCGGTAGTATCACTACAACTACTATAAAGTACAACACTTCAGATGTATGTAGAATGAACATACTGTCCACTGCTAATGTTGTCGCAGCTTTCCGACACAAATGTATCGTGATGAAGTCGAGTCTAAACAAAACGAAAACAAAGAAACTAAATCAAACACATTTATTATGAGATCAGAGCTTCTCAGTGTGGACCAGGGTGCAGAAATAGATCACAATGGGTCAAAGAAAGCGTGAGAAAAGTTCACAGTTTTGTCTCACAAAGCTGTCTGCCTTACTTAGGTTTTCAGGGGTATTCAAAAAAATTGGACACAAAAATTACGATCTACGAAAAACATCCTCAACACCATTTCTCAATCGCATCTTCTTCCACTAAACAAATTAGCTGTAAAATACAGCACACTTATATCAACTTATTATGAAAACTGTAGTATACAAATAAAAGAAAGTTCAAATTTTAAACATTCAAAGTTTCTTTGAGTTTCAAAAACTAAAAACTAGTTTCATTTCAGACAATTGTCCAGCAATGGGTTAAACACAGCATGAATTTGCAATGACTTGCCTCATCGGCAGCGGGAATAAAAACGCCATGTGCTGCTGGAGACTGTTTTCTCCGTTGCTGCTGAGAACCTGATGACAACTTGCGCGGGAATGTACCAGGGGGCGGTGAGTCGCGCTCTACACGATCTGCTCCGTTCAACCAATGAACGCCACCCACTGACCCAACTGTGCAGTCCTACCAACAAACATATGCACACCAACAAACTGTAGTAGTACTATTAGTTCTAGTAATCATAGTAGTAGTCAATGCCTGACTCAACGGTGCAGTCATATGAACCAATCGCATATTCAGACGATTGACGGTGGTTCAAACTGCTCCTTACTCAACCAACGAAAATTTTAGCACGTCGCTCAACTGTCAACGTACATGTTTAGAAAATACAGAGAGTAAGTGTGACAGCATTCCAGCACTGTTATTTACAACCAGCAGCATAGCGAAACACGACTTCTGCTGAATCGACATCGCTCCGAGACAAGTTTCCTATGAACCGCAATAATACACACCCTTTAACAGTTTTAATCTTCAGACAGCAGAGTGAAGTGGAGCCTTACCGTTGGTGTTGGTGTGTCTCGGCTGAACAACTGTCGCAGTGTGACTGGAGTCTGAGGGGAAGCTGTAGGGTCGTCCGCAGTCGGTCGCAGCAGCAACCGCAGCTTGTGACCGGTCGACGGAGTCATGTCTATTATATGCAGGATCTCATCCAAGTCTCGCTGACAGCACACCGGCACTGTTATCTACAACCACCAGCAGCATAGATAAACACGACTTCTACTGCATCGATATAGCTCACTAATTAAACCAACGATAACCAAAAACCAGTGGGCCGTAAAAGTGTGACAAATCACCAGAAGGTACATGCATCTTTCCATGCACAATTAACAGTTTTTGTTGTTGTTCTCATGAAAATCCATCCAGCCAATGCCTACATAGAGAAGCAGATGTCCCCCAAAAATAACGAATTCCACCAGGTTGTCACTGTCCTAGAACACATCTAAGATGCCAATGGAGTCACCAAAGAACTACTACTGAAATTCTACTGGGATATGTATGCTATTAATACAAATGTTATAAAACAGTATCACTACATACATCATCGCCATGCAGGGCGAAGCAGGTAATGTCCTCTGTAATGTCGAAATACTTGCGCAGAGTTATATGAAGTTGTTCATATCTTGCAGGTCGACGAAGCTGAAACATGCTGCACAACAACCAAACAACGTGCGCTTACATCTTAAAATAAACTCATATGCTGAAACAGTTACTAGCGATGAATATATGGTGTACTCATCAAATTGCAACCTTTGTTGGTTAAACAGCTGCTGACATTTTGTCAACAGCAGTTGCCTTCCTGAGAACACACCACTAGATGTCACCAGTGAACCGGTGGATCAAAGAAGTGACACACATCAGAAATAATCAATGCAAGTCACTGAACTAAGACATAGTTACCTGCCAACTTTCCCAATTTGATCACTGTGGAAGCACACCAGAAATTCTCAAAAAGGCAGCAGTGACTGCCAAAACTCAACAACAATTTACATAATAAAAATGCAATTCAATAAATTTGTATTTAATTAAAGCAAAATCCAACAGTATTTAGAGCGTTAACACGACAATCAATACTGCATTACATACACTGGTCAGTGCCATGAATGCTACAATAAAAAAAATTAAACAGCTGTCAACAAAATAGTGCTAAAAAGATAAACCAAAAGTGATAAATAACTTCATAGTCAATAATTATGCTCTTTTTAGTGACAACTTGATGTGCGACATACACCCAACAAAGTTACGAAGTTACATTGTAAAATGGCTTGGTGAAAAACACACGATACATATGTTAGTAATAATATCTTAAAAGTAGAACACAGCACATACAATGCAATGCTCTATCCAACATTGCAGCTATGCTATATGCAAACTGCACAGCTCAGTCCTATGCTACATTCAAAATGTAGAACAGTGCTACCGGTAACAAAGATAAAAAAAGCTCACCGTTTTTCACCATTAAATTCACACTTCACTTGAACAGAATCCTGTACAGAAATAAAATCAAATGCTGCAGTAGTCTCACATTCAATAAAAGTCGTTTAGTTACAAATGCAATTCTGCATGTGATGTGAAAATGCAAACAGAAACATTACTAGCAGTGATTATGCACCAACCCCGCGCTGGTGGTACTACGGCGTATAGGGGCGCGTCCTCCGGCTGGCCGATGGAGGAAGCCCTTTGTGAGGCAACTCTGAAGGGTTGTGCCGAATAATACAGAATAAGGCACCATGGACCAACAGTACCCAGTAGCTACTTCTATGAAGTAGCATAAGAAGGTTGACCCCTCAGACAGCCTGAGGTGCTGTTTGAGGCTATACCGTGGAACAGTTGCAGTTTAAGGAAGGCTGA
>Ga0056128_1002994_pt1 | contig 20430 bp, 11 predicted proteins | sample WorMetLIZISLAND2_FD_71113 | JGI IMG/M metagenome (GOLD analysis project Ga0056128, IMG submission 71113) | Marine gutless worms symbiont microbial communities from Max Planck institute for Marine Microbiology, Germany - Olavius geniculatus... ... | reverse complement strand
TATTTTAGTTATTTATTGTGTTTGTTATTATTTTCGTTCATTAGATGCAGAAAAAAAGTGATGCAAGTATTATTTTGCGATCTGCATTCGGCTGTTGTGCTAGCTGATAATGTATGAAGTAGCAGACAAAACTATCGGCCGTGTGTCATGGTTCACTGATTTTGTCGGCCGATTTTGTCGGGCAACTCAACCATGCCCATAAAAGTCGGCCGACTTTGTCGTTCGTCTGACATCCCCTTAAGTCTCTATCATTACTGGTTGTAACCAGTCATCTGTCATGTTCTGTGCAGAGGTAGGAGCTATTGAGGCACAGATCACAGAAGCAAAGGCACGGAAGAAAAGAGCAGCAACGGCAGTTGTGGGAGACATGTCTCAGATGTTGGACAGTTTACCGACGTTTGAGCTACTCTTAGATCGTGCGACAGTCCAGTCTCAACTTCAGAGGTCTGGCTTTTCTCATCTCCCTGTCGTAAGAATCACATTTCTATAGTGCCATTAGGTTGTAACTTCAGAGGTGAAGTTCACTAGTAACTTAGTAAGTAGCCAAGTGTGTAAAACCTGTATACATGTGATTAAAAGACCTCCAGTGGAATGGCCAGTTAACATTGTCCCGTTTCAGTTTCAGGTCCATTTCAGCATTCCTCATGTAATTACGACTTACTACTTTGTAATTGTGTAATGTGATGTGTTGATCTTGCAGTTTTTGTAATACTCTCTAATAACTAGTACTATGACAGTATGACATACTACTACTACTTGTACTGCTACTAATGCAGTGCTGTAGCAAGTGTGAAAGCCTTTGTGTTGCAGCATCAGTTGTGTTAGTGGAGAGCTTAGTCTATTGCAACACTGACACTTTTCTGCTTGCTTGCTCACAGGAAGAAGCAGAAACGGAAAGAACGCAGCATCGAAACAGAAACAGAGAGGCAGCAGCAGCAGTATGTAGACCATGTTCTAAACACATAGAGCCTTGCATTATTTATCGTATATATTTTCAAAATTCTTACACTGATTGCCTCGGGAGACAGTTTGACAAAACTATTATTCTTCTCATGAAAGATATGACTGGTTATGTTTTTTTACAACACACATTGCTGTGCATGGGCTGGTGCAATTTTTCAAAAATAATATTTTACAAGGTGGTGCGGCAACATCTTTTAGGTTTGTTGGCAAGTTTGATGATGTTTTTTTGGCAAATTTTCTGCCGTGTCTATCACTGAAAGAATTTTGAAAATCAGTCACATATTGGCAAAGGTGGAATACAGTGTATATGACTGACTGTAACACTTACACAGACCCACATGATCTAGGCAACTGCCAGCATTGATTGATTTCTGTTGCCCTCCCCTTTGATTTATCTCCGCCAAGTGATTGCTGTGGATGAAGGAGATAATGTGTTCAGCGGATTTTCTGTCTGTCCATGCGCAGCAGTGTGATGTCATAATAATAACGACGTCGCTACGTCACCAACGCATTGTGGTGTATTGTCTGTGATGCCGCCAACAGCAATGCAGGCATTACACTGTGTTTCAAAAAACAGTCAAAATTGTTTTTGTCATAACTTTCTCAAATTTCCACTGACTTTGATAATTTTTGGCACAAAGATGGCCAAGACGATAGAATTATTTAAGGTGCACTCACTTTCCACCTCACCTAATTTATGTCAACACATTATCATGTGAAACACAGATGCTCCAAATTGTTGCATTACACAGCGATTATTTGTATCAGATTGCTCACCTTTGCATCATAAATTCAACGGAGGGTGCCACATGATTTAATAATTTTGTGGTATTAAATATTTTATGGTGATAATATCAGAGCTGACTGATGAGCTCAAAATACATCTAGTCGATGAGTGAATGTCATTTGATCAGTTGAACGTTGATTCTACTATTAGCCAGTGGGGTTACATATAAACCATTGTGTCTGTGTATGTGGAACACTTTGGGCATAAACTGTAATAACTTGTGTGAGTTGTTATAGAAACTTATAATTTTGCTGAATAATTCACATTTCTGTATATTGTCTGCTTAATTAAGTCACTACAACGTTTACGGAAGACAACAATGTGCATCATGCAACAATCTGGAGCATTTATGTTTCACATGGTAGTGCATTGACATAAATTAGGTGAGGTGGACACTGAGTATATCTTACATAATACTGTCGTCTTAGCTATCTGTGTGCCAAAAATTATCAAAATTGGTGGAGATTTGAAAAAGTTATGGCACAAACAATTTTGACTGTTTTTTTCGAGACACTGTGTAGTTTGAGCTATAATATAGGCTGTTAAAGAAAGAATTTAGTTTTATTTTTTTAGCTAACAAATTCACACAAAGTGCATTTCAGTTACTGTTTTGCGAAAATTCACTTGGCATATGTTCTGTCTGAGATGAGACATGATGTGGTTGTGTGCAAGGTAAAACAAAAACATCTGCAGAACTTTTTTGCCAATTAATGCCAATTTACATTTTGCACAGTTTAAGGAAAATGTCTGTTAATATTTGCAGTTGTCGTGCACTTAAATTAGCCCTTTTTTTCAATTTTTTCACGGCACATTCTGATTTTTCTTGTCATTGATGCTAATGTTATGCAGCCATCCCAATGCAGGCCACATTACTGGTCTTGCCTGTCTGACTGTCTGTCCCATACAGACTCCAAACTCGAAAAGAAATCTGTGAACGTTCGCCACAGCAGGAGTAGCTGGTGCACCAATTTTCACCACAAAAGAATTATGTTTTAAGTTTTATGCTGCAGTATGTAACTAATCAGACAGCTGCATATTATTTCGGCACCGAGCTGATATAATTGCTCATTAATTAAGTCACTGTCACTGTGTGTTACAGGTTGGCAGATATCTCAGTGTTCAAAAGCGTTCTTGTTCATCCGACATTCAAGTCAAGCTCGGCGTCAGCGATTGTAGAACATTTACGCACAAGACTACAAACCGACGACGCTTTGTGACCATTGCAATAATCAGCATCCTGATTGCTGCAAGACTGGCAAATAATGAACTGCTGCACAGCTGTGAAAATTGTACTATATTATTATGCATTAATGGAACAGTCCTGTATTTCTTTTTGTTGCCATCCAACCTTGAATTTCTGTACTGTCCTTCAGTGCGCCAAACTGTATATATGGCTTTGTCAGCAAACAAAGCCTTGCACACAAAACCTAACGTTTTACCTACTTGACATGATTTGCTACGTTAGAATTTTTGCCTCTGATGTAAAACTAGTCAGCTACACTGTCTTTGAATAGTCTCATAGGTTGAAACGTAACGTAATAAGTTACAATAAATTCATCAAATTACACCCTTTTATCGTTGTTTTTGTTGACGTTTCGGCAACTGCTGCTGTGGATGTGTGGAAGACAAGTCGATGAACCGAGACGAGCGGTCCTAGCAACTTCCACACATCTATGACTGCTTACTGTCCGCCGCAGCTACACCTGGTGGACAGTCGTTCAGACAAAGGCAGCAGCGGTTGCCAAAACGTCAAGAAAAACAATAATACAAGGTTGTAATTTGATGAATTTATTGTAACTTATTAGTTAGCTACACATCGGTTAGCTATGTGTACATTGTGACTTTTTACCCGATTTCATGTTTTTGCATGGGGTTTAAGAATGTCGAGCTATTTGTGTTCTAGTGAAAATTTTTTTTGGTTTACTTTCCATGGTTAAGAAGTGAAGAAAAATGTTGCAGATGAACCAAACCCAAACTTTGCACAGCACATTCCTTGTTCTGTATACCAGCACACTAACATGAATTGATCTTATTGCATTTATATTTCATTGATTTTATTTTGTGGATGCTGCTGAACGTTAATTGTGATGTGTCAGAATTAGAATACACAAAGTTCAGTCGTTTTTCTCATGTTAATAATATGAAGATGTTTTTGAATAAACTTCAGTGGTGTCGTAACAGAGCAATTGCCCCACTCTAAATTATGGACCATCAGAAAACTGTTGCCCAAAAATGCAAAATTTGCACTGAAAGACCTATTTTGGGGAAATTTGGCAGCAAAATCTAAATTTTAAGCACATATGACCTCCGTCGGAAATTTGCAGTTGTCCGCTGGAAAATTCCAACTTATGCCCCACCTGCTTTTTTAACCCACGACACTGCTGATAATATCGTGTTGAAGTAGTAATCATTAACTAATTAATAAGTTAACTAACGAGTTATAACATATAGTATATTTTGACCTAAACGATGACAAAGATGTTGCAAAAGTGTGTGCATCTGACATACTTTGTGACAACTGAATGCACATCTAGGACAAAATTGCCACCAGAATCTAATCACGGTTCCTACTACTCTGCAAAATTCATTTTCCCTGACTTCTCTGACTTTCCAGGACAAAATGAATCGTTTTGCCCGACTATTTTGTTCACATGAAATACCAATGTCTGTTTTCAGAAACCACAGACCACATGTCTGCAAAACCTGGAAATGTCGGGGAATTTTACAGATGTCAGGATATCGGCAAAAATCACGGAATTGTCAGTGGTAAAATGCTGTCAGTGAAAATTACCCAAAAACTTCCCTAAAAATGCGTACATATGCATTCTTGGACCAGATCCAGCCTTTCCAAAAATTACCTGGCACTATACCACTTGTCTGTTGTATGCTGCTTACTTATTTTTCAGATTCACTGTCATTGAATATAAACTCAACATATAAACTCAACAGTTTGATCACTGACTAACACTAGTAGTACAGGTATGAGTACCAGTTAAAAAGTTTGGGACTGCCGCCAATCGTCAGGAAATTTCATACTGTCTGGAGAGTGGTCAACTAGACTGTAGGAACAGAACCAATTTAGAATTAAACGTAGGATTCACTTCAGAACTGAAACAGCGCCGCTGTCAGTCACTGAATATCATCGACGATTGCTTGAACGAGCATGCTGGTAGTCGGCGTCTGGCCAAGAGCTGCTTCAACCAGCTGCCCAGGTGCCACCTGACCACCATGCATCAGCAGCGAGGACCGATACTTCTCTCCAGCACCGCGCGAAAACGGGTCGTCACGGAAACACCGGTGCCAGAGTCCGGCGGCCACGGCGCGTGAGATGAGGTAGGAGTAGTAGCGTGCTCCATAGCCAACAAAGTGTCCGAAGCGCAGCTGCCACGCGGTGCCTGGTACAGGTGGTAGACAGTGATAGCGCACTTGCAGGTCATTTGCTAGACTCGCGGTGGTCTGACCGTCAGCAGGGTAGTGGCCGTGGTATGCCTGGTCAACCAGGGAGTAGAACACTTGTTGCTGGACCTCTGACGCGGCAAATGACCGCCGGGATTCGAGAAGACGTCGCAGGTCATCCTCGGGAATAGTCTCCCCAGTCTGCCAGTGACGTGCGAACCGACACAGCACACGGGCGTCCCCGGCAAAATATTCCATGAGGACTGAGGGTACTTCAGCGAAGTCCGTCGGACAGCGCGTCCCGGTCACATGCTGGTAGCGTGTCCGGCCAAGCATTGAGTGCATGGCATGTCCAAACTCATGGAACAGATTCTCGACGGAACTCAGGGACAGAAGGCATGGGGCATTGCCTCGAGGCGGTGGAAGATTCAGCATGAGCACAACAACCGGATGCTGGTAGGACCTATCAGCAAGCTGGCGACCACCGCGGACCGTGAAATGGCAGTCGTGGTTAGGTTTGCCCGGCCGCTCAAACAGGTCACAGTAGATGGACCCGAGCAGTCCCTCGGTCTCGTGCACCACGCTCAGCTTGCGGACGTCAGCACACCACATCTCCCCCGGCCCGACGTCTGTCACCTCCCGCAGCCGGATGCCAAACAGGTCGGAGAACAGGTTGCTGAGTCCCTCGATGCAGGCGCCAAGGGAGAAGTAGGGCGCAAGCTGGGTGCCGCTCACAGAGCACATTTCGTGCCTGGCGATGCCGCCGTAGTATGTGGTGTCCCACGGCCAGACCTGCTCTGACGACTTCAGCTCCGAATTCCTCCGCTTTACCTATGCACATACATGACACTGTATACACACATTACACAGATACGGTAGTAAGTGATGGATTGAAAAAGTGGGCTGGGCAGAAAGTTGCAGCTTTCCGACAGCGGAGATTACAATTTCAGTTTTACTCCTAGGTTTCCCCCAGATAAGATGAGAATTTTCGGATGAGGAAATTTCTCAACAACCAAAAATTTAGGAAAGAGCGGCAATTGCCTTCCACGAACTAGCTCTGTTATGACGCCACTGCATACATACACGTGTGTTTATTGACCCTGCAACAAAACTAGCTAGATCGTGACGCACAATATACATTAAAATATAGTGAACACAAAATAGCAACGTTACCTGTGCCAGCAACTGGAACTCATTGGCCGCTTTCTCGCGGACGGAATCTCCAAGTGCCTCAAGGAATTCGACGGCGAGTTCGGGAGTCTGGATGGTTGTGCCACGCAGTGACCGCGTGCTGAATGTTGGAAAGCCGGTGAGTCGCGCGAGCTCATAACGTGCCGCCAGCAGTGACTCCAACAGCTGCGTTTGTGTCTCATCCGGGTGCAGGTAGATGCGATAAGCAGCCTCACGAACCAAGTCGCCTGCACAGACATAGTACGACATGCAAACATTGAAAAAAATGTGTTGAAACTGCACAGATAAAATAAAAAATGTGATGTACTATGAGGGACGTTCAAGTTCTTAGCTTGATGCAGATGAACATTACAAAATGTCACTATCATTGGTCACCACAATCTGGCACTACAATGTTGCACAACGTTAATGGCATTTTTCATTAATGTACGACTATATCAACTGAAGGTACAAACTTTTTGAATGCCATGTGTAGTATGCATGGCAAATGGCTGAATACAACGCCAAGATCAACATTCAACAATCCTTCTGCAATGAAATCCGAGCTATAAAGGCTGGACCAAATACATTTCAGTTGCAGGAAACTGTTTCAAAGTGACAAAACAAAATATAACAGACACATCTTTGGTTATATATGTGCCAGGCTATGAACTTTTCAAATGCCTTTTATATGAAGCCTACTGCTGAATGTCAAATTAAGAAAAAAACATTAATAATACTGTGTTCACAATGCAGTCAACTAAACAAAGACTAAACACTGGTACTGTGTGATGTCTCTTTCCATTGCCAGACTGCAAAAACAGCAATTTCAATGGCCATTATCTAGCTAAGTCCAGTTTAGCCATTTCCTCACTGTCAGGCTGTCAGCAGAGTATCTTGATCTTGCAGCTGCCCAAGCAACTACCTTTACCTTACCTTACCTTACCTCCGGGGTGGACAGGCTCTTACACCTGCCCAGCCCTGAGGCTGTATCAGCTCAGCCCAATGCGCGTCCCCGAATGTAACCACAAGGCTATTTGCGGCTATAAAGCCGTAGACGGCTGTGAAGCTGAAACCAGCATAAAAGCACTGGTAACGTGTAGCAATCTGCTCTCACGGGTTTCGTCAGCTCTTAGTTAGCTCCTACCCTCCAGATTTTAGAAATCTTTTGGGTCATCGGTGCAAAGCCCCACACCACTGCAAGGTGGCTGACCATGGTGGGGGCCCAAGCAATGACATTAAAGTAAAAAATATTATACATAAACTTGCTGAAATTTTGTAGGCTGGACTGGATCATAAACAGGCCAAAATGTGGAAAAGCTTTCCAGTTTACTTGGGACTTGCTGGCAATCTAATTGAACAGCTTTTGTTAGTGCAAAGATCGTGATGCAGTGTGACTAACTGCTAAATATGCACCACCTGAACTGTAATACTTACAACACAGTTACTACAGAGTGGGCCATAAAAAAACTGTCCCCCTACATGTCAGCTAATTACGTCTTCCAAGAGTAATGTACATTTAAAGTGAATAACGCACGTTGAAATATAATCAATTCTGAGTAACATGTACAAATTTCATGCAAATATATTTTCAATAATTTGTAACAGGATAAAATAAGTGAAAGCAACCCAACTCTACAGGAAACACGATGGGGAAAACAGTGTAACGTCATTTTGAAGTTAACGGTCGAGTTTCTGCAGCAGAATGTACCAAACTTCATTGAGCCTTCTGTCTGGCCATCAAACAGTCCGGACATAAACCCCATCGATTATGCTGTCTGGGGTGCTCTGCAGCAAGATGTGTACAGAGTTCTGATCATGGGTTTGGAGGATCTCAAAGACAGAGTGCGTACCTGCTGGGCCAGTCTCGATCAACAACTGATCAACAAAGCCATTTATCGGTGGCGACTGAGATTGAAAACTGTAGCTAAAGTTCACGGAGGCACACTGAACAGTTGTTTACCAGACTGTCTTGTTGTTGTATAAAGTTTTCGCTGTTTTACTTAGACATATACGCAAGCACGTATTTCCATTTGTGTTTCACCATTGTGATATAATTAGAGCTGTTGAAGTGTTAATTTTTTAATGCATTAACGCACTGCGTTAATTTTTTAATGCATTAATTAACGTGTTATTAACCCACCTAGGCCTGTCAAGAGGGAGAGTAGGGAGGTAAGTTACCCCGGCTCCTGCGACGTTTGGGGGGCCACTTGTAGACTATAGAAAGTTAAAACACATTTTAAATGTATAATCAACAATAACTGCCATCATAGCTAGCATAGAAATCTATTAGTCTGTCGTCAAAATAATAATTTATTGACAGTAGTGATAGAATGGCAACTACAGTTTAGTTACTTGAATTCATTCCATTGTCAAATAACCGCATTTTAACGGAATATTGGAACTTTTGCTTTATGAAATTTAGTAAATTAACAGAAATTTACGTATGTGCGTTAATTATTTTAATGCTCGTTAATTTTTTTAACGCGCGTTAACTTATTAATGCATTAATGTGTTAATTAATGCGTTAATTTGACAGCTCTAGACATAATACAATTGGAGTGCTTTGATTCTATCATATTATTTTTAGTAATATTTTGCTATATAAACAAATGCAATGGCATTTTAAACAGACTAATATAGGGAATGGTTTTTTATAGCCCACTCTGTATAGGTTAGATAGCCTATAGGTTGATAAAATAAAATACATTAAAATACACAACATATCTTATTTCACAACAACATATGCAAAGATACATTACATAACTATACAGGGTGGGCCTGTTTGAGCGTTGATAACTCAGCGATGGTTATCAGTAGAAAGACGTGTTATATGTGAAATTATGCATTTACTTGCACACCCACGTGCCCGAGTTCATTGAATTCAAAAACTTACTGCCAAAAAGTCTAAATTTAAATTCTGTGAATTATTCAGTGTGGGGGCATTGCAACAGATTCATAGTCACAAAATTTCAGTAACTGACCAGCTAAAACGTGTGCTAATCGAATGCTGGGCTCAGCTGATCCTGAACACATTTGACTCCAGCGATTGATCAGCTGCCTAAAAGGACTGATGACGTTATGAATGCAAAAGCTGGGCAACTGCTTATGTCAAATTTCATCTAAACTCAACTTGCGTGTTAATAATTGTTGATATTTCACTGTATGCTGATTGAAAATCAACTTAAATTCATGCGTTACTACCAATTTAGCATGATTTTAGGGTGGAGCAGATTTGTGTAAATCGGGCAAAGAATATTTAAATGTTGAGACACGCAAGTTGTATACTTCTTCTGTACACAATTTCAAAACTTTTGGCATATTACACGCTTTTCCATCAATAAACATTGCTAAGTTATAAAAGCTCAAATATCCATGTTAAATTCATGTGTTACAGTCAAATTTGGCAGAATATAGGGGGTGACAAATATTTATGCAAATTAGGCAAAGAATATTCAAATGCTTCACTATGCAAATGTGTCGTTGACTTTTTTACAGCATTCTGAAACTTTTGACGTATTACACGACTTTCTACCACTAACCATCGCCGAGTTATCAACGCTAAAACAGGTCCAGTTTTTTTGGCCCACCCTGTACATGTATGATCACCTGGGTTGTCATTGAATAATCCAGTTACCATCACGTTGTCACCGTTGCGTGAGAAGATGTCTTGCAGCTGTTTGGGGAGTGAACTACGTTTGACGTACACTGGCCGATGGCAGCCCTGCATGAACACTGAACCAAGGCTTAGTATCTGCTCACTGAGCTCAACAAATCTTTGACGGTCGGATGGGGGAAGATGAATTCCACTCTGCTCAAAATCAAATAGGAACAGTTCAGCAACTCGACGGTCGATGTCGTCGGTTGGCACAACATCGCTGTTGTCTAGCACTGACTTGAGGGCAGAGAAAATCACAGTGTTGGTATTGAGCGTTTCCACCAGGGAGCTGATGCTGGCACATGCATGACTGGCAGCATTTGAGTATTCCTCACTGGGGTGAGCTACTCGGACAAAGTCAGCCATGTCTGCCACCCGACATAGACAATCCGATAGATCATCAAACACCGAAACGAGTTTCCGATTCCGTGAGCCACTTGACACTTCTGCTACAAGTGCATCTGCCTCACTCTTTGCCTGATCCTAAACCAGACAAACAAACTGGTAAGATTTATTCAGGCTATGGAAAGGAAATAAAAACCAGGATTAACTCCAGAGACGTAAACAAGCTGCACAAAACCCAAATAAAATTCACTAACTGAGTCCAGACTTACATTCAATGTAAACTTATAATATATAATTTGCATATAATATAACTGATAAATAATAACTTATAATTTAAAATTAACATCATCATTAACGAATCGCCAGAAGCAGGCTAGATGCCTGCTTCTGTCCGGAGAAAATAACTTCAACACAAATATAAACATAAAACTAAACAAATAGTGTTTTTACACTGACTTCCGGTACAAGATGACAGACTTGTAATCATAGTACAAACTAAACGTGAATCCATTTCAAATCTGAAGAGAAACAAAACACCCATTTTAGTATAATAACAGCGTGGTTCTAAGTGCTAACAAGCAGACAAAAACTAGGTCAGTAATCTTGAATCTTCTGCAACAGCGAACCAAATTTGTAGGTGCTCAATTGATTTGTAACGTATCTTACGACTCCGTTACGCCTCATTTAAACATTTCACCAAGTTTGTGCTGTTTTATACGTACCAGCAGGACGTGAAACCCCTCGTGATTATGAAGTTCAGGGATGCCAAAGAGACCATGAGACGTATCATAGGACGACTTGGGTTGCGGTTGTGTAGAATTGAAGGCCGAGGCAAGTGGAGACCACGTCGCCACCGTTCTGCGCCAGTTTACGCATCTTGCTGATCTCACCAGCCGTAAAAAACGCATGATCGACAACATGTACTATGAGCCACAGCAAATTTTCTACAACTACAAAACCTACGAACTGACATTCACATGTTTATTGTTTACATCATAATCATACCCATATTACTCAAAGTTCAGTAAATAGTAGGGATGGGTCAATATTAAAATTAATGTTTAAAAATAAAAATGCCGTTTTAAACAAAATTGTAACAAAGAAAAACAAAAATTAGCGTATACTACTTTTAATGTAGTAGTAATTTTTTATTACTACAATTTTATAATTAATTGATGCCATGATTTATTTTACGGTAATAGCTTGTGTGATTCTGATTTTTCATTTTTACTGCAAGTTATTTTTTAGGCTCTCGGCCATTTTCTGTCAATCTCACTTCCGTTTTGTAGTAGGTGTTTGCTGTTTGTTTGTGGATTGCATTCTGTAATAATCTTACTAGCAAGAGACTGTTTGATGCGAGTATTTTGTAGTCATTGTTGTTTGTCAACGATATGAACGCTATGGATGATTGCAAACTGCAGCCAACATTCATGGATGCAGTAGAAGGACCCGAAGAAACGTTCGTACATCTTATTTGCTTATACTCGTGCTTGAACTTGAACTTGAACTTGATATAACAACTCACATGTAACGCATTGGCAAATAGGGGAATAGAAAGTTTTATATTTATATAATTTTTGGTTAAATCTATCTGAGGTCATCATTGTCATGAGGTGAGCTTTCTTTTTGAAGTTAGAGAAATGTTAGAGAGTGTTTGACATTGTACTAATTTGGTACTAGTTTATTCTATTCATCTACCACTCTGTTAAAAAAAAAATTCCACATCTAGTCTTGCTGTGTTAACAGCAAGCATCTTTAACTGCATTAGATCAGTACTCCAACAGAACAGTGCTTGAAAATTTGTCCGAAAAACCGCAAAAGTCAAATTTTCAGTTTCTTATGTTTTTATTTTTTGTGCAGTTTATAACCCAAATCAAATTAAATATATATTTATATTCTCATTAGCAGTAAAAGATGTATGTTCTAGTACATGTACTATAAACTGCAGCAATTTTTTTTATAAAACCTAACTGATAATCATACATAAGGTACAGTTAATAGTCGGGCCTCAATTATTCTAATTTAGCCCATTTAAATTTTTGCTCACCGTAATTGCAATGAATAGTGTATGTTTGTTGACATTTTGTAGATGTGTGAATCAGCTTGCAGATGTTGACATTCAATCAAGTGCTGGTGTGTGTTTTGAATTGTACTAGGTTGTTTCATGTCCTGTTTGTATTTTCCCCTATTCTGCCGTAATGTTTGATCTGGAATACCTACATAGCTTATTTTCTGAATTACTAATGTGATCTCATAAAAATCTTTAGGGTTATTGCCCGTGTTGGGAAAGTAAATATTTTATCTATCGACAATAATAATCATTTATGTGCCTTGCATTATTGAAAAACTTCGTATTTTTTAATATTAGATATTAGCTGGTTAGCTTTAAATTACTCACATAATCTTTAGTTAACGGACATAGGCAAGGCAGTATTTGATCCCTTGGTTTACTGCAGAGCAGGATTCCCTAGTAATGAATGAATAAGATTCTACACTGGTGTGTATTTTTATCTGGGTGGTACTGCTAGAGTTTTATTTACATTTTGTATACATTATTTAGGTGAAAGTTCTGTTGCTGTGAAGATTGAAGTCGATGGTAATGATGTCACAGAGTCTTTGCATGATGACAAGCCAAGACCATATTTGTGTTCAGTGTGTGACAAACGTTTTGCTAAGAAGCGTCACTTGGGTTCACATATGAATGTTCATAATGGCAAATACAAGTGCACCGAATGTGGAAAGTGTTTTCGAGATATGTCGAAGCTAACCATGCATATGCAGACCCATTCTGCAGAGAAACCGTCTTTTGAATGCACAGTTTGTTGCAAACAGTTTACTAAGTTGGCTAATCTTTCTCGGCATAGCAGGTTTCACAGTGGAGACAAGCCGTTCACATGCTATGTGTGTGACAAGGCATTTTATCATTCTGAAGAGCTGCAAGCACATTTAAGAGTCCACACTGATGGAAAGCCATACTCGTGTACACACTGTCCAAGGTCTTTTAAGCGGCAAAACCATCTCAGTTCACATCTGCTGAAGTCACACAATGAAGGCACTTGGTTCACATGTCACATTTGTCAGAAGAATTTCAGCCAAAGTAATAAACTCAAGGATCATCTGCTTTGTCATGAAGGCGTGAAGCCATACATTTGCAGTAAATGTCCAAAGCGTTTTAGTACAACATCAAACTTGAAACGTCATGAGTGGATGCATTTCAATGCCAGTCAATCTCATCCGGGTTTGTGTGCTAGATACTTTGAAATATTGTGCTTGGCGGCACCTTACAAGATGTTATGATTGACTTTGATTTAGTGTTGTGAAATTGTTTAGCTAATGGTGTCAGGTAATTTCAGTGACCATTTTCAATTATGCACATATGTATTTCGTTGTCATTATATGTTCCCCAATGCCTATAAAAGTAACCTGCTGAGTTTCATACTTTGTCAAATGTTAGCTCATTTTGCAAATCCTGCCCTTGCACACTGCAGTAATTTTCAATAAATAAATGGCAAACTGTGTGGACTCAGCGCAGCACAGCTGCTACTGTGTATATGTGAACCTGAACCAGATGCCCATCAAAATCTGAATGGTTGAAAGTTTTGTGTGATGTGTGTTATACAGGTGAAAGTTCTTATGAGGTGAAGACTGAAGCTGATATTAACGATATCACTGGGCATCGACACGATGACAAGCCCAGACCATATTTGTGTTTCGTGTGTGACAAACGGTTTACAACAGCATATAATATGAATATTCACCTGCAAGCACATACTGGAGAGAAATTGTATTCGTGTACTCAGTGTGAGAAACATTTCACTACACTGCAGTACCTGAGGGTACATATGAATGTTCACAGCAGTAAATTTAAGTGCACTGAATGCGAAAAATGTTTTAGCAGCAAACGAGACCTAGAAAGACACAGACCACATCACTCCGGAGAGAAACCATTCGAATGCAGCATATGTGGCAATCGATTTGCTAGATCGGTTTACCTCGATGAGCACTATAAAGCTCACAGTGGAGAGAAACCATACACATGTTTCATGTGTGACCAGGCCTTTAGTCGATCTGGTGACCTGCGAACGCACACTCGGCGTGTGCACAGCAACAAAAGGCCTTATGACTGCCATGAGTGTGGCAAGCTGTTCAAAAGCAGCTCGGATTTGGCACGTCATGTTCATACTCACACTGGTGCAAAGCCGTACTCATGTAGACACTGTTCCGTCTGTTTTACGCAGTCCGGCCATCTCAAGGCACATCTGTTGAAGTCACACAATGAGGGTACTTGGTTCACATGTGACATTTGTGAGAAGAAATTCACACAGAAATTTGATCTTAAGAGACATTTAGTTCGTCATGAATGGGGATGAAGTTGTAGATTTGCTGTGAATCAGTTGATCGTCAGTCAGTCGATCAGAATTGGCATAATAGCCGATATGTGAGTACTTCAAGGTTAACAGTAGTGCAGTTTTCTGAAGATCCGTTGTGATAGGTTTTGAGGCATTGCCAGAAGGTTACAAGTGACTAATTGAGTGACAAAGGCTTTGTGAAGTTTACAAACTGTTTTTAAGCTTTGAGCTCATTACAGCCTTGAGTTTGAATGCTTCAGCTGTAGCTCATGTAACTAATATTCAAAGATGAAACATACACTGTATATTGTAGGTTTGTCAGGCCTATGTCTACATTTTCCTGTAGTGTGTATATTATGAGTATATGATTATTATGCGCAACAGCAGCTACTGCTCTAGCACATCTTAGCCATCGCAATTCTGTCTGTCCGTCCATTTGTCTATCACACGGGTGGATCAGTCAAAAATGGTGCAAACTAGAGTCACCAAATCTTCACTTTCGGCTGCCTGGAAGACTCTAGTTTCAGGAACTGTAAAGCTTTTCCATAAATTCAAAGGGGAACACCACAAACGAAGGCGCTAAATGAGAGGGGGAGGGAAAATTTGCGATTTCCAGCCGATACGGCGTTGGCAGAGCGAGACACGTCACGCCGTCTGGTGAGTACAAGTAAAACACTAGATAATTAGCCGCCGGTCGTCTGGCGCCCTCTGGCGACTGATTTTGTGTTACTGGTCTTTCAAACATGCACCGCTGTTGCGCGTTCCCCTTTGCGTTAGCTGGGCTTTTCTTGTCTTCTTAGTTCTGCTTTTGTCTGTTACTAACTACTAGTGTAATCTCACTAATTTAGTCTTATTATCATGCAGCCATAGTAGATTTCATTATGTTTTTGTCTGTTTCTCTGTCCATCTGTGTGTCCCATGCAGGCTTCTAGCTTGAAAATGAAAGGTCTTAGAGAAACCAAAATTGGTGTGAACGATTTATAGGGTAACCAATGTTTCACTTTTTAGCTCAGAGGTAGGGGAACGGCTGCAAGATAATATTTTGGCAGTGTGGCAACGTGTATGTTTCTAGTTAAGTTAAATGTATCACTTGATGGCGTTGAGTGTAATGCAAACTTGTTGGTCACTATCAGTTGAGCTTCAGTAGCTCAGAATCTCTACACTGTGGGTAGGCGCAATGAGTACTAGCGAAAGCTGGGGCATAAACAGGCAGGCTACGTGATGTACTGGCCCTGTATCTGTGGTCTTGTAGTGTAAACTGGTGTCTGGCTGAGGGCCAAGGAAACAGAGATCGGCACTGCCCTATGAAGGACATTACACTTTTACTGTACTTCACATTAGCATTATCATTATAATCGTCAGCATTATCTATATCGTCATTACTTTCCTCTGATGTGGACTAATGGTTGATTCGATCTGATTAGCTTGAAAACACTGCAAGAGATGCAGGGGCGTCTAAACATGACAGAATGACGCACGTTGCGTCATAGAAAATGTAGGGGGAAGAGAAAAATATAGGGTCCGCCTCCAAAACTGTTTCGCTGCCCTAATAGAAATGAATGCACAAATGACAGCAAATGAAGGAAATGTCATGTGGAGGCAAGGAAGCTCCGATCCAAGCCCTGTTCGCCGCTATTGGCCAAGAAATATAAGATTTTTGACATGGATCAGTAATGTTGAATTTTTTTCTGTAAAGTGCATGAAAACCATGGTTAGAGAAAGAGGAAGGCAAGGAAAGAGAGGGAGGGAGTTAAGGGACGTTAGGGTGGGGGACAAGGCTGGTAGGGGGAATTGCGACATCGGTCTTGAGGGGTAGACGCCCCTGTAGAGATGTTCTGATAGATTGGAATTTTATGTTAAGCTATAGACGTATTATATTCCACGTACTAGGCCTAGATCTATGTAGCTTGAACCGTGTATTCAGTGCCTGTGCGATAGTTGTGCTGTATTTTGTGCAGTTGCAATTCACCCTTGTGTGAACGTGTAGGTAGTTATTTATCAATATACCATGCGGTGCAACCTGACGTTTTGCCCCAGTGTTATAGTTGTCATCTCTCTTATTTATCTACCTTGATGATGATTTAAGTCTGTTTATTGTACGCAGTAATAACTAGTGAAAAGACTGTTTACACTGTGCGTTCACATTTTCAGTCGGACGGGTTGATTTGAGCAAGAAAACGGACGACGGACGTCCTCCGGGGGGGGAAGCTTGCACTTGGGCCCCCTTTGAAAGTGAAATTTTTTAATGATTTATATTTTGCAGCTTCAGTCAGATCAGTCAAGTCTGAATGCAAATAATGTACAGGGTGCACCAAAAAATTTTACCCCCCCATGTTTCGATGGGAAGAGTCGACTCCACTTTGTCGAACAGAAGGCAAAGGTCAATGCGGCATATTATGTTGGAAGTCTGCTGCCAATGCTCGTTGACGACTTCAAACGGTTGCTTCCATTTGGATTCGTATTTCAGCAAGACGGCGCTCCTGCGCACACGGCCTGTCAGACGCAGGGCTGGTTGATGGCAAACTGTACCGACTTCATCGCAAAGGACCAATGGCCACCAAATTCACCCGACCTCAACCCACTTGACTACCATGTGTGGGGCGCAATGCTTCACGCATTTTACAAACTTCACCCAAAGCCAAAAACTGTTTCAAAGCTAAAAAGTGCGTTGCAGCAGATCTGGGACGACTTGCCACAGACAACGATCAATAAAGCTATCAGCGACTTTTGCAAACGTCTGAACTCATGCGTTTTGGCCGGTGGCCGACATTTTGAGCATACCGGTACGATGTGAACTTCGTACTGAAATATGTTAACTGAACTGTGTGCTGGTTCATAAAATGTCAGTTATTTCTGTTTTAAACCTGTTGTTTATCATCAGTTAGTAAAACTCGTGATGGACGTGTTGTGAAATGTAAAAATTCGGTGGGTGGTCGCGCTTAATACGGCATAACTTTGTCAAAGTTGGAGATAATTGAATAAAATTTTGCAGATTAGCGTAAATCTGAATGGATAATAGGCGTGTAAAATTTTGTTTAAAAATTCTCAGCCGTTTAGGAAAAATTATCAGAAAACCTCAGGGGGTAAAATTTTTTGGCGCACCCTGTATGAAAATTATTAACACTTTTGAAAATGAACACCCACGGGCCCTTTTTCACATTTCCAAATACGCCTCTGCAGTGGAAGAAGAAGTAGCTAGTAGGAGGTCACTTATTAGCTGTATTAGCACACAGACTACTGCATCTAGGTCCACATCAATAAAATTAATATGACATTCAAACATATCAAGCATAGACTATCACTCTACAATACAGTTCCGGTTATGGTTGCTGTTGCTTTACACTACACGGTGTTTCATAAAAAGGCACCCTTTTTGTTTCTTTTATAACTCAGTCGAATGGTGATCAATTTGCATGAAATTTTTACCAGATGTAGCTGAAGAAATACAAATTCAAATTATTTCAACAGAATGTGGCTGTTGGTTAAATATTCTTTGCTAGTGTAATGTAATGCTGACGTCATAATATGTTGTGAGTACAAACTGGCTTGTCTCTACTGGTTCTGTCAGTAGCTACCCTGCTTCAATGGTGAACTTTATCTGGTTTACTGATGAAAAATGTTCATCGTGTCTGTCAGCACTTAGCAACATGGAGGCATAAAGTCAGGTGTCTCGCTATCCAAAAACTCATCTGTCTTGTAAGCGGAGTGTGCTGGTGCACTGTCTTGCTGAAAGGTGTAAAAGTTAAGCTATCCCTACAAGTGTGTGAAAGTGATCGTTTTGGGCATTTTTGTGGCTACAGTGTTCAAACTTCAACAGTTTGTCATCAATAAACCAGATAAAGTTCGCCATTGACGCAAGGCAGCTATTCAGCAAGTCTCTCAGCATCGGTTGCAACAAGCCAGTTTGTACTCGCAGCACACTATGACGTCAGTATTACGTCACAACCAGCAAAGAATATTGAACTATCAGACATATTTTGTCAAAATATTTCGAATTAGTATTTCTTTAGCTACATCTGGTATACATTTTGTGTAAATTGATCATCATTTGACTGCATTATGAAAGAAATAAAAAGCTGCTTTTATGAAACACTTGTAATAATAGACATCTTGGTTGCACCAAAACTTGTCTAAATTTTGCTTAAAACCAAACAGTCAACCTGTGAACTCAAGCTGGCAAAAAAATTCAGTGCAGGTGGGCGTTAAGTGCCTTTATTACATCACTTTCAGTCAAGAAGAATATGCACCAATACGAGTATATTCACAGACACAGGTTACAGCAGCATAACACATTGATACAGTAATGCATAATGCAGCAACACATATTGATCGCTCCAGAGATGGAAGGAAATGGGTTATGGGTCAAATGTGTCACCATTTTTGGATGGGTCATAGGTGGGTTGTGGGTCACCACCAGTGATCCATTGACCTATCGTGCTTATAGAAATTTGTTTTTTTTTTGGTAAACGGACTATACGGACTGTGCTGCATTTGTTCTGTATCTCAATACTAGGTTTAGTTTTCACTATGACTGTTTAGGATACTTTGTTATTCTTAGTTGACATAATATAAGAAACTGCTCACTTCGCAATTAGCGGTAGGACTATTATCATAGCTGGAAGCTTAGTTTTTGGGTTCACCACCATACCATGCCTATTCTAGTCCTGTGCGTAGGATGAAAATGAAATGGGCCATGGGTCGTGGGTCATGGGTCATGTGGGTCATGGGTTACAAAAGATGACCCATTTCCATCTTTGGATCATTGTTCACAGTTACATTCACTATTACCATCCGCCGCCGCCGAATAGACTGGCACACGTCCAGTTATGTGACACTAACAACACGTCCTGCAGGCATATAGTTAGTTTGTCTGTTATTAACAATCTCAAGATTTTGAAGTCCATTAGCAGTTGCACTTTCGACCCTCCGGCATCAGGGTCACGTAATCATATAGGCCTACATTTCATTACCAGTATAGGGGTCTATACAGAGTTATATTCGTGGTAGGCCAGTTAGGCCTACAGCAACGGCAGAACTAATTATTATACTGCACGTATTGCAAGAGTCACAGAAATAACCAAAAAATAATGAAAAGCTATGTTTGTTAAAATATCTTCATTGGGGGTCATTGGTTTAAGAGGCATTTGAGTTCTCAGATGATCCAACAGCAGTGCAGCTGTTAGGTCTACATTATCAAAGAACCTACGAAGGGTGTCAGTCAGCTGCAGCGGCGTCGTGCGTTAAAAAGTAATAGGCAGAACAGGAAGTTGCAGTTTTTCCACAGACACTGCAAATGTATGACAGAGAAGATTACGGCTCCTCACAATTTCAACTTTGCCCCTAAATTTTCCCGAAAATGGGGGTTTCAGCTTCAAATTTTGCATTTCTGGGCGAAAGTTTTCCGAGAAAAAAAATTTTCCAACAAACAAAAAGTTAGGGGAGGGGCAATTGCCTTCTAGTCCCCTACCTTTTTGGTCGACTGTTAAATCGATTTCGATGTAGAGTGATTTTTTCAGAGTTCAGATCTGCTTCAGCAGCCCATTTGTTGAACAGCCTAGCAGTTTCGTTGATTAATAGAGGGGGAAGGGATTTCTACTGCACATCAGAATCAAATGGCATCACAGTTTTTCAGTGTTCACTCCTCATCATCATCATCATCGACAACCGTGGGCTCAATGCCCGTTGGTGTCTGACGCCATTCTTACTATCGCTGCCCATCGCTGCCTATCTAGGGCAGCGTGGCTTAACTCCTGCAGGGTTGT
>Ga0056128_1002993_pt1 | contig 20431 bp, 5 predicted proteins | sample WorMetLIZISLAND2_FD_71113 | JGI IMG/M metagenome (GOLD analysis project Ga0056128, IMG submission 71113) | Marine gutless worms symbiont microbial communities from Max Planck institute for Marine Microbiology, Germany - Olavius geniculatus... ... | reverse complement strand
GCCCCCTAACCCCCTGACCAGGGGCTCTGCCCCTCGACCCCGACTCCCGTTATAGGAACCTCACTGTTGGATTTCGGAGGGGGCCTCCAACTCTCTAGCGCCGGCGCTGCACTTTTCATGTCATCAGTCAGCTTCTTATCATTCGCTGTCATTACGATACGACCAAGGGCGCATTTACGGGAAGGGTTGCACATTCTTTTCTCTCTCCTTATAGGTAAAAACATTTCATAAAACAAAAAAATGATTATGAGAAAAAATAGTGTTTGCCAGGTATACGTAAAACTTTTCTGCTGTAGGTGCTGCTGAAGACGGCAGGAAGAGATAGCGGCGAAGAATCAATCTAGTTGTGTTTGTGCGTGTCTGTCTGCGTATAGGTGAGACTGGTCTGGGCAAGTCTACGTTACTGCGTTGTCTGTTTCTCAACAATGACTTGTACAACGGTCGAGTCGTACCGTCCGCTGAAGGTAGGCCTGCATGTTATGTACGCCATAGTTGGGCATTGCATATTCCTTAACATTATTGTTATCGTCATTATCGTTATCATGTGCGATGCGTTCTATCTAAATTAGCGAAACCAACACTAGCCTACGGATAAGTTTTGAGAGTTTTTCGAGAAGCCGGAGCGGAATGAAGGTTTTTGATGTGGGGAGGAATCTGGTTTTATCGCATACGAAAAAGGCGTGCTTCCCCAACTGAGTTCGTGTTCTCATGACAACAGCTGCGTTCGTTGTAGAGGAACTGGTCTGACGGCGTTGCGGATTCTACGCTGTTGAACAATATTGCTCGATGCAATGTTCAGTGCATGCAGCGTCACGTAGTAGCGTCATCATTAACACTACGCCAACTCTAATAGAATACAGGCGCATGTTGCTTGATCTGTGCACTCACAGCTTATCGTTGTAGCTAATTACAATACAATGACACTAATGTCTATTCGCAAGCAGGCGTGTCACACTGACAGCAGCAACTGAATGCGATCTTTGTGAATTACTCACTATATACTGTATGTGCATGAGTGGCAGTTATTGTAAAAAAAACCATCGCCAAAAATTTTCTGTGAATTCAAAGTAAGGCTCTCAGCCTCCAAAATCTCTACCGGGACTCCTCCCCTTAACCAAATTGCCAAGCGATTAGGGAATGCCGTCAGCCATCTTTTAGACTCCCTGCTTATTTGCGTTTTTCATCGAGTACAGAAAATTTGCCCAAAATGTGTTTTAGGCCTACAGCGACGACAGTGTTGTGTGCTAATTGTAGAGCGAATCGAGAAGACGATCGAGATTGAAAAGAAGTCGATGGAGATTGAAGAGAAGGGCGTCAAGCTGCGCCTGACGATTGTTGACACTCCCGGTTTCAACGACTCTGTCGACGCCAGACATTGGTACGTATGCTACGTATGCTTCCCTAAAGGGGGGAGGCGAGGGGCGGCCTCCCATATTGATTAGATGCATTTTAAAACAGGTGAAAATTTTGCATAGAAATGCACTATTTTGGCATAAAATTTTCAAAAATTCTCTGGGGAGGATGCATAGCCCCTCCTCAGACCCCACCCCTACCCTTTCGCCTCCTATTCCAAATTTCTGGATTTGCCACTGAATGCTGCTGCTGGTTAAAATAACTAAGTGGTATTGCTCTTCACAGGAAACCCATCTCAGAGTCACAGAGCGTCACCTGCCATGTGGGACTACACAGTATTATCTGTCACCCGACACAGGTGGACTGAACACACCCAGCCATAACTCGAGCCAGACAGGCTGGTACTCGATTTACCTACGATTTACCTACCTCGGAGGGATGGGAGGCTAAGTTGACCTTGTGCTGATTATACACTGAAAGTCGTTTTATTTGTCCGCAGACAGTCACCCGTCCAAGTAGTAACCACTTGATAGCGACATGACTGGGAGTCGAACCAATAAAAAGGTTAAAAGGTTAAAGGTGGTGATATAGTTCTTATGGAAAGCCCATCTTAGAGCTACGGAACATCACCTGCCGTATGGGATCACACAGTGTTACCTGCCACCCGACACAAATGAACGCGCCCCGCCTTAACCCACCTAGATAGGCTGGTACTCGATTTACCTACCCCGGAGTGATGGAAGGCTGAGTTGACCTAAGCGGCTGGTTACATACCGAGATGGTTTACCTGCCCGCAGGCAGTCACCCATAGCAGTACTAATTCGGCCCGGCGTAGAGTAACTTCGTTATCGGATGAAACGAGTTACCGCTACGCCACGCCACCAACCCAGTGACCTCGCAATCGCGGTAGACCTATTATAAATGCTATCTTAGAGTGTACGCATTGCGTAATGAATCGATAAAATACGAAGCCTTGGCCGACAACGAATTTTGGTGTGTGTGTGTTGAGCTTCAAAGAACATATCAAGAGATAAAATTTTTTTTCACGATATGCCATGTCTTTGTGAGCAACAATGTGAAATTTGAAAGATACCATAGTGCAAAAATCGTTATTTATTGCTGCGTAAAAAATTTAGTGATACTTTGAGTTACATTTTGGTCGGACGAGTGACTGTTTAATGGACAATAGTCTATAGCATAACCGTGTGTTGGTCAGCTGGAAACCGATAGAAGACTACATCGACAACCAGTTTGAGCAGTACTACAGAGACGAGACGGGACTCAATCGCAGAAACATCAAAGACAATCGTGTCCACTGTTGTCTCTACTTTATTCCGCCGTACGGACACGGGTATCTAGCCTATTCTCGCTTTAGGCGTTCTCGGCTTTTAGCCTGAAACATTTGTAGTTCTCCTGCAGACGTGGCTGCGTGTAAAGAAAAACACCAAAACAGTCTTACACTATATAGCAACGTTTTAGGCGGCATGCAGCGGCTAGTGCGTCAGACGTTGCCGCAGCGTTATCTGCTCGTCTGTTCGTCTGTCACACTCGTGCACTGTCGGACGGAGTCAGACGCTGTTTGCCAGAGACACTCGTGTAACATCTGTGTAACAGTGAGCTCGTTCCGATGAAAAAATGGATATTTGGTGCCGAAGGGAAAATCACTGTAAAAATTGGCAGAAAGTTACGGCCAAACCGACTGGCGACCGGCAGCAACATCGCCTAATTGCGCCACCATGCCACCCCAGCTGCTAGGGTGACTTTCTACTTTCTGCGGGATTGGAAATGAGTAGTAGCTTACAGGCTACAGGGGTGAAAACCTGTAGTGTGGCTTATTGCTGGCTGCACCTCGGGTTTAATTGTTTGCTGGCACAGGCAATGGATGGCCGCATAATGCGGTGTCATTAGTTCGTGCCAGTCAGCTGCTACTTCAGAGATTTTAAAGCTCTTCACGTGTTTGACTAATGTAAGCAGCGCTGTGTCAAGCGTCGACCGTTTATTCGTTTATTTTTTCACCGTTTTAGTGAAAATATGAATCACTGGACGTCTATTTGTTTTGCTCTGTCTGTGCTAGTCTGCGTCAAGTCGATATTGAGTTGATGAAATCTTTGCAAGACCGCGTCAACGTCGTGCCTGTTATTGCTAAGTCAGACACTCTAACTCGCCGTGAAGTCAACTTGCTTAAAACTCGTGTATGTTCCGTCTGCGCATTTTTCACGCTTTTCACATTTTTTAAAAATTTTCATCGAGCGATGTCACCATAACTTACAGTCCGTACGTTCCTAACGTCGATGTGCTGCGACCATTATAGCCTAAATGGTGCAGCCCAAAAAAATCCACACTTCAGTAGCTTTAAAATGGCACAGTAGTTTTGTACAAAATTTTCAGCAGTTATTAAGGAGAAACGTTGCTAAAAATGAAATAAGTTTTGTGCAGTTTTGTAAAAGTTTGCACAAATAGAGGGACTTTTGGCTTCAACGCGTTGTTTTCAAGTAACGCGCCTTTTGCTTAGCTGAAATTGTGAAATATACTCGTTTCATGGTCTGAACGAACGCACTTTGCTGTTTTCTGGTTTTTTTGGCATTTCAAACGGGTCACGTGTTTAAAATTCGTCTGAAAGTTTGTTGTAATTTGGTTTATTTTTTGCGAAGTTGGAAAAATTGTTTTGTTTTTTGATATTTAAACTTTTGCTACTTTTGAACAACGAAAGATAAGATAGGCTAAATGGCAAACTATGTCGAACATAATCTCTGAAAATTTTACAAAGAGATATCAAATTATATCAAAAATGCTATTACGTGAGTGTCACGCTTTCTTTATTTTTATAGGACCTTTAGTTTTATCAACATTATTAGGTTATGCAATCATTTAGTTACTAATGTCAGACGTTAACGGTGTGTAGATATTGGAGGAAATAGAACAGCACAAGATACGGATTTATGAATTTCCGGAATGCGACAGCGACGAAGACGAAGATAGTAAGCAACAGGACAGTGAACTCAAGGTTAGTGCTTACGTTACGTTTTTGCAAGACCATGTTGCCGAAACAGAAAATAATTAATGAGTGATGAACTTAAGACAAAAGCTGATAGTGCGAGAGTCAAAAGTCAAAAACCGACGGAGAAAGACTACGTCGTTTTTGGTCGTTTTCCGTTTTCGCCGTCGTCGGCAATTTTTTAGTGGGCAAAAGGTCTAGGCAAAGGGCGAAACGTCAGTGGCGTAGCCAAAATGTCAATAGGGGGCTTCGTTTTTCTTCCTTTTTTTCTTTTTTTCTTTCGTTCTTTTTTCTCCTTTTTTCACCCTTTTCTTCTTTTTTTCTCCCTTTCCTTTTCCTTAAAAGTAGGACTTCTAACATTCAGCCAGGGGGATCTGTGGGAGCACCGTAAGCTGCCACAGCGGAGCCCCAACCAAAATCGAATTTGGTGCATTATAGCATTAAAATATGAAATCTGGGGGGAACAACAGTTTTAATTATGTTTCTATAGAGTGGCCAAATTGGCGATTTGGTGCAGTTTAAACGTATGCTTTTGTCTTGTCCGGGAGATTGTGGGCCTGCCCTCTTGTCTATACGCCATTACGAAGCGTCTGGGGTGAAACGTCTCTGGAACGAAACGTCAACGGGACGAATTAAAACGTCTTGATACTCACTCAGCGTATACGCACTGAGCGTACACGCAGTAAGCGTACACCGTTTGTGTAGCCTATACACCGTATATATGGCACAATAATTATGACACAACGTTGTAGGCGGCCGTGCCGTTCGCAGTCATGGGTAGTAACACGGTGGTTGAGATCAGCGGCAGGAAGGTTCGAGGTCGTCTCTATCCCTGGGGCATCGTTGAAGGTTCGTCTGATGACGTCTTTACTGTTGCAAAAATTGTAGCCTGCTCATAGCTGAAAAGAACTTTACGTTTTTTGGTTTTAAAGGTTCGGTTATTATAGGTTATTGTATACACACAGAGCACATATATTTATACTCAGGAAGAAGATTCTATACATTATTCTCAATGTCACATCGTGTTGTCGAGTAACGTCAGCAATCCTAAGTTACGATAAAAATATGAAATTAATTTTGATTTCTGTCTTAAATTGCACATCAAATAAAAAAAACCCTTAAAATAAGATCTGGACTTTTGAGGTTTTAGGTCTTGGATGGAAACCTAGCTTCAAGCGTAGAATTATTATTTGTCTGAGTCGGTCATATGCATGTTGCTGTCTGTTGATTGCAGTTGATAACGCCAGTCACTCGGACTTCAACAAGCTGCGACAGTTCATCATCAGGTATCATCGATTCATCACGGCTACGTGTGTGGTTTTGCCAATCGTTTGTGGCCACTGTATCAGTGAGTTATTTCAAATCGAATCAAACCATTTATTTGCATATACCAACAATCATCGTACAGTGACACAAAATGGAACTTTCAACAAATTATGCTGGTTATCCGCTGGCTGTCACAGGACCAATGGTCGTTTATGTGACGCCAGATGTTTGGTATTAGTACACGGAGAAATGTGCAATATCTCAAAAATTGTTAGGTTTACGTTATTTTGATTGGTTCGTACAGTACGCGTGCCTGTAGGTATAGATGTTTGCGTCTGTCTCCCTGTCTCTGTCTCTGTGTTTGTGATTTTTTGCTCTCCACTGATGCTACTATAATCATCGGCGTCGTGGGTCATAATATCAGGGGTCCGGTATTTTGCGACACAGTGTATATCCGTGTGTGAGAGGGTGTGTGTGTGTGCGTGTGTTTGGACTGTGCAGTAGTCACATGCAAGATTTAAAGGACGTGACACGCGACGTGCATTACGAGAACTACCGCGCCAGACACATTCAGCAACAACTGGCTGAGTCGCAGAAAGAACGCAAGTCAGTCAGTCTCTTAGTCCGGCGTATAATAGTGTTTAATTAATATACAATCTCAAATCATTGGGAAGAAATGAAGACTATGGAGTTAGGGGGACGACGATGCACGGTCAGAAGGGCTGCAGGGTGTGGGAAACCGTTTAAACGGTTATCTTTTGTTTTTTGTTTTTTAAATTTTGGGCCAATAGAAATTTCCTCATCGGTGCACTTTGGAGAGGACAAAGAAATGAACATATTGGAGAAAATAGACACGATGTGAGAGGATAATCTTTGTGCAAAGGAAGCGTGGCTTGCAGTCGATTGGGCTAACAGGCGTTAAATCTACAGAGTATTTTTAGTCTTATCTTTATTTTAATATTTTATTTATCCCATAAGCTACAGAACTTTGCAGCAAAATTCATGCACTTCCAAAACGATCAAATGAATAGTTAGGTTAACCGTACTTAGCTGTGTTTTTGTCTTTGCTATTTACAGAGGTTAGTGAGGTGTTCATTATTGTAATTTAGTAATATTAATAGAACAATAATCAGCAGTCAGTTCACAATTATCTGAGGCACCAGTAATTGCAGTGGGTCGGCAGCATTAGTAAAGTGCGCGTAAAATTAACCAATGTGTAAACAGCGAGTTATTAGACGCCCGTTTTCAAGTAATTTAAAGTACCATTCAAGAACTTTAGACAGAACAACCAAGTAAGTAAAAAATTTTCTTGCCAAAGTTGATGAATAACAGTAGATAAAAATACAGGGAGGGATGGTTAGTTGACGCCAAATGCTGCTAACAGTTTTTCTTGTTTTGCATTTTTTTCATGGTTACTGAAGGAGACCGTCGAAAAGGTAAAATTTTTCTTAGACTGCTAGCAATACTTAAGTGTAGTAGTAGGAGTAGTAACCAGCGGTAGTAGTTGTTGTAGTAGTAGTTTTGCATGTGGTATTGTCAGTTAGAATTTACAAAGCACGCGTCGATCACCGTGATACAAGCCAATCACGCAGCCTGTTCACGTTGCGCCGTTCCATCTGCTTGTTCTGTGTAGCCAAACAATTTTTAACACACGAAATGATGTTCAAGTACATTTAGACGCTTGTTTGATACTAGCATTAACAGTACGACAGGCTTTTTTACCGTAGTGCAAAGCGCGGTATTGCTACCGTAAGTTGTCCGTCTGTCCGTCCGTCTGTAACGTTGACGTCTGTTGGCCTATTGGTTGTGGGTTCGATAGTGTAATTACAATTTACGTGCATAATTACTATGGAGTGTTTGCTTTTCGGGGTCCCAACTTCGGCCACCAACTTTTAGGGGAATGTACCAAATTTTGGGCGCAATAAGGGCATTCAGTTTCCCATGTCGTAATTCGGTTACCTTTTTTATAACAAGCCTAACGTGTCACGTGACTGCGAAGATGGGTCAACGCAAACATAAACAAGCCCATAGTGAAAGTAGTTGACAAACTGCATAAACGCGTTATGAATCAGTTGAGACAGGCGCTAATATATTGTTCAGTTGATTCGGTTGTTTGTAGTACCACATGCCATGGCAGCTCTAAGCCTACACATCGTTTTAGCGGCCAGATAAACCTGGGTTTAATCGGTTCCCCATTGATTTTCGATTTAACCATGGGTTTTGGAAGCAAAAACGTTTTCAAGGCCCGAAGAGAAGGAGGGTGCGGAAGGATAAGGAGTAGGGTCTGGAGAGAGAGCAAGGCCTTTAGCCAGATTTTTTGTTGGAGGGTTGACCTTTTCCTCACTCTTTTCTTTTGCCTTTTTCCCTTTCTTTCTCTCCTGTTTTTTCCTCCCCTTTTTTAAATGTACACTGTGTCTCAAAAAAACATCCCCGACATTTTCGACTGTAACTTGAAAACGAATTATCAGATTTTTTTTAATAATTTTTGGTACAAATATTTTTGACGCACAACCGCCGCTGTTTAGGCTGTATGCATTTTACGCCACCCAACAACGGTAGGTCAAAGTACAAAACCCATGTGCTCGTGCGCGCTAAATGATAATTATGAGTTATGATTTATGACGATGATGATGTGAGCAGTCGACTGAAGCGGGAGTCAGGAAGCGGTCTTGACGCGGAGCAGCTGCTGCAACAAAAGGAACACGAAGTTTGTCGATTGCTTTTTTAGCGTCTCGTCTCAACACTGATTGTAACGGTTAGGGCGTTGGAGTTGCGATCGCGAGATCGTGGGTTCGACTCCGGGTCCAGTTACTATCAGGTCGTTAGTACTTGGTGGGTGACTGTCTATGGACAGGTACACCATTTTGGTATTTAACTAACACCCCCAAGGTCACCTCAGTCTTCCATCCCTCCGGGGTAGGTAAATCGTGTACTGGCTTTACTGGCTATGGTTACGATAGATGGCAGACTGGCAGGTAACACTGTATGATTTCATATGGCAGATGACGCTCCGTAGCTTTGGGTTTCCTATGAAGAGCTATACTATTTTAACCATGTTGTCTGCTGACGTCGATTACTTCTATTATGCGGCCGTCTTGTATCAATGACACTGCGGCTATCTGGAAGCAGTGCTTAGCCTTGAGCAAAAGCTTGACAATTTTGTTTTCAGCAAAAATTTTTAGAAATCGATCAGTCAATCCGGAAATTTGTGAAGCGGCCCTTAAACAGTGTTCTTAGAGGCGCCTGCTACAAGTAGGCACGACCAGAAAAGAATGGTGCAAAAGTTAGAACATTTTTGGCTAATAAACCTGATGTGTGTGTGGACAGATTGAGCAGATGAAAGCGATGCTTGAGGCGATGAACGCTCAGCTCACGAACAACAGCAAAACAACCGCACCGCGATCCGCTGCCATCAGATGATTGAGACTCGGACCAGCGGATTGACTTTTTCTGCAACTCACTGCTCGCTCTCACTTACTGTCATCATTTATAGGCGCCCGCCCACTTATAGTCATTAGCTTGTCCTCTTTCCAGCCTTGGCCGCCCACGCTTTTCGGTGAAATTTTTCTGTGAAAACGCTTTCGGCAGTAAGGATTTTTACTAGTTTAGTTTATAAAAAAAGTGTTGCAGTTGTAGAAAATATTTTTGTAATCGTTCTGAATCGGTAACCATGATCAGTTGATTTTTGGTTTTATTTGAAGCTGGGACAAAACGGTATCTTTGATGCGGTTGTTCCCCGGTATTGTTCCCGGCCCGCTCTCCGTGTGGAGTCGCCTCATGCCCACGATGGATGACATGGATGATATCGCTGATCTGCTGCGCCTTGTACTAATTGAGTGACGTCAGACTCTGGTCGAGTTGTTTGAACGATTGTCTGGACAGTTTTATTGCCGACGGCAGACTTGCCTGCTTGGCTGTGTCAACGAACACTCTTATGTGATAACGTAGAGCTAATTCATTCGTCGTCGTCATCATCATCATCATCAGCAGCAGCAGCAGCAACAGCATAGTTCTAGTAGCCTCTCAAGACTTTTTCTTGAAGACCAAGACTTTAGCTGTTCGTAAAATTCGTATATTTATGCCTGTCGTGTACGTCTGTGCTAGTATTAAGTGGTATCAGGTTTCATTCAGTGTTGTTCTTAAGTCGTTCGTTGTCGTTGTCGTTTTTCACGCGTTTTTATATCGTCGTTTACTTCAGCCTTCTCTCTTGATATGAATATGTTGTCTTTCGATGTTCAGCGCGCTAAGCAAACCAGGTCGATGGCTACAACGCGCTGTAGAAGCGTGTACAAAGACACAACAAGTAATTTGAGAAAAGCTCACGTGACGCGCGATAGCAGCGGTCCTGCCACTTTGGCAATCAGTGTACAGCGTGCAATAAAATGACAATAATTTTATGCGCAATCCACTCTTAAAATGTGTGGTCGCAACCAAAATCGCAAAAAAATTACTAAAAACCCCTATTTTGGGGGTTCAAAATCATTCAAGATCATCGACGTTGACATTCCTAAAAAGCTTGTCACTAGTGCTTGTTATCATAAGCAGGATGTCTGTGCCTATCTGCAACTGTTTTCATGCTGGACGAGGCAATATCAGTAAAATAACCACTTTTTAGAGGGGTACCTCTCTTTTACGCTCGCGTGCACAGGCCTCCTGGAACTTAAGGGGTTGGCAGTTAGACTGCTAAAATCTGCGTTTAATGCTGAAAATTTTATTTGCAGGTTGTCTTGGTCTATCTTCAGGCATTTCGTCGCAATTCACTCTTGAAATGTGCGCTGCAGCCAAAAATTGCGAAAAATTTACTAAAATCCCCTTTGGAGGTTCAAGGTCCTTCAAGGTCATCGATGTGGATAAAATTAAAAAGCCCGTGGCCAGTGTTTGTTGTGATAAGCAACATGTCTGTGCCTATCTGCAACCGTTTTCACGCTAGAAAAGTCAATACCGGCAAAATAACGTCTTTTTAAGGGGGGTACACTTCTTTGATGCCCTCGTTTGAGAGGAACCCCTTTATCACCCAAAGACACAAAATTTTGTCACGATAAACTAGAGTTCTTGATGCAGCCAACAGTGAAGATTTCGTGGTCTTAGCTTGCACCGTTTTGATACAGCTCACGAGTGTGACGGACGGACGGACGGACAGACGCCTAGACGATGGCTAAGACGCGCGATGCATTCTGCTATCGCGCGTAAAAATTAACTGAACTGAACTAAAATGTTCAGTTGTGTCTACAAACGATTCTGTCTATACGCTATTGGTGATCAGTAATAACCGTGGTCCTATCGTCTTATGCCGCACCGTTTCTGAGTTACGGCGACTTGTTGGTTGAAAGTCGCCAATTTACCCATACCCCTGTCTTTAGCGTTTTTGGTCGGGATGTCCCTTTTGAATTTTTGAAAAAGCTTTATAAGAGCAGAGTTGTTTTCGAAGACGACACTGAAAATTGTGTGATCCTCGCGTCGTTTTGATAGGGCAGCAGGATGTGGCAGAAAGACGGGCGGACTGTCACGGGCAGACAGAAACATTTGCCATAGCTAAAGCATGTCATCTGCTTAGCAAGCTGTAAAAATAGACCACTTAACTATGTCAAAAATTCGCTGATTGTTGACTGATTTTACTAATTATTTACCAGCAAACTCCCATATATAGATCGGCAATAAACTAATAGCTAAGAATTAATTCTCCAAGACCCCGAATGCGTCGTTACATTATCTTGTGAAATGTAAATGACAGCAAACTACTGAAGTAACTAGTCTGTGCAATTTGTCACGTTATTTGTTTGCACAAATATGATGAAAAAACGAGCGTTTCATACCGTTTAAGTCACTAGTGTTTATATCACAATCGGCGTCATCACATTAGTGTTCAAAATGTCTACCTTGCGCCAGCAGCAAGGCTACATTGCACACCAATAGTCTGAAATTCCTATAATTTCCAAGGTAGTGTAGCGACACGTGTCGGCTGTATTTCTTCAGGCATTCATACACTGTAGATGCATTCCAGTAAATGTCTTATTAAGTGCCTCAGTTTTCTCTCTCCACTAACTGTGTATTCTTTATTAAATTTAATCATAATATATCGTCGCGCCAGTCTTGTATATGCGAGTATTTTACATTTACGTACGTGTTGTATTGTCTACCGGTTAGGTCACTGCTGTTCTTTTGAACGTTTACATTAATTTTGTTGTTTTTGTGGTTTATGGTTTCGAGTAAGGGGCCCGCGAGGAACAGACGGACGGACGGACAGACAGACAAGACCCGTTATGTGTCTGATTAAGACGGCCGCATAATAACGGTAATGCAAGTACGCACGGATTGGAAGTTATATTACGACTTGTTTGTTATTTAAGCGACCATTACGCATTACGCGCACTTCTAGTAAAATAATCGCGTCTTCATGATTATTGTTCGTTTTTGTGCCGTGAGTAAAACAATGGTCGATTCTTCGTGAGGAAACATTTTGAGCAGCTGGCTTGCACCGCAAATGCATTTCAGTGTGTTTTTAAACTAAGTTTATATTATATTTTTTACTGACAGCTGCCTTCGCTTCAATAACTAGTCGTTGTTTCATTTTGCTGTAGAGATTTTCGTTGTATTTTGCATAAATTACAACGTTAATAATTTCCGAAATGTAGGCTTATGTAGAGCATGTATTAAGCTGCACACATTTGTAATTTGTTAGCATAAATATTGAAAAAAAATGTTGCGGCTAACAGATTACCAAACTTGACGGTCTTGTTAAGTTGTCAACGTCTCTTCCGACAAAGTTCTTTGCACGGTTTTTGCCCCGTTTTGTAAAGTACGGTTCAGCGGTTTGAAGCGTTCAATTAATATTTCACAAAGTAGGCTTAATACATAGCGACGCATTTTAAACGTTGTCAGATCTCCAATTAATCACTTTGTTGCAAATTTGCTGCTGAGTGCTATATGAAAAATTGTAAAATCGGGGAAAACTTGGCAGCGTACTTTTAGATCTCTTCTATACTTCGCCAACATCGTTCTTTCAAGTCATCAACTGAAGCTGGACGTACGACAACTGCAGATGGAAGAGGGTGCAACTTATTATTAGTTTACACCAATATCTAAAATACGCAAGTTTTTCGTCGTCCCCCGGCCTTCGTTTCTACCTGTAAGCGGAGAGGATGCTTTTAGGCCAGCGATTGGGTTTTTACGCGTGAAAGCAGCTAGCGCGTCTTTGCCATCGCAATTCTGTTCGTCTGTCTGTCCGTCTGTCTGTCCGTCACACGAGTGGATCTGTCAAAAACGGTGCAAGCTAGGATCACTAAATCTTCACCATCGGCTGCCCGGAAGACTCTAGTTGTAGGAACCGTAAACCCCGAACGAGGGCGCTAAATGAAAGGGGTGGGAAAAATTTGCAATTTTAGCCAATAAGTCGCTGTATCTCAATAACGGTGCGAGATAAGGTCTAGGTTACTATTAATCATTAATATGAAGTCGTACACAGGCTCTCGATTGCCACCAAATTCAATGACCTCGGATGACCTTGAACGTTAAAATAGGGGTTTTATAATTTTTTGGCGATTTCGGGCTGCGAGACATAATTCAAGAGCGAATTGCGCCGAAGCCAATTGAGATAGGCATAAAAAGCTGCATATGAACTTTCCAGCATTAAACGTAGATTTTAACTGTATAAGTCTCGATTTTCTAGGTTCAAGGAAACCTGCGCACGAGGGCATCAAAGACCGGTACCCTCGTAAAAGTCGTTGTTGGCCAGTTTTTTGGTGAAAACGGTTGCAGATCATCATGGGCATGCTACATATCACAGCAAGCGCTATAGCGACGAGCTTTACAGTCGTATCAACATCGATGACTGAAAAACCCAAAACTTTTGAAATAAAGGGTTTTTGTTGATTTTTGCAATCTTTGGCTGCAGCGCACACTCCAAAAATGAACTGCGATGAAATGGTTGGAGATAGACTGACAGTTTGCGAACAGGAACTGCTATAGGCTTTCGCGCGTCTCGTGAGCATTAGCTCAAATTTCTTGTTATCAGTAATGATGCAATTACGCCAAATATTGACCGAAAATATAAAGTGCGGCTTGTTGTCGTTAGGCGAAATAATGATAGGCTGTTTGGTTCGCGTCGTGTTAATTATTTCTTTATCGACCAGCTTTGCACGTGACGCACTGCCGTAGGCCTACGTGTTCGCTGCTTGCTGCTAGATTTCTGTTCTTTCTTGCAGGTTACAACGCTCAAACTCTGTATCAGCGAGTTAGGCCTGCGTATATCAGCATAGTGCCTCGTGTAAGTGCCGCATTGTTTCAGTCATTTTGCTGGAAAATTTAACATTTTGGCCTGGCAAATGTCCTATGAGTTCGGAAAATTTCCGAAAATATTAACATCATTTTTACTCCTCGCGCGCTACGTTCCTAATTCCTAACGTAGCGAAGAGGAGTATATGAAATTAGTGTACTATTGAGGACCGACCGACGACCAACGACCGACCTCGGTTCCTGTAAGAGTTTTCCTGGGAGAAGTTTAAACGGCCATATCTCCATAACGGTGCTAGATAGACGCATGGTCACTAGGGACCATAGGAAGTCGACCCTTGAGAGTCGAATGGTCATGTGATTGATGACGTCACGTGATCCCAAAAGGTCAAGGTCGTGACCCCATTATTTTTGAGGCGCCATATCTCCGTAATAATGCCAGATAGACGCATGCGTTGAAGCATAGACAAGATAAATGGCAACTGCTGAGACAATTTCCAGTAACGACCTCGACGCCAGTCACTATTAGTATAATATTAATCGGGTTTCAATTAGACGCCGGGTTTCTAATACAAGCCGAAAGAAACGAAAAAGTTCTTAAAAGAATACAAAAGAAAATGATGCGCGCGAGGAGTACATTAGATTGGTTACAATCTAATAATATTTCTTGTAGAACTATGCATCATAACGGGTCCTGTCGGAATTATACCCAATACTGTCGGGGAATACTGTATGTTGAAATCGGACAGATTTATATAAAAGAGCTGGTTACATGAAAAAAACCACAATACATTTGCCCTTTATCTTTGAAGATACTTTTAGCGTGTAACCACAATGTAATAAATAATATTGAATTGCAGAGCGTAAGAACGCGGCGGTTGTACAGCTGTAAGCGGCAGCGCAGAGCATCTCTGAACGCAGAGCTACATTCGTGCAAGTCAGTGCAAACTCTGGGTGTCAGACGACATCAAAAAGCATGAAGACGTCCGCCACATGCTTCCTAACACTGCTGTCAATCACGCTTCTCATTTACGCTACCGAAGTCGTCCACGCTAAGAAGAAATCACTCGGAAGTACGTCCAACAACCACTTTTTACTGCTCGCCATTACCACCGTATAGGTTGTCCGTCTATCCGTCCGTCCGTTCGTCCGTTCGTCTATGGCACTGATGTATCGTGTACAATGTACATGTATTTCGGTTATTTGGAAATTAGCTTAAGGTTTTTGGTCCTCTAAACTGTTCTATTTTCTATGTAAGCTTTTATAGCTTCCACAAACACACAAATTTACAACATATTTAAAATAATTCTATAATAAATATACCTAACAAAACACTGCTTTTTAAGTACAGAAGTCTGCTCTACGGTTTTCTGATTTTTTAATGTTGCGCAGTTTCCTAGACAGACGTACGGACAGACAGACGGACGGACACGATGCGTAATGCAGCTTGTTTGTATTTTAAATGATTTTTTCCAACGTGTGTCGTGTGTGTGTGGCGGTGGTTGGACGCTACGTCAGAATGTGGAGTGGCTCCGTTCGCTCGTCAAGCTTGTGGTGATGACAGCACAACGGAGAGATGCTGTGTGGTCCAGTACAAATGCTGCTGGGAGAGCAACAACGGCATCCCGCGCTGCTACCATCGCAGTCAGTAAAACAGTGTACTTGTACCATGTTGTCCTATGTTGTAATCATAATTATTGCTATACTTCAGCGCAATATACCTGCACGCGATTGGTCCAAATCGTGTCACGTGACGTTGACAAATACGCGCTGTTAACGGTCAACAGTTTACCGGTCAACATTGGAGTGAAAATACGAAATGTTGACCGGTAACAATGAAGTCGTCATATGATTTATGTTTCATTGATTCTTGTTTAAATGTTTTGTTTTTGTTTTAAGGTATAACAAAACAAATAGTGACTGGCGTCATCGATCATCATTAAAAATTTTTCATATTTCGTTAACTGTTGCTCTCGAGATATTTTACGAACCTCTGACAAAAAAAAATTTTAATGATGACCTCGACGCCGGTCACTATTTGTATAATGTTGTAGTGTCCTATCTACAGCACCCAGACCGACAGTGCATGACAGTGACTGCATAAAGTAGCGGAAACAGATAATACAATTGAGAGCTTTGAGGAGAGCCGGAGCAGAATGATAATTCGCAAGGCTAGGCCCCTAAATTTTGGGCTGTCGGCAAATTGTCGAAAAAGCTTCTTGCCGAAACATTTTCATAAAAATGCAAAATGGGGTATAAAAATCTTTATTTTGGGAAATTTAGGGGTAAAATAAAAAATTTGTGAGCACCCATAATCTTTTTGTCGGAAATTTGCTACTGTCGTTCAGAAAGTTGCCTGCCTACTTTTTATAATTCACGATCGACCCGGCGCTTGTTATACCCCGTTTACGCGATCGAGCAAACGTCGAGCAAACATCGAACAAATATGAAGCGTGCATAAAGCACAGCCTATACGAAGCAATCGTCAAGCAAACATCTAGCAAACATCGAGCTGGCTCGTCCAGCTCGATAACAAGTTTTATGACTTGTAATGTGTCTTATTAGGACGACCACATACTAAAAGACGATATAGTTCGTCGAGCCAGCTCGTCGAGCCAGCTTGACCGTGTAAACGGGGTATTATATTACTGTTGTTTGGCTGGCTCCAGGACAGAATCCGGAGTGCGTCAATGTAATGCCATCACGTCGCGTGCCGTGTGGTCCACCTGCCTTGTACAACCCGCCGTCAGAGGAGGACTGCTTGCAACATGACGACGATTGTTGCTATGACAACAGCATCAAAGACACCAGCAAGTGGTGCTACCACAAGGGTAACTAATCTGATATATTAATCTTTTAAAATCTGCAATATGTAGCGCCAGCAATTGTCACATTGTCGTTGTGATGGCGATGACTTGACCAGGGTGGGGTAGACTGAAGTGAACAGTTCAGTTTTATGTCTAGTTTTAAAAGTGCAAAAACTACTATAGTAGTTTACTGAGAGTTTATTTCAGAGAGTGGGAGCAGCAATGGAGAAAAACAAAAAAAAAACAGTAGTAGCTGGGGGCTGATATAATAGATCGGCTGCAAATAAGCAAAAAATTGTGGAGATGGCAAAAAAGTGAAATAACCAAATAGCAAAAGGTTTTGACGTCTGGCGAGCAACCTTGGCTTCTGACTCTACACATGCCTGGGTAGCGTTGATGCCAATTTTGGTTTTATTTCTACGCTTCGTTGTTATCACGTTATAAGCCCGTACTGAACAGACGGACAAACGAACGGACGGGCAAAACTTGTAATGTGCCTTATTAGGACGAACACGTACTAACAGACGATATAGACTGAGTGCCGGTATATAGTAAGATGAGTGTATGTTTGTGGTGCATGTAGCCGGTTGTGCCGTACCAGCCGGCAAGCGTCTACCGTGCGGTGTTTCGTACATCCCCAAAGAGTACTGTGCTAAACGCGGCTGCTGCTATGACGAACATACGCTACCACACTGCTATCTCAAAGGTACGAAATATACGCACTACACTGTGTCTCAAAAAAAATCATCCCCGACATTTTTGACTGTATAACTTGAAAACCAATTATCAGATTTTGATAATTTTTGGTAGAAATATTCCTGACACAACTTGCCATCAAACGCTTATTCAGTTTTCCACATCACCCAGCATTTGTTTCTACACTACTTGGGGAAAACACAATCAGCGAAATATCACTTTTTTATCCAATGCGATGTGATTGCTTAATTAACATAACGCGTAAAAAACACATTTTGTTCACATTTCTGACAATTTGGCTGACATTTCATCCAGTTGTCCATTTTTCAACTGCCTGCAGTAAAATTGCTTGAAGTGTTTGTCCATTATGCGAACACAGGCAAGGAGACGCCTTCGCCATTCATTGACAGCAATATTGATAAAGTTCTGCTCTAGACCAATGCAGGCTGTACCAGTCGCTTCTTGGCTTTTTAAACATTCCTAAACTTCATCTGGTAGACACATTGCTGCATGACAGTCAAACCTTGTAATAGACCGGCTGTTGGGGCCCACAGATTAGGATAGATGGAATTTATTGACGTTTTTTCAATTCATTTTAACATGTATTATGCTTGATCTGCGTTCCCCAGGCAGTGCAAAAGCAGACGTTAGGTGAGGTAAAACTAAAACACTTATTTAATAGCCAGTTGTGTCAGAAATATTTCTGCAAAAAATTATTAAAATCTGCTGATCTTTCTTCAAGTTACGATCGATAATGTCGGGGATGTTTTATCAGGTTTTCTGTTTATTTCAACACATATTTCGCTTGATCTGCTTTTCCTAGGTAGTGCAGAAGCATACATTGGGTGAAGTGGGAAATCGAAGGGATATTTGATGACAAGCTGTGTCTGGAATATTCTTACCAAAAATTATCAAAATACGATAATTGGTTTTCAAGTTACAGTCAAAAATGTCGGGATGTTTTTTGAGACACAGTGTAGTTTTGGCAGAGGGGGGGGCATGGAGCAATTGCCCTCCCGTCGAAACTCCGATTGATAAATACGCAAAGCATGCACGTTCCACTGCATTGCGCCATCCGATACAAAAATTACTTTCTTTCTCTCGCACATTGTCAATTCTGCTATACTGGCAATGATTTGTCTGAATTTTTTATGCTCAGCTGTTTCGTTTTGTTTGAAGTTTTCCTTGTTCTTCGTTCTCACTGTCGTTGTTTTAAAATTATTTCTGCTCTAAGGCTCCCATCGCTTGCATTAGGCCTACAGGGCTGCTTCTTGGTTTTGAACTCTGTAACCGAGTACTGGTTTCTCCGAGTTTTTATTTCACTTCCATATGCCCGTCTCTCACCGCCTTACCCTCGCCTTTCGCTTCTGCGTGCGTAACCATAGGACTGTGCGAGTTGCATTTACTCAGTTCTTGTTTTATCTCACACGTATGCGCCGCTAAAGTTCAAACCCCACTACTTCCGTTTGCTGTGGACTTGTTGGACGAAAGTCGTACAAAGAGCTGTAAAGTTGTTGTAGTTTTTTTGTGAATTTGTTGTACAATTTGCTGCACAGCATATCGTGCAACAAATCTACAAAAATAAAAAAAAGTGAGAGTTCAAAAAAACTTGCTCGATCTGTGTCTTACGGTAATTTGGAGGAAAGCTAATTTAATGAATAGTTAATCGGTTGCTGGTATTGTAGGAAAAGTTTTCACAAAGGTCATTTAGTACTGTAGGCTTCGTATAGCGAGGCGCCTTGGCCAGCAGGATACCAACTACTTATAAAAAACTGGCTATCTGAGCCTTTCTGAGATGAAGGTCATGGCTAAGCTTAGTTCCTGGATGGTAGCCTGGGGAGAAATTGAATATTAAGTAGCAGTAGGCTAAGGCTACGAACGGTACTGTCGCAGCTCCTAAAAAGGCTTCCTCTGTGTCTTATGTCTTATGTCAGATAGGCTCGAGATCGAAATCTACGCCTCTTGACGTCACTTCGTTGATTGACGCTTTTGTTCTGAGACAGAGTTCTGTACGGATAGTTGCGCAGTAATAAAACTGAGGAAAAATTGGATTAGGATCGTCATCTTATATAGACCTCCAGGCTTCCAGGCGTGGATTTCTCGTCGTCGTTGTACTGTGTCATCTCCGTTGCCGAGGCCGTTGCCGGAGTAAGCTGAAATGTTATCGACGGTCGAAACGCGGGTGTGCTGACCGATGTCGTTGCTACTGTGGTTGCAGAAGTGAATGTTACTGCCGTAATCGTTCCAGTAAGTTCCGGTGACGTCACAGAGTCGGAAGTTGACGAGCGTGTCGACTACGCGGGCGGACGCTCGAAAATACTGTCACGACGTACTATCGGATTGTTATTTGGCTTACTCATCGTTACCGACAACGGTACGGACAGTGCAGTAATATGTACGTACAGCGCAGCAGCGTCCGGACGAACAACGACTGAAACAGCCAGCCAGCACACAGTTCATAGCTAAAGTGCGCTATGCCACAGGCGCCACATAGCTCCAACTCTCCGATATCGCTTCTAATCACGTCTTGACGCCCGCGAGCAGCGTTACAAAAATAATAAGAGAACGTACCCATGATTCGTCAGCCATTCCAGTATGCCATCCTGGCGTTGTTTGTAGCAGCAGCGAATATTTCTGGCAATTAACGACGAACGGTATAACTTTGACGAGATGCGAGAGGCGGAGATCGTTTAATCTATTCTCCACCACTATATAAGGTGGGTCCTTTAAAAAGTTATAACACGATCTTAATCCACTTTTTCCTCAGTTTTATTACTGCGCAACTATCCGCACAGAACTCTCTGAACGAAAGCGTCAATCAACGGAGTGACGTCAAGAGGCGTGGATTTCTCGAGCCTACATGTATCTGAACTTAGGTCACAGCGATTTCCTGGCTACATGCTGTAGCCCCAAAAATGTAAACACACTCTTAGGCTCCACATCCAAGCTAACATAAGACACGAAGTTGGTGGCGTAGCATAGTGGTTAGAACGTCGGTCGTGGCCGGCGGACTTTCCTTATCCTGCGCTAGACTGATGGATGGCTGCTTGACCACTTTGTGGGTACGGCGTCCGCTATCAGTCAA